>WBZX01000916.1_pt1 | contig 24299 bp, 22 predicted proteins | sample 5204211 | NCBI WGS metagenome assembly WBZX01 (sample SAMN12344362, study PRJNA552823) | activated sludge metagenome | biome: Activated sludge suspended growth; feature: Nitrification reactor; material: Wastewater; isolation source: activated sludge from nitrification reactor of wastewater... | reverse complement strand
TCGCAGTACCAGTCGTAGAAGCTCATGCAGACGCCGCCGATCAGGCTCAGGTAGCGGCTGCCCGCCGCGTAGCTGATCATCGACATGGCCGGGATGGGCGAGAAGCCGATGATGCGGTCCGGACCGTGCTTCTTGATGGTGTAGACGTTGGCGGCGGCGACCAGCTCGTTCACCTCGTCCCAGCTCGAGCGGACGAAGCCGCCGAGGCCGCGCACCTGCTGGTAGTCGCGGCGCTTGGCGTCGTTCTCGACGATGGAGGCCCAGGCCTCGACCGGGCCGTGCTTCAGGCGCGCCTCGCGCCAGGTCTTGAGCAGGCGACCGCGCACCATCGGGTATTTGACGCGGTTGGCGCTGTACAGGTACCAGCTGTAGCTGGCACCGCGCGCACAGCCGCGCGGTTCGTGGTTGGGCATGTCCCAGCGGGTGCGCGGGTAGTCGGTCTGCTGGGTTTCCCAGGTGACGATGCCGCCCTTGACGTAGATCTTCCACGAGCAGGAGCCCGTGCAGTTCACGCCGTGGGTGGAACGCACGATCTTGTCGTGCGCCCAGCGGTCGCGGTAGGCATCTTCCCAGCTGCGGTCTTCGCCAGTGGCGATGCCGTGATCGCCCGAGAAGCTCTCCTTCGGGGCGGAAAAGTGGGTCAGTCGGTCGAGAAAGTGGCTCATGTGTGCTCTCCTGTAGCGGGGCTCGGCGGGGGCATGGGGTCAGGGGTTCTTCACGTACGCATTGCGACGCAGGTAGAACCACCAGTTGATGAACAGGCAGATCGCGTAGAACGCGGCGAAGCCGTACATCGCGAGCTCGGGTGTGCCGGCCTTGATCTGCGCACCGATGACCACCGGTGCGATGAAGGCGCCATAGGCGGCGACGGCCGACGTCCAGCCCAGTACCGGGCCGGCCTGCTGGCGATCGAAGATGACGCCGATGGTGCGGAAGGTCGAGCCGTTGCCGATGCCGCTGGCAAAGAACAGCACGATGAACAGGCCGAGGAACATCGGGAAGTACTGCTCGGGCGTGGCGGAGCTGTAGGCCAGTTTCATCACGTAGCCGACCGCCACCGACGCGCCCACCATGACCAGCGAGATGATCTGCGTGACGATGGAACCGCCCCACTTGTCGGAAATCCAGCCGCCGAGCGGGCGCACTGCGGCGCCGACGAAGGGGCCGATCCAGGCGAAGGCCAGCACGGTGGGCGCGTTCGGGTTCGGCAGCGTGTGCTGCATGACGCCATTGGCATCGGGCACGTGGCTGACGCCGAAGATGACCTTCATCGCCAGCGGCAGCGCCATCGAGAAGCCGATGAAGGAACCGAAGGTGACGATGTACAGGATGGTCATCGACCAGGTGTGCTTGTCGCTGAAGATCTTGAACTGCCGGGTCACGCCTTCGCGCATCGGTCCGAAGGCGGCGAGCTTCATCACCGTCAGCGCCATGATGATGTCCAGCGGAATCGCCACCCACATGTTCAGCAGGCCCAGACCGGTCGGCGCCGGCAGGTACAGATAGAGCATGAAGATCGCCGGTACGAAGGCCAGCGTGTACAGATAGGTGATCTTCGAGAAGGCGACGATGGGGTTGCCGGTGTCGGGCGACACCGCCTTCAGGTTGTTCATGCCGAACCAGCACAGGATGGACAGCGGCACCAGCGACAGCACCCAGGCGAAGCCGGCGTTCTGGATCCAGGTCGGCGTGCCGGCGGCGATCTTGCCGAAGATCCAGCCGCTGTCCTTCATCAGCGTCATCGGCTCGCCACCGAATGCGCCGAGCAGCGGCACCGTCATCACCAGCGGGATGACGATCTGCATCGTCGTCACGCCGAAGTTGCCGAGGCCGGCATTGAGGCCCAGCGCGGTGCCCTGCAGCCGCTTCGGGAAGAAGGTGCTGATGTTGGACATCGAACTGGCGAAGTTGCCGCCGCCGACGCCGCACCACAGCGCCATCAGCTGGAACACCCACAGCGGCCAGTCGGTGTGCTGCAGCGCGATGCCTGTGCCGATGGCCGGTGCCAGCAGCATGGCCGTGGTCAGGAAGATGGTGTTGCGGCCACCGGCCAGCCGGATCAGGAAGGAGGCCGGGATGCGCATCGTGGCGCCGGAGATGCCGGCGATGGCAGTCAGCGTGAACAGCTGGTCCTGGGTGAAGGGGAAGCCCAGGTTGAGCATCTGCACGGTGATGATGCCCCACATGCCCCAGACCGCGAATCCGCACAGCAGAGCGGGAATCGAGATCCACAGGTTGCGGTAGGCGATCTTCTTGCCGGTCGATTCCCAGAAGGCATCGTCCTCCGGCCGCCAGTCCTCGATGTCGGGGCCGCGGGGGGCGCCCTGTACCGGACGTGTGCCGGCGTGTGTGCTTGCGTTCATGATGATCTCCGTGGTGTCCGGTTCAGGACTGGGCTGCGGACGTGCCGTCCATCAGCGGGGTGCGGCGAACTTCGGTGAAGTACATCCAGAACAGCGACACCCACACCACGCCGTACATTAGCATGAAGGCGCTGGAGCGTATGCCGGTGAGATCGAGCAGGGCGCCGAACATGATGGGCAGCACGAAGCCGCCGAGGCCGCCGGCCAGGCCGACGATGCCGCTGATGGTGCCGATGTTGGCCGGGTAGTCGTTGCTGATGTACTTGAACACGCTGGCCTTTCCGAAGGCCCAGGCGATGCCGAGGACGAACATCAGGCCGGTGAAGGCATACACGTTGAGGCCGATGTCGAAGGTCTTCGGGCCCTCAACCGTGACGATGGTGAAGTGGGTCTGCGGATAGCTGAGCAGGAAGAGGCAGATCCAGCTCACCCACAGCACCCACCAGGTGACGCTGTGCGCACCGTACTTGTCGGACAGCCAGCCGCCGATGGCGCGCAGCACGCCGCCGGGCAGCGAGAAACAGGCGGCCAGCAGCGCGGCGGCGCGGATGTCGAGGCCGTACTCGCCGACGTAGTACTGCACCATCCACAGGCTCAGCGCGACATAGCCGCCGAACACGATGCTGTAGTACTGGCAGTACTTCAGCACGCGCGGGTCCTTCAGTGCCTTCAGCTGGTCGACGAAGCGCACGTTGCTCGGCACCAGGTGGGCCGGGTCGCTGTAGCTGAACAGCCAGAAGATGATGACGGTGCCCAGCATGATCGCGGCGTACACCTGCGGCACCATGGTCCAGCCGAAGGCGACCAGCAGGGCCGGTGCGACGAACTTGTTCACCGCCGCGCCCGAGTTGCCGGCGCCATACACGCCCATCGCGAAGCCCTGCTGCTCCTTCGGGAACCAGCGCGCGACGTAAGGGGTGCCGACCGAGAACGAACCGCCGGCCAGGCCGACGAACAGGCCGATGACGAGGAAATGCCAGTACTCGGTGGCATAGCTCATCATCCAGATGGCCGGCACGGTGGCCGCCATCAGCAGCGCCATGACGATGCGACCGCCGTACTTGTCGGTCCAGATGCCCAGCGGCACCCGCACCAGCGAGCCGGTGAGCACCGGCGTGGCGGTCAGCAGACCGAACTGCGTGGCGTTCAGATCGAGCGCCTTCTTGATTGGTATGCCGATCACGCCGAACATCATCCACACCATGAAGCACATGGTGAATGCCAGGGTGCTGACGATCAGCACCGACAGTGCCTGACCCTTCCTTGTCATGGCTACACTCCTTCCCCTTGATTACCCAGGGATGCTACGGAGTGGGCAGGAGGACCGAAATCCTTCGGAGGGACGGCTTCCGGCTGTTCCGAAGAACGATGTCCGGCGAGTGGTCATCCTCCTGAAGAACTATGTGGCGAGGGCGCGTCGCGACAAACTGATCCAAGTCAACGGAAAGGTCGGTCGCGTGTGCGTGGGCTACAGCTTCGGGCGCCGTTCAGACGAGTGTGAACGCGATGAAGCCGACGACGCCGAACAGCCAGCCGAGCACCGCACGCCGGAGCCAGGCCGGCGCGTGTTCCAGTCCCATGAAGCGCAGTGCGACACAACGGCCCTTGATGGCGGCCAGTGCAAGCACGGCGCCATGGGCGAAGGAAGAGTCCTGAAGGCCGGCCAGCCCGCCGCCGGCCAGCGTGAGTCCGATCAGCACCAGCCATGCTGCGGTCAGGCGTCCGGTTCGAGGGGGATCGTGGTTGATGGCGGGCGTTGTCATCAGAACAGATAGAGCTGTGGAAACAGGATGAGCCACACCAGATCGACCATGTGCCAGTAGGCCGCCACCGCGTCCGCGCTGCGCTGGCGCTGGCCGTTCAGCTTTCCTTCGCGACGCGCACGCAGCCCGACCACCAGCAGCATGACCATGCCGAGCAGCACATGCATCAGGTGGAAGGCGGTGCCGAAGAAATAGAAGAAATGAAAGGTGTCCGTGCGCAATGTGAGTCCGGCGGAATAGAGATGCACATACTCGGCGCACTTCACCACAGCGTAGAGCAGGCCACTGCCTGCCGCGATGGCGAACCCGGCGAAGACGCTGCGTCCGCTTCCGCCCGCCATGCCGCGCGCAGCGGCGTAGCTGCCGGTCAGCAGCGCCAGCGTGTTGATGAGGCCTGCCGTGCGATCCAGTCCGGCCGATCCGGCGGCGAACATGTCGGGCCAGTGACCACGGGACCAGGCCAGCGAACACAGGATCATCGCGAACACCAGCAGTTCGGCCAGGATGAAGCACCACATCGCGAAGTCGCCCGGCAGCTCGACCGCTTGTCGCGGCTCGGTCAACTCGTTCATGCGCTGCGTCCGGTCAGCAGCAGATAGAGCTGGGGCAGCATGCGCGGCAGTTCCTGCGCGTGCCGCAGCAGGCGATAGCGATGCGTGCCGAACAGATGGGGCAGGTAATCGGCGGCCTCCTGGTCTATCGTGACGCAGAAGGGCTGCAACCCTGCGCGGCGCGCTTCGGCCAGCGCATGGCGCGTGTCCTCCATGCCGTAGCGGCCTTCGTAGATGTCGAGGTCGTTCGGCTTGCCGTCGGTGAGCAGCAACAGCAGGCGCTGTTCCGCCGGCTGATGGCGGAGAATTTCCGTCGCCTGCCGTATCGCCGCACCCATGCGCGTGTAGTAGCCGGGGCGCAGCGACTGCACGCGCCCGCGCACTGCATCGCCCCAGCGGTCGGCGAAGTTCTTGATCAGCGTCATGCGCACGTGGTCGCGCCGGCGCGACGAGAAGCCGTACATGGCGAAGGCGTCACCGCCAGCGTCCAGTGCCTCGCCCAGCAGTTGAAGGCTGTCGCGCACGACGTCGATCACCTGATGTTCGTTGTCCACAGCCGCTTCGGTCGATAGCGAAAGATCGGCCAGCACCAGGCAGGCGAGGTTGCGGTGCTGTGACACGCGGCGACGCCACAGGCGCGGTTCGCCGCAGGCCTCGCCGCGCAGCCGCGCGGCCGCGAAGTCGTTGCAGGCGGCCAGATCGAGCTGTTCGCCGTCGGTCTGCCTATGCATCCAGCTGGCCTGAGGGCGCAGCGATTCAAAGCGCCGCCGCAGTTCGGTCGCTGCCGGCATCAGTCTGGGCGGCAGCGCTGCCGGCTGGGCGTCGCGCGGCAACATCGGAATCACGCGGCAGTGTGCCGGGCGCAGTATGCCTTCGCGCCAGTCCCATTCCGGCAGCAGGATGCCGCCTCCGAGCGGAATGTCGTCCTCTGCTGCAGAAGGCAGGTCGAGATCGATGCGCACGCGCGACGCCGTGGTCGACGGATTGCGGGCGATGGACAGATGATCGAGATCGTCTGCGGTGCGCGCGGCGTCCTCGTCGTCGTCGTCGGCCGTGCGATCAAGCGGAACGAACTCCGACCACGAGAACAGACTTTCGAGGCGGAAGACCAGCAGGCCGTTGCGACCATCGACGTCCTCCACGTACTCGGCGCGCTTGCGCTGTCCGATGCGTTCGCCCGGCTTGCGCGCCTGCGCCTGTTCGGTCGCCGGATCGTCCCGGCGCGCGGCGATGCGACTGGCGGGCGGCGCCTCCGGATAGAGCCAGAGCGGTACCGGATGCGGGTCACCGGCCGCATGAGCGGCGGCAACGGGCGCGTGCGGATCCAGCAGTGCCTTGCGGACCGCGTGTTCGCGCTCGGCCTGGGCGGCGGAAAGGTGCGCGGTTGAAGGCCGGCGTGCCAGGTGCGCGGTCACCATGCGCCGGTAGCTGCCAGCCAGTCCGGGATACTGGCTCAGCGCGCGCGCGCAAAGCCGCCGGTTCCAGTCCAGCCAGTCGCCGTCGGCGCTGCGGCTGTCGGGCTGACTGGCCAGGGCAACCAGCCACAGCGCCAGTTCGCTGTTCAGTTCCGGGTCGTCGAAGGCGTCCAGCCGTGCCGGCAGCTTCAGGCCTTCGCCGTCGCGGCAGGGCAGCGCATGCCGTCGGCCCGTACCTGCGATCCTCTGCAGCAACTTGCGCGGCGGCGCGAGCGCCCGTTCGGTGGCTGGCCGGATGGCCAAGCCGGCGTCGCCGCCGAGCGCTCGCAATACCGTACTGAGTCTTGGTGACACGCCTTCGAGCGGGACCGGCGCGGCAGGCGACCCTCCTTCGGCCAGTCGTGTGATCAGTCGGTGCCAGCCTATGCCGACCTGCTCTTCCATGAAAGTGCTCCCGCGGTGCAGTCATGGCCGGTCCCCTAGGGGACCGGCCGCGTGGTCAGCTGGCGACTGCCAGCTTGGGGGCGCTGCCGTGCGTCAGACGGGCAACCAGGAAGCTTGCGAGGTACATCAGCACGCCGACGCCGAAGACGACGCCTGCAACGAGGCGAGCCCAGTACACCTTGGCGATCTCGTCCTGTGTCGCCATGAAGGACATCGCGAGCTCGCTCTGCGGCAGTCGCTGCATCGACACCTGCATGTAGCCGGCGAGGGTGAGCAGCAGCGTGATGGCCAGCATGGCGATGCACATGGTCCAGCAGGCCGCGATCTCAAGCTTCTGGGCGGCCGGGCTGTTGCACTGGCGCCCGGCCATGATGGGGGTGGCGTAGGAAATGATGGCGAGCACGATCATCACGTAGGCGCCGAAGAACGCGAGGTGGCCGTGCGCCGCTGTGATCTGCGTGCCGTGGGTGTAGTAGTTCACCGGGGCCAGCGTATGCAGGAAGCCCCAGACCCCCGCGCCGAGGAAAGCCATGATGGTGGTGCCCGTGGCCCAGGTGATGGCGGCCTTGTTCGGATGGTCCATGCGCCGACGCTTCAGCATGCTGAAGGCGAACACCATCATCATGAAGAAGGGGAGCGGCTCGACGGCGGAGAAGATCGAGCCGATCCACAGCCAGTACTCGGGGGCACCGATGAAGAAGAAGTGGTGGCCGGTGCCGAGAATGCCGCTGATCAGCGCCATGGCGATGATGAGGTAGAGCCACTTCTCGACCACTTCGCGGTCGACGCCGGTCACGCGGATCATGATGAAGGCCAGGATGGCGCCGAGGATCAGTTCCCATACGCCTTCCACCCAGAGGTGAACCACCCACCACCAGAAGTACTTGTCCAGCGTGAGCGACTTCGGGTTGTAGAAGGAGAACAGGAAGAACACCGCGAGGCCGACCAGACCGGTGAGCAACACCATGTTCACCACCGTCTTGCGTCCGCGCAGCACCGTCATGCCGACGTTGAAGATGAAGCCGAGCGCGACGATGACGATGCCGATCTTGGTGATCGTGGGCTGCTCCAGGAACTCTCGACCCATGGTTGGCAACAGCTCGTTGTGCGTCAGTTCGGCGAGCTTCGCGTACGGCACCGACAGGTAGCCGACGATGGTGAGCGCACCGGCGATGGCGAACACCCAGCCGAGGACCTTTGCCAGTGTCGGGCTGTAGAGCTCGCACTGCGCCTCTTCCGGCAGCAGGTAGTAGGTGGCGCCCATGAAGCCGAACAGCAGCCACACGATGAGCAGATTGGTATGCACCATGCGAGCGACGTTGAACGGGATGGCCGGGAACAGGAAGTCACCGATCACGTACTGCGTACCGAGCACGAGGCCGAACACGATCTGTCCGATGAAGAGCAACAGCGCGAAGGTGAAGTACAGCTTCGCGACGCTCTGGGAGCGGTATTTCATGTGTCTGTCCTTTCTTGTTTGAGTGGCGCGATCAGCCTTCGACGTTGGGCGGCCAGTTGTTGGTGTTGATGCGTGAAGTCCAGATCAGGAAGTCCGCGAGGTGCTCGATTTCCTGTTCGCTCAGATTGAACTGAGGCATCTGGCGGCGCCCTTCGACTTTGGTGGGCATGGCCTTCATCCACACATTGAAGTAGGCCTTGAACGCCTGTTCGTCGTTGTTGCCGCGACGCACGAACACATTGCCGAGTTCGGGGGCGAAATAGGCGCCCTCGCCGAGCAGTGAGTGGCAGCCGATGCAGTTGTTCTTTTCCCACAGCGCCTTTCCGGCCGCGACCGACTCGGTCAGGTGCTCGCGGTTCTCGCGCTTGGGCAGCGCGTTCACCGTGTCGAAGGTGAGCCCCAGGAAAAGCAGGAAGAAGAATGCGCCGCCACCGTAGTAGATGTTGCGGGCCATGCTCTTGGTGAATCGTTCTGACATCGTGACCTCCGTGTCGGTGTGGCTTCAGTGGGAAAGATGGAGCGATGTGGCGCGCGCATCGGCGAAATGCAGGCGTACCACGTCGAGAATGGCGGCCCGCGTGGTCGGGTCGTCGGTAAGGGGTTCGGCCAGTGCTGCGGCGCAAGCCTGCAATGGCGCGATGCCGCTGCCGATCAGCCGGGCTGCATGAACGAGCAAGCGGGTCGACGGCGCTTCCTCGATGTCGTGACCGCCGAGATGGCGCAGTGCCGCCGCGAGCCTGACCAGCGTATGTGCGGTGTCGCGATCGGTACCGCTCTCGTGCATGACGATGCGCTGTTCGAGCTCAGCGGCCGGGTAGTCGAAGGACATCGCGACGAAACGCTGACGCGTGCTCGGCTTCAGTCCCTTGAGCAGATTGCGGTAACCGGGGTTGTACGACACCACCAGCATGAAACCGGGTGCGGCACGCAGGCATTCGCCGGTTGCGTCCAGCGGCAGGATGCGGCGGTCATCGGTCAGTGGGTGAAGTACGACGGTGGTGTCCTTGCGGGCTTCGATCACCTCGTCCAGATAGCAGATGGCGCCTTCGCGCACGGCGCGTGTGAGCGGCCCGTCCTGCCAGTAGGTGCCGTTCGAGCCGATCAGATGCCGCCCGACCAGATCGGAGGCGCTGAGATCGTCGTGGCAGGCGACGGTATAGAGCGCGCGCCCGAGTCGACGGGCCATGTGCTGCACGAAGCGGGTCTTGCCGCAGCCGGTCGGCCCTTTGATCAGCACCGGAAGCTGGTGCTCGGCAGCGCGCTCAAACAGTGATATCTCATCACCCGTTGCGGCGTAGAAGGGCAACGCGTCGGGTACGGCTTCGACGTGTGCGTGCGCGGTCGGCATGAACATTTCTCCTCTTCTTCTCATACGAGTGTTGATCCCGTTCTGCCGTTAGCAGAAGCTGTGCCAACCTTTTACGCATTGAAAATGAAAGGGAAATTTGAATTCAGGTTCAAGTTACCCTGATTTTTCAGGGTCAGATTGACCAGATGGGTGCTTATGACCATTGATGGTCGCTGCAACCAGATTTCTTGTTCCTGTGTTGGGCAGGACTTGAGCGAGGTCAATCCTGCAGACGTGGCGTGGACTACATTCCGGGACTGGCTGGCGACACCGTGATGCCGCCGCCCCTCTCGCTTACCGTCCGGAGAAAGTGCATGAACAAGAAACTGTTGAGCCTGCTGTGCGTAACCGTGGGACTGGCTTATGGCTGTGGCAAGCAGGACGAAGCGCCGGCCGCGGCGGCCGGTTCTGCACCGGCCCAGATTGCTGCAGCGCCTGCGGCTGCGCCGGCTCCCGCGCCGGCAACGCCCTCCGCGGGCGAAGGGACCTACAAGAAGGTGTGCGCGATGTGTCATGCATCCGGCGTGGCCGGCGCGCCGGTGCCGGGCAAGAAGGAACAGTGGGCGGAGCGCATCGCGCAGGGTAACGACGTGCTCTACAAGCACGCCATCGAAGGCTTCACCGGCAACCTCGGCATGATGCCGCCGCGCGGCGGCAGCGCATCGCTCAGCGATGACGATGTGAAGGCGGCCGTCGATCACATGGTGGCGCTGTCGAAGTGAGCATGGGCGCCGGAGACGTCGCTGTCTCCGCGCTCTTCGTCGGATCTGTCGGCCGTCTGCATGGCGTGCCAAGCGCCATGGACAAGCGGCCGACCGACACGCCGGTCCGGTTGGGGCCGCAAGGCCTGGTCGGCGACGAACAGGCGGACCGGCGCCATCACGGCGGGCTGGACAAGGCGCTGCATCACTATCCGCTCGCGCATTACGCGGCCTGGCGCGAGGAACTGTCCGCCGATCTCGCGGGACGTCTGCGCCCCGGCTTTTTTGGCGAGAACCTTGCGCTGGACGGTCTGGATGAAACGACGGTCTGCATCGGCGACCGCTTCCGTTTCGGCGATGCGCTCATCGAGGTGTCCCAGGCGCGTCAGCCCTGCTGGAAGCTGAACCTGCGCAGCGGCCTCCCGGACATGGCGCGGCGCCTGCAGGACAGCGGACGCACCGGCTGGTACTACCGTGTGCTCGAGCAGGGAACGGTATGCGCGGGGAATCGTCTCGAACCGGTCGGACGACCGCACCCGGACTGGCCGCTGGCGCGGGTCCTCCATCATCTGTACCGGGCGACGCTGGACCGCGGCGCATTGCAGGCGCTGGTGACCCTGCCCGAACTTGCGTCGTCGTGGCGCGCGGTGTTCTCCGCAAGGCTGGAGACGGGATGTGTCGAGGACTGGTCCGCACGCCTGGACACGCCCGCTGCACATCGCGTCGGGACCGTGTGAAGCGGCGCGCAGGCGACCGGATGTCAGCGTTCTGCGCTTCGCGCCGCTGCCGCTGCGAGTTCGGGTTGCAGCCCCACCACCTCACCGATCACCACCAGTGCAGGCGGCTTCACGTCATGCACGATGGCGAGCGACGGTAGCGTGCGAACGCTGCCGGTGACGCATCGTTCACCGGGCAGGGTGGCGCGCTCGATGACGGCCGCCGGCGTGTCCGGCGCGAGTCCGTGCGCGATCAGTCGCTCGCAGATCCGTTTCAGGTTGGCGACGCCCATATAGATCACCACGGTCTGCCGCGGCCGCGCGAGCATGGTCCAGTCGAGATCGATTTCGTCGTCGCGCTGTCGATGCCCGGTCACGAAAACCAGGGCCTGCGAATGATCGCGGTGGGTGAGCGGAATGCCCACCGACGCGCCGGCGCCCTGGGCGGCGGACAGACCGGGCACCACGTCGAAGGGCACGCCGGCGCGCGCCAGCGCGAGCGCTTCTTCGCCGCCGCGGCCGAAAATGTAGCCGTCGCCACCCTTCAGCCTCACGACCGCGCGGCCCCCCCTGGCGAGGCGCACCATCAGTTCGATGATCTCGTCCTGCGGCAATGTATGACGAGAGGATTCCTTTCCGACATAGATCAGGTCGGCGTGACCCGGCACGTACTTCAGTACGTCCTTGCTCACCAGGTGGTCGTACAGCACCAGTGATGCGCCCTGCAGCACCTTCATCGCACGCACGGTCAGCAGGTCGGGGTCACCCGGTCCGGCGCCGACCAGGGTGACCCTCGCACAGCGGGGGGCGGGCAGATGGCCGTCCGTGCAGCCACCGGCCAGATGGGGTTCGTCGAGCAGGTACATGAGTAGCGTCTCCGTCGTGTCCGATCTGCATGCATTGTTCCCGCCGCTGCATTCCGAGTCCTTGAACCAGTTCAAGGACTGAGAGCTGTCCCGCTGCGCAGAATGCATCCGCTCGCCGTCAGTTGATGAAAGGCCGCCAGGTGAGCTCGCCCGGAGGCGCATGGGCGCCCGGCGCGGCCGAACCGCAACGGAGAATTCTCATGAAAGGTTCCATACAGCTTCGCCTGACTGCGCTCGCAGTGACCATGCTGGCGGTCACCGCTGCGTACGCACAGGACAACAAGATGGGGGTATCGCAACCCGAGGTGAACTATCAGGCGGGGGGCTCGCCGTTGGCGGACGCACCGATGTACCAGAGCACCAATCCGAAGGCGCCGCCGATGACCCAGGCCGAATTCGACCTGGCCCGGAAGACCTATTTCGAGCGCTGCGCCGGTTGCCACGGCGTGCTGCGCAAGGGCGCAACCGGCAAGCCGCTCACGCCGGACATCACGTTGGAGCGCGGCACCGACTACCTGAAGGCCTTCATTGCCTACGGTTCGCCGGCCGGCATGCCGAACTGGCTCACCTCGGGCGAGATGGACGACAAGCTGGTCGACGTCATGGCGCGCTACATCCAGCAGGATCCGCCGGTGCCACCCGAGTACGGCATGGCGCAGATGAAGGAGACCTGGAAGGTGATCGTTCCGCCCGACCAGCGCCCGAAGCGGAAGATGAACAACTACAACCTCGAGAACATCTTCTCGACGACCTTGCGCGACACCGGCGAGGTGGCGCTGATCGACGGCGACACGAAGAAGATCATCAACATCGTCAAGACCGGTTACGCCGTCCACATTTCCCGCATGTCCGCGTCCGGTCGCTACCTGTTCGTGATCGGTCGCGACGCCAAGATCAACATGATCGATCTTTGGATGCCGACGCCCGACAACGTGGCGGAGATCCGCGTCGGTCTTGAAGCGCGCTCGGTTGATACCAGCAAGTACAAGGGCTACGAGGACAAGCTGGCGATCGCCGGCAGCTACTGGCCGCCGCAGTTCACCATCATGAACGGCGACACGCTGGAGCCGATCAAGATCGTGAGTACGCGCGGCATGGTGGTCGGCACTCAGGAGTACCACCCGGAGCCGCGCGTGGCCAGCATCGTGGCCAGTCACTACAAGCCCGAGTTCGTCGTGAACGTGAAGGAGACCGGCAAGACGCTGATGGTCGACTACTCGAACATCGATGCGCTGAAGATGACCGAGATCGGCTCCGCGCCTTTCCTGCACGACGGCGGCTGGGATTCGAGCAAGCGCTACTTCATGGTGGCGGCCAACAACAGCAACAAGATCGCAGCCATCGATGCGAAGGACGGCAAGCTCGCCGGCCTGACCGAGGTCGGCAAGATTCCGCACCCCGGTCGCGGCGCCAACTTCATGCATCCGAAGTACGGCCCGGTGTGGGCCACCGGCCATCTGGGCGACGATTCCATTTCCCTCATCGGCACCGACCCGAAGAAGCACAAGCAGTATGCCTTCAAGGAAGTGGCCAAGCTGAAGGGGCCGGGCGGCGGCGCGCTGTTCATCAAGAGCCACCCGAAGAGCAGGCACCTGTATTCCGATGCGCCGCTGAATCCGGATCCGAAGGTGTCGCAGTCGGTCGTCGTGTTCGACATCGACAAGCTCGACAAGGGCTACACCGTGCTGCCGATCGCGGAGTGGGCCGGCATTTCCGACGACGGCGCCAAGCGCGTGGTGCAGCCCGAGTACAACAAGGCGGGCGACGAGGTGTGGTTCTCGGTGTGGTCGGCCAAGGACAAGCAGAGCGCCATCGTGGTGGTCGATGACAGGACGCTGAAGCTGAAGGCCGTCATCAAGGATCCGCGCCTGATCACCCCGACCGGACACTTCAACGTCTACAACACCCAGCACGACGTGTACTGACCCAGACAGAAGGGGCGGCATCGCGCCGCCCCGCACACAGGAGGAACGCAACATGAAGAGGATGTGGATAGCCGCCGCTCTGTTCGCTTTGCCTGTCGGCACGGCACTGGCCGGCGCGGAGGACGCGATGAAGAAGGCCGGCTGCACCGGCTGTCATTCCGCCGCGACCAAGATGCTGGGGCCGACCTACAAGGACATCAGTGCCAAGTACAAGGGGCAGGACGTATCGGCTGCACTGATCGACAAGGTGCGCAAAGGCGGCAAGGGCAACTGGGGCGCCATCCCGATGCCGCCTCATGCGCCGGAGAAGATCGGCGATGCCGAGCTCAAGGAGGCGATCGCCTTCATTCTCGGCCATTGAAGCAGCGGCCATGCACGGTGCCGAAGTCTTCCTTGTGCTGAGCGTCGCCACCGCCACCGCCGTGGCGCAGGACGCGCCCGATCCGGCCCGGCAGGAGCGGCTCGTGCGCATGGTGCGGCAGGACTGTGGCGCCTGTCACGGCATGCGGCTGACCGGCGGGCTGGGTCCTTCGCTGTCGCCGGTCGCGCTGGCTGAGCGGACGGAAGAGGAACTGGTGTCGGCCATCCTGGATGGCCGACCCGGCTCGGCCATGCCTGGCTGGCGCGCGATGCTGAACGAATCCGAATCGACCTGGATTGCCCGGAAGCTCAAGTCGGGCTTTCCGGAGGAAAGTGCAGGAGGACGCAAATGAACAGGCGCGACGGATTGAAGTGGCTGGCCCTGCTGGCCGGTGCGGCCACACTGCCCGCATGCGCGACGCATGCAATGCGCGGCACCGGCGATCTGGGCGTGGTGATCGAACGCGCTCGCGGCCGGCTGGTGGTGGTCGATACCTCTCGCCGCTCGCTGATCGGCGAGGTCGACGGTCTGGGCGATCTTTCACATGCATCGGTGGTGTTCTCGCGCGACGGTCTGCACGCTTTCGTGTTCGGCCGCGACGGCGGTCTGAGCAAGGTGAATCTGCACACCCTGCGCATCGAGCGCCGCATCATGCAGGCCGGCAATTCCATCGGCGGCGCGATCTGTGCCGACGGCACGCTGGTCGCGGCGCAGAACTACACACCCGGGGGCGTCAAGGTGTTCGACGCGCACACCCTGGACCTGGTCGCCGACCTGCCGGCCGAGTACGCGCCGGGCAAGCTTTCGCGCGTGGTCGGACTGGTCGACCTGCCCGGGCGGCGCTTCGCCTACAGCCTGTTCGACGCCGACGAGATCCGGGTTGCCGACCTGTCGCAGCCGTCGGCCCCCCGTGTCGAGCGGCATCTTGGCATCGGTCGCCAGCCCTACGACGCACTGGTCACACCCGACGGCCGTCATTACATCGCCGGGCTGTTCGGCGAGGACGGCCTCGCCATGCTGGACCTGTGGCAGGACGCGCCGCAGGTGCGCCGCATTCTTGCCGGTTACGGTCGCGGCGAGGCGCCTCTGCCGGTGTACAAGATGCCGCATCTGCGCGGCTGGGCTGTCGCGGGTCGCCGCGCCTTCCTGCCGGCCATCGGCCGCCACGAGGTGCTCGTGGTCGATACCGAAAGCTGGCAGGAAGTCGGGCGTATTCCGGTGGCGGGTCAGCCGGTGTTCGTGATGGCGCGCCCCGACGGACGCCAGGTGTGGGTGAACTTCGCCGTGCCCGACTACGACCGGGTGCAGGTGATCGACACCCGCACCCTTGCCGTTCTCGCCACCCTGAATCCGGGCCGCGCGGTGCTGCACATGGAATTCACGCCGCGCGGCGAGGCGGTCTGGATCAGCGCCCGCGACGACAACCGGGTGAGCGTGATCGATACCGCCACCTTCGTCACGCAGGCGGCGCTGGACGTCGATGCGCCCAGCGGCATCTTCTTCACCTCGCGCGCCGCGCGCATGGGCTTCTGAACCATGGACCGCCTGCCCGACATCGCGACACCGACACCGGACGATCCGCTGCTCGCCCTGCTCAACCCGTGGCAGCGCGGCTTCCCGTTGATCGTCAAGCCGTTCGCCGTGGTGGCGGCGCGTGCCGGCTTGAGCAGCGCCGAGGTGATCGAACATTACCGCGCCCTGCACGCTGCCGGCGTACTCAGCCGGGTGGGGGGCGTATTCGCGCCGACGTCCGGCGGTGCCGCGGTGCTGGCCGCCATGCGGGTGCCGGCGTCGCGCATCGACGCGGTGGCGTCGCTGGTGTCGGCGCATGCCGGCGTGAACCACAACTACGAACGCGAACACGCGCTCAATCTGTGGTTCGTGGTGACCGGCCGCGATGCGTGCGAAGTCGGCCGCACGGTGAGCGCGATCGAATGCGCCAGCGGTTTGCCAGCGCTGCGGCTGCCGATGCGCCGCCGCTATCGCATCGACCTCGGCTTCGACTTCCGCCACGACACCGCGCCCGGATGCATGGCCGCGGCCGGCGACGGATATCCGGTCGCGCCGCACGAGCATGCGCTCGCCGCGGCGGTTGAAGAGGGGCTGCCGCTGCTGCCGCGTCCGTACGACGCCTGGGCCGAGCGTCTGGGTCTGTCGCCGACCGACGTTCTGGCGACGCTCGAACGCTGGCTGGCGCACGGCACGCTGTCGCGCTTCGGCGCCATCGTGCGGCACCGCGAACTGGGCTTTGAGGCGAACGCGATGACCGTGTTCGACGTACCGGACGGCGCGGTGGACGCCTGCGGCGAAGCGCTGTCGCGCGAGCCCGGTGTCACCCTGTGCTATCGCCGGGAACGTCATGCCGAATGGCCCTACAACCTCTACTGCATGGTGCATGGTCGCGACCGCGATGCCGTGCGTGCGGTGATCCACCGCGCGGCGGCCCACAGCGGCGCCGGCCGTTACCGCTCGGCCGTGCTGTTCTCGCTGCGCCGTTTCAAGCAGACCGGCAGCCGGCGCTTCCGCGACACCTCGACCGGGGAGATGCGTCATGCCGTCGCCTGAAGAACTGCACTTGATCGCCCACCTGCACGGCGGTTTCCCGCTGGTCGATCGCCCCTATGCGGAAGTCGCCCGGCAACTGGGCTGCAGCGAGGACATGCTGCTGGCTCGCCTGCGTTCGCTGCTCGCACGCGGCGATCTTTCGCGTTTCGGGCCGCTGTTCCAGATCGAACGCGCGGGCGGACGCTTCGTGCTGGCCGCGATGGCGGTGCCGGAGGCGCGCTTCGACGAAGTGGCCCTGCGGGTGAACGCGCGCCCCGAAGTGGCCCACAACTACCGGCGCAGCCACCGTCTGAACATGTGGTTCGTGGTGGCCGCCGACAGTGCGCAGAGCGCCCAGGCGGTGCTGGACGAGATCGCCGCTGACAGCGGTCTCGAAGTGCTGGCCTTTCCCAAGGAAAGGGAGTTCTTTGTCGAACTGAAACTGCCGCTCCTCGCGCAGGAGGAGGGAGGCCCGCATGAAGCACGCTGACATCGATCGCGCACTGATACGCGCTACGCAGAGCGGGCTGCCGCTGGTACCCCGGCCCTACGAAGCGGTCGGCGCCGTGCTCGGTCTGAGTGGCGACGAGGTGCGCGAGCGCCTCGCCCGCATGCTGGAAAGCGGACTTGTCCGGCGCATCGGCGCCGTGCCCAACCATTACCGCCTCGGCTTCACGGCCAATGGCATGAGCGTGTGGGACGTCGAGGACAGCCGGGTGGATGCACTCGGGGCGCGCGTGGGGGCGCTGCCCTGCGTCAGCCACTGCTACCGCCGGCCGCGCCATCTGCCCGACTGGCCGTACAACCTGTTCGCCATGCTGCACGGGCGCGACCGCGCGGATGTCGAGGCTCAGGCGCAAGAGATCGCCGCGCTGCTGGGCGAGGCCTGCCGCAGCCACGACATCCTGTATTCGACCGCCATCCTGAAGAAGACCGGGATGCGGCTTGCCGGAGACTGAATCATGTTCCGCATCAGCCAGTACATGCGCGAGCTTGCGCACGCCGAGCGCACCGGCGACTACCCCGAGGTGCGCAGCCGCAGACCGGCCGGCCCGGTGGTGATCTGGAACCTTATCCGCCGCTGCAATCTCACCTGCAAGCACTGCTACGCACTGTCGGCGGATCGCGACTACGCCGGCGAGCTGAGCCGCGACGAGGTGTTCGCGGTGATGGACGAACTGCACGCCTTCGGTGTGCCTTCGCTCATCCTGTCCGGCGGCGAACCGCTGATGCGCCCGGATCTGTTCGACATCGCCGCGCGCGCACGTGCGCTGGGTTTTCACGTCGGCCTGTCGACCAACGGTACGCTGATCGACGCAGCGATGGCAGCGCGCATCGCCGACGCCGGTTTCGATTACGTCGGCATCAGTCTGGACGGCCTGCGCGAAACGCACGACCGCTTCCGCCGGCTCGATGGCGCCTTCGAACTCAGCCTGTCGGCGCTGCGCCTGCTGCACGCGCACGGCGTGAAGGTCGGGCTGCGCTACACCATGACTGCGCTGAACCAGGACGATCTCGTACCGCTGCTCGACCTGATGCGCGCCGAAGGCGTGGACAAGTTCTACTTCTCGCATCTGAACTACGCCGGTCGCGGCAACGTCCATCGCGGCAGCGATGCCCGCTTCGCCGCCACGCGCACCGCGCTCGACCTGCTGTTCGAACGGGCCTGGCAGGCCGCGCGCGAGGGTTGGCCGGAAGAGTACGTGACCGGCAACAACGATGCCGACGGCGCCTATCTGCTGCGGTGGGCGCAGACATGCATGCCGCACTGGGCGGATCGCCTGCGCGCCCGGCTCGTGCAGTGGGGCGGCAACTCGTCCGGCGTGAATGTGGCCAATATCGACAATCTCGGCCAGGTGCACCCGGATACCATGTGGTGGCACCACTCGCTCGGATCGGTACGCGAGCGCCCCTTCGGCGCCATCTGGTCGGACCTGTCCGACCCGCTGATGGCCGGTCTGAAAGCGCAGCCGCGCCCGGTGGGCGGGCGCTGCGCCGACTGTCGCCACTTCGATCTGTGCGGCGGCAATACGCGGGTCCGTGCGCAGCAGCTCACCGGCGACGTGTGGGCCGAAGATCCGGGCTGCTACCTGAGCGACGACGAGATCGGCGCTGTCGCCGGTACCGACCGCCATCGTGTGCCGCTGCGGCCCTTCGTGGCGAAGGAAGAGAGAAAGCGGGGCGCGCATGCTTAAGAATGCGTTCGCGCTGTTCGCGGCGCTGCTGGTGGCCGCACCGGCAGCGGCGGCGGAACCGTCGGCGCTGTATCGCGAGCACTGCGCAAGCTGCCACGGCGCGCTTCGCACCGGTGCCATGGGACCCGCCTTGCTGGCGGAAAGCCTGTCGCGGCAAAAGCCGGCGGAGACGCTGCGCGCGATACGCGACGGTCGCCTGGCCACCCAGATGCCCGGCTTCGGCGACCGGCTGAGCGAGACCGACATCGAGGCGCTGGCCGGCTGGATACGGCAGCCGCTTCATCCGGCGCCGGACTGGCGCGAGCAGGACATCCTGGCCTCCCGCATCGTCGTGGCGTCGGTCGCCGGCCTGCCGCACAAGCCGTCGTGGCCGGGCGACCCGATGAACCTCTTCGTCGTGGTGGAAGCGGGCGACCATCATGTGTCGCTGGTGGACGGCGACCGCTTCGAAGTCATCCACCGCTTCGCCAGCCGCTTCGCGCTGCACGGCGGCCCCAAGTTCACACCCGACGGCCGCTTCGTGTACTTCGGTTCGCGCGATGGCTGGATCACCAAGTACGACCTGTGGAATCTGACTGTCGTGGCTGAGGTGCGGGCCGGGCTGAACATGCGCAACATCGCCGTCAGCGGCGATGGGCGCTACGTGATGGCGGCCAACTACCTGCCGCACACCCTGGTGCTGTTCGACGCCGACCTGCAGCTGCGCCGCGTCTATCCGGCGAGCACGCTGGACGGGCTCACCGCGTCGCGCGTGTCGGCGGTGTATGACGCCGCACCGAGGCGCAGCTTCGTCGCCGCGCTCAAGGACATCCCCGAACTGTGGGAAATTTCGTACGACGAGCGGGCCGAGCCCATCCACGACGGCTATGTGCACGATTACAGGATGGGCGAGGCGATTGCCACGCAGGGCTTTCTGGGCGTGCGCCGCACCGTGCTGGACGAGCCGCTGGACGACTTCTTCTTCGACGCGTCCTACCGCCACGCGCTCGGCGCCACGCGACCGCGCGGCGACGGCGTGCCCAGCGCACAGGTGGTGAATCTCGACATCCGCCGCCGCATCGCGGAACTGCCGATCGCCGGCATGCCGCATCTCGGATCGGGCATCAGCTTCGCGTGGCGCGGTACCACCGTGCTCGCCAGCCCCAACCTGAAGGACGGTGCGGTCGATGTGATAGACATGGCGAACTGGAAGAAGGTGGCGACCATACCGACGCCAGGGCCGGGTTTCTTCATGCGCAGTCACGAGAACACGAAGCTGGCCTGGACCGACTCGATGATGAGTCCGCAGCACAAGGACACCATGACGCTGATAGACAAGGCCACGCTGCAGCCGGTCGCCAGCATCCGCGAGCCCGGCCGCACGCTGGCCCACGTCGAATTCACGCGCGACGGCCGCTATGCGCTGCTCAGCGTATGGGAGGACGACGGCGCGCTCATCGTGGTCGATACCGACACTCTGACGGAAGTCAAACGCCTGCCGATGCGCCGCCCGGTCGGCAAGTACAACGTGTGGAACAAGATCACCCGCTCGGAGGGGACCTCGCACTGACCGGGATTCGCGCGCCGACGATGGCAATGTCGTGCGGCGGCGCGCGACGGCTGGCGCTGGGAGCGCCGTCCTCAGGCACCCACCGCGCGGTCGTGCCGAAGACGTGCCGCCGACACCCGTGCGCAGTTCCCCATTTGCCTCATTCCGCATCCGTCTGTGTGCGGCGTCGAGCGCTCGGCCGACGGTTCGGTCGCATCTGACGGCGTGTGCGAAGGCCCAGTCGTTTGATCTTTATCAAATGAAAATGATTCTCGTTGGCATCTGTATTGACCGAGTGTCATCGAACTCATTAGTCTGAACGGCACATCGTTACTGACGTTTTCGAAGCGCAAGAAACAAGCAGTGGTGTCGGCGAACTCGAACCTCGTGAGTGTCGGCACGATAGTCCCCATTTCAGCTAGCCAGTCCGGAAGACCAGCCAGCCCTTCGCGTGTCCGCCATGCGACCGCTGGCGGCGAAATCTTTCTGGGAAAGGGCTGTGCATGAAACACGGAAATTTGGTCGTTCTGGCTGCGGCGCTATGCGCGTCACCGGCGTTTGCCGATTACTACAACGCCGCCACGGGCGCGCCCGTGCCTTACACGAATGGTTGGTTCGAACTGCCGCAGCATGCCGCCTGGGGCGGTTGGACGCGCAGTGCCGGCGATACGCTCTGGGTCGAGTTCGACGTGTTCAACGACGCGACCTACCCGGGAGTACGCACCTCCGCTCCGGTTGCTAACAACGCATACGCGCACTACGGCGTGACCGCCGACTACATCGCGTGGGATTCGAACACCTTCCCGACGAGTACCAAGAACCTCATCAGCCCGGCTTACGGGTCGCCGCAGTACACCGTGAACTTCACCGATGCGACGCCGATCGCGGTGAGCGCCGGCGAGCAGGTGCGCGTTGTCATGCAGATCGAGAACTGGGCCAACGAACTGTCGCTGTCGACAGTGAAGCTCAACGGGCTGGGCGCCACCTTCATGAATGACAGGGTGCTCACGAGCAACTTCAGTGCCCCTTACGGCGACACCAGTGCGCTCTATCACCTCGTCTATTGGGATCTGGACGTGGCGCCGACCAGCTACGTCTTCACCTTTGGTGCACTGCCTGACCAGAATGCCATCGGCCTGGCGCAGGTGGCGATCGATGTCGGTACCGTGCCGGCCGTACCGGAGCCGGAAGCCTGGGCCATGCTGCTGGCCGGTCTCGGGCTGACGGGTGCCGTCGCGCGCCGCCGTCTGCGCGCCAGCGTCTGATGCCGCGGACAGGAGAATTCACGTGAACGTTCGATCCTTGTCCTTCAAGCTGCTGACGGCAACGATTGCCGCAGCATCGAGCGCCGGCGCCATGGCCGACGTCTCGACGCAGGGCCTCGACCCTTACGCCGCCGGTGCCGGTTTCGCGAGACCTCAGGACGCCTCGTGGGGCGGATGGGTGCGCGGCGAAGGCAATACCCTGTACGCCGAGTGGGACGTGCAGAGCGACGCAGAGGAAGATTTCTGGTCCGGCACGCCCGGCGATCCGCAAGGCGTCTTCGGCGACCGGAAGGCCGGCGCCGACATCGGCAGCTACGGTGTCGTCACCGGCGCCAGCCTCTATGCCGACTACGGCGCCAACGCCAACACCTACATCAGCGGCATGGCCAACATCTTCAGCGGCATGGGCGACAGTCCCTCAAGCGTCACCGTGCACCTGGAGCCGACCCAACCAGCCGTGAACGGACCGGTGCGTGTCGCGTTCCAGATGGAGGTCATGGGAGGTGTCTGGGACAGCGTCGCAGGCTATGGGGTGACGCTGGGCGATTCCGCGCCGACCTTCCAAGCGCTCACCGGCCTTGCGGATTTCACCCATCCGCAGATGGGCGTCACGATGGCGGTGGCGCGCTATCTGTTCTATTGGGACCTGGCGTCCGCTCAGGACGTGTACGACATCGGTCTCACCATTGCGGGCGGTACCAGCCTGACGCAGTACGCGGTGGACATTGCACCGGTGCCCGAACCTTCGAGTTGGGCCTTGATGGTCGCAGGCATGGGCCTGCTGGCCGGAGTGGCGCGCCGCCGCACACGCTGAGTCCGCATCGATGCCTCAGCCTTGCGCACGAGCGCTGCTCGCGCTCTGGCTGTCGTGGGTGCCGGTTGCACCTGCGACGGCCGGGGACACGGAAAGCGTGCTGCTTGCGCCGATCACGGTAAGTGGCACGCAACAGCCGGACATCCATGAGACGGAAACCGCCACCGTATCGACTATCGATGCGCAGGAGATTTCCGAACGTCAGGTGCGCGACATCAAGGATCTGGTGCGCTACGAGCCTGGTGTTTCGGTGACCGGCAATCCGTCCCGCTTCGGTCTGAGCGGTTTCAACATACGCGGGCTTGACGACAACTACGTCGTGATGAGCATAGATGGCATCCGTCTGCCTGATGCCTTCAGGATAGGCGGCTACTCGAGTACCGGGCGGAATATGGTCGACGTCGGTCTGGTCGCTGGCATAGACATCGTCCGTGGCACGGGCTCGTCGGTGCACGGCGTGGATGCGTTGGGTGGGGTCGCGGCCTTCCGTGCCCTGCGGCCGGAAGATCTGCTGCAGGGGCGCAGCAGTGCAGCGAGCATCGAAAGCATCTACGCCGAGGCCAATCGCTCGCGATCCTGGCTCGCCGCGGCCGCGGCCGGCAACGACACGATCGCACTGCTCGCAAAGGGCGTGGTCAGGCGCGGGCACGAAACGAAGACGACCGGCACGGTCGGCGGTGCCGGCGGCTTCCGCACCCTGGCCAATCCGCAGGACCTTGCCAGCGACGCCTGGCTCATGCATGCCACCATCAGGCCCGCGCCGGGACACCGATCCGACGTCACGATCGAACAGTTCGTTCGCGACGTGGATACCGACGATCTCTCGCAGATCAAGGTCGCGTCCGAGGACGCCATGCGCACCTACGACAGCTATCGCCGCTGGCGCGCATCGCTCGATCACCAGATGGACAACCTGCCCATCGGCGCCGTCAGGCTCAAGCTGTACCGGCAGGACAGTACGGTGAGCCAATTCTCCGTCACCCGGCTGAAAGACCTCGGCCTTCTGAACAATCCGGCCGACGTGACGGGCGACGTGAACGATCCGGATCGCTGGCTGGAACGGCTCTCCACCTTCAGGCAGGACAGCCGTGGCGTGCGGCTGGACATCGCGTCGATCTGGTCGGCGCTCGGTCGGCACAGCACGGACTGGGGGTCCGAGTACGTCTGGACCGAAACTGCTCAGTTTCGAGACGGTTACACGGAAAGTGTCAGCGGGCAGCGTGCGCGCTTCGTTACCCCTCTGGCCTATCCGGCCCGCGACTTTCCGCTCTCCAAAACCCGTCGCGCCGGCCTCTACGCGCTCGACCATTGGCAGGTGGCGAGCGGCTGGACCGTCGTGTCGGGCCTGCGCTTCGACCACTACCGGCTCGGCATTGCCGAGGATGCGGTGTTTTCCGCCAATCCCTTCGGCGCCAGTTCCGGCGATGTGTCCATGGGGCGAGTGGTGCCGCGCGTCGGTGTCATTCACGATCTGGGGCACGGGCTCTCGCTCAGCGCGCAGTACGCGCATGGCTTTCGGCCGCCACCTTACGAGTCGGCCAACACCGCCTTCGCGAACCCGAATCAGGGGGTGGCCTATGTGCCCAACCCCGATCTCGCGGCCGAAACTTCGCGCGGGCTGGAGCTTTCGCTGCGCCATGCCGATGCTGCCGGCAACTGGTCGCTCACGGTGTACGACAACCGCTACCGGGATTTCGTCGATTCCGATCTGACGGTCCTGTCCGGTGGGCTGTGTCCGGGTCATCCGCTTTGCCGCGAAAAGCCGAGGAGTTACTGGATCGGCGGTGTCATTCCAACCTATTACAGCAGCGTGTATCAGACGGTGAATCTCGCACGCGTGCGCATGCACGGCTTCGAGGCGAAGCTGACGCGCGAAATCCTGCGTGGCTGGCGCATCCGTGCAGCGCTTTCGCACTCGCGGGGTTACGACCAGCAGACCGGCGAATCCGTCTGCCGCATCAATCCGCCCAGCGGTGTGCTCGGACTCAGTCACGAGCGCGGCGCATGGCGTACCGATCTGGTCGTCACCGGGGCACTGGGC
>WBZX01000915.1_pt1 | contig 24301 bp, 19 predicted proteins | sample 5204211 | NCBI WGS metagenome assembly WBZX01 (sample SAMN12344362, study PRJNA552823) | activated sludge metagenome | biome: Activated sludge suspended growth; feature: Nitrification reactor; material: Wastewater; isolation source: activated sludge from nitrification reactor of wastewater... | reverse complement strand
CCGTCCGTGCATTCGGCGATGGTCCAGTCTTTGGCCGCATCCCCCAGCGCCGACTTCGCGCTGCGGTCCGCCACATTGGCATGGGTGCACAGATCGTCCGGGTTGTCGCCAAAGGCGTAGCGCGTCTGGCTGCCGGCGCGGGCGGCGTATTCCCATTCGGCCTCGCTCGGCAGGCGGTAAGTGCGGCCGGTGCGCTTGCTCAGCCACTGCGCGTAAGCACTGGCATCGTGCCAACTCACGCAGACCACCGGATGGCTGTCGGTCTGTGGAAAGCCAACCTGGTTCCAGGCGCCTTGCGGATCAGTCTTGAACTCCATCCCACTCCAGGCGTAGCAACCACCTTCGGGTTGGTAGTGTGTTTCCGCCACGAAAGCGGCGTACTGGGCACGCGTGACCTCGGCCTGCATCAGCGCCGGCGGCTGGGCGATGACGACTTCGTGCTGCGGGTCTTCGTCATCGTCACGTCCGGGCTCGTCCTTGGGCGAGCCCATGGTGAACTTCCCCGGCGGGAGGACGACCAGCCAGGGACAGGATTCGTCCGGACAATCGCGGAACACCGTGCCAGGCGGGAGCGATGCGCCTTCCGCGAGGGGCGTGGCGGTGGGCTGACTTAACCGGCGTACCGCATCCGGCAGGAGGTAAGGCGCCACGACGCCCGCCAGCGCGAGCAGCACCACCGCAAGCCAGAAGAGGCCTCGGCGCCAACTGCGTGCCGAACCCGATTCGCCGCCCGGCAAGGGGTAGAGCAGCGGACGCAGGCGATCGCCCAGGCGGGGAGCGGGCATGAAGCGGGTCGCCCTGATCTCGTGGCGGGGCGGCGGCGACTCGGTGGCGGCGTCCGACTGAGGTGCTTTCATCGGGCGACTCCCTGCCGGCCCAGCGCGCGGACGATTGCGTCGGTCAGACCCTCGAGGTCCGTTTCCATTCGCGGGGAACGAAGGGCAAAAGCCTGATACTGGACGAGCGGGCGTAGCGCGGGAGGCAGATCGTCGGCGGCAGGCATGGTCACGTCGTCGGACAGAACTGGAACGATGGGTTTACCGGCGTCCAGGGCGGTTTGGATTTCCAGGAGCTGAAAGGATTCGTCTCGCTGGAAAAAATCGCGCGTCAAGATCACGACCAACACTTTGCAACTGCCGATCGCGCCCCGAATTTCATTCCCCAAGGAGGTGCCGGCACTGAGTGTCACGTCGCTCCACACCGCGTCCTGGCCCAGGCGGCGAACGAGGCTGTCGTGCAGCCTTTCGGCGACATGTCCGGCTTCGCTGCGGCTATAACTCAGGTAGACCAGAGGCCCGGACTGATCCCTGCTGGCGTCGAGATTCTGGGCGCCTAACAGACGCCGGCCGATCCGCTGCAACCCCCTGCCGAGCGCCGCGTACCCCCCTTCAGCGCCGGCATAGGCTTCGCGCCACGTCTGGCGCAACCCCCGGCCGAGGCCCATGGCCTTCCCGAGGAGCGGGCCGCGCCCCCACCAGACGAGCCAAACGAAGGGGTGGGCCGCGCTCAACACCAAGGCGGCGATCCAGCGCAGGGGGTTGCGTGTGAGCCGGGTACCGAACTCGGCACGCACGGCGCGGGCAAATTCCTCGGTAGCCTCCAGTGACAGGACGGGGTCGAAATCGCCACGCAGCACGCCCAGGTAGATGACGTCGCGCAAGGGGCTGTCGGGCGGCTCGTTTTCTACGACGCCGGAAAGGCCGATGCGGCGTCGCAGATCGCGCAGGAAGGTCTGGCGCCCGCGCTTGGCACCGCCGGCGTCTCCACTTGCCACAACGCCGAGGGCGACGCCGAAGGCTGTGTCGTCCCGACCGGCGGCATGGAAGAGTTGGGCGAGTACCGCGCGCACGCGTTCCCGGGTAGCCGGGGCGAGACTGAGGAAGAGCGCGCGGCGCAACCAATCGGGCATCAGTCCAAAGCGGCACCAGGGGAGCTGGGCGATGCCCAGCAGGCGCGCTTCGAGCAGACGCGCGTCGGACCGGGTGCCGTCGAGCTGATGGGCGAGGTAGGCGGTGAGGTCGGCCGACAGGTGCGGGTAAGCGGCGCTGGCAGCAAGCCAGGTGTAGGCGGTGGGTCCGAGGAAGCCACGAATTTGTTCGAGCAGGTCCACCAGTTGTGCGTTGGCCGGAGCTTCGCGGCCGATCCAGCGGCTGTCGTCATCGTCGAGCACCGCCGGCAGGCACGATGGCGCACCGGGCAGCGGCGTGACCTCGGGGATCTCGCCAAAATCGAACCAGCGCGAGGCCGCGGCGAGCATGTCGATGCGCGCCGGGAGCAGCAGGAACGCGTCTTCATGGGCGGGCTGGCCCTCGCCGGCAAGGACGTCCTCTGCGGCGCCCCAGCCGGCTGGCGGGCGAGGTGTCATCAGGACGCGGCGCGGCCAGGGTTTCAGGGTCTGGTTGAGCCAAGGATGGAGGGCGCCGATGGCCGGGTCGATGAGGGCGTGACCATCGCCGACGACGATGAGGCCGTTGCCGGCATGGCGCGACGCCAGCGCGGCAAGAGGCAGGTAGCGCTGGACAACGCCCCGGCCGGCGCTGCGGCGGGTGTCCAGCGGGGCCACCCAGCGCGGGTCGCGGTCGAACTCATAGAGGGCCAGGTTGACGCCCTCGGCGGCCAAGTCCCGTGCCATCTCGGCCGCCCAGTGCGCCTGCTGGTCGCCGCTGGCGGCGCGGTCGACGAGGAACAGGTACTCGGGGGTGGCCGTGCGCAGGCGATGCACCGGCACAAAGGCACCGGCGCGGCAGGCGGTGGCCCGCGTGCTGGCGTCGATGTCCAAAACGCGCAGTTCGGTGGGACGCGGCTTGCGCAGGCCGCGTGCCCCCGTGCGCAGCGCGGCACGCCGCTCACCGGAAACCGGTAGCAATTGGCGGGCGAAGACCTGCTGCTCGCGCAGGTTTTCGCGGGTGGAGATGCGCGCAAGCTGGACCTGGCGGGTGTGGCGGACGAAGCCGCCGACACAGCCGAGGCCGAGCACCAGCAGGCCATAGGCCCACGGGGGGATACCGAAGAGCCAGGGAGGACGCTGAACTTCGAGCTTGCCGACGAAGGCGACCTTGGACAAGTCGAGGGCCGAAGGTGCTTGACCTGAGTTTCCCAATGGCACGGGTTTGGGGGCGATCTGCCCGGTCGAATCAGCGGGTGGCCACACCATCGGCCCGATGATGGCAACACCCCCAACCACCACAAGCCCCGCGACGAGGGCCCGGATGGGGCCACGAGCCCGGCTTGCAGCGGGGGCCGCCGACGCGCGATTGGGCGTAGCCTCGGGTTTGGTGAGCGTTTTCACCTCGCCCAGCACTTCGGCGGCGTGATCCCAGCGCTTGCGCCAGGCATCGAAGACTTGATCGAAGAGCTGCTGCTCGCGGGCGCTCTTGCTGACAATGGCGCGTAGCGCCCCGCGGGCACAAATCGGGTCAGGGCTCAGCAGCGCGCGCTCCTGGGCAGCGTGCAGCCAGGCTTCGATGTTGAGCCGCGTGCGGGTGTCGATGTCGAGCCCGGCCTGCAGCAAGGCGGGCAGCAACTGCTCGCGCAGGGGATCAAGCCAGTCCGGCACGATAGCGGGCATCGCGGATCAGGCGGCGTCGGCGAGTTTGGGATGACGCGCGGCGGCGGCCTGGTCTTCGGGGGCCTTGACCAGGGTTGCCAGCACCCGGCGCGCGTGGGCGGGCTGCATGGCTTGATCCGGCACCGCGCCGGGTTCGCCCGCCAGGGCAGCGACAAAGCCTAGAAACTCGGCGGTGGAAGGGCGCTTGCGCAGATCGTACTTGGGCTCGCGCAGATCAAAGAACAGTTGCAGGGCGTCTTCCAGCAAAGGGCCGGATCGGACCTTGAGGGCGGCGAGCCGGCGCAGGGTGATCTCGCGCAGGCGCTCGAGGTTGATCGGCTGCAGGTGGTAGAAAATGCAGCGGCGCAGAAAGGCATCCGGCAACTGCTTCTCTGAATTGCTGGTGATGACGACCACCGGCCGCTGCCTGGCTGCAGCCTTGACTTCGAGGCCGCCGGACACCTCGCGGATGCGGAAGTAATGGCGCTCGATCTCGTTGAGCGCGTCGTTCGGGAAGTCGCTCGACGCCTTGTCGATCTCGTCGATCAGCACCACCGCGCGGGACGGGCCGCGATACCAGTCCGGCAACTGACCTTCGGAGAAGAGCTTGCCCGCATCGTCGCGCGACAGGCTTTGGACGACGGCCTTGCCAAGCGCACCGAAATCGATGAAACGCAAGGCATGCAAGGCCGCTTCGTCCTTGCTCACCGAGGCCGCCTGAAAGCGTGCCACGTGGTCGAAGGTATAGAAGAGATCCTGAGCGGCGCTGGTGGATTTGGTTTCGAACTTGAACAGCTGCAGCCCTAGTTCGAGGGCGAGTTTCTCTGCCAGCTGGGTCTTCCCGGTGCCCGGCTCGCCGGTGAGCAGCAGCGGCTGGTCGAGCAGCAGGGCGGTATTGACGGCATCGCGCAGACCGTCCTCGGCCTCATAGTTCTCGGCGCCGAAGATCGTGTCGCGGTCGATCGACACGACTTCGACCGGTTTGGACGGTGCTGCGATGTCGGGGCGGCCCTGAAACCAGTTGGACGTCATGGTGAATTCTCCTCGGATGGGGTTCAGGCGCTGCGGAACCACTGGCGTGCAGTTTCGGCGAAGCTGCGCATCGTCCAGCTGTTGCGGCCGGCGGGCAGCTTGGTACAGAGCATCTCGATCTCGTCGATCAGCTTGCCGCTGACCAGATCGTGCGCAGACCACGTGTTGATCGCGCTCTCGTCGACTTCCGGCAGCGAGCCGAGCATCGCCGCGTGCACCTCACCCGATTCGGTCGCCCGGTCGAGCAAGGGCTTAAATTCCTCGGCGAGCCGCGCGCGCTCGTTCGGCGTTGCGGTGGGCTCCCGCACGAGATTGATCGCCACCACGAGCATCGTGCGCTGGCTCAGCGCCGGACACGCGGCGAGGACGGCGAGCAATCCTTCGAGCCCGCGCCGGGCGTGCTCGACCGTGAAGGTGTCGGCGCAGTCGACCCACAACAGCGTGGGCCTTGCACGGATCAAGTGCGCCTCGAAAACCTTTGGTTCAGAAGCCAGCGGGTCGGGCGACAGTGCAGCGGCCAACGCGCGAACGAAGCGCTGCCGGGCATCGGCCGACGCAACCAGCGCTGTGCTTGCGGCCGGCCAGCTGAAAGGCTTGAAGTGGCCAAACGACAAGCCCATCTGTTCAAAGCCGAGAGACTTGGAAATGTCGTGCTGGCGCAGCCGGTCGACCCATTTACCCAGGCAGTCGTCACCACGCCCTTCCGTGACCAGCACCAGCGGACGGCTGAAGCCTTGCGTGCGCCAGGATTCAAGGGCGCTCAGCAACTCATAGTACTGATCATCACGATCACAGAGATAAGGCAGGTGAGCTGCACTTATCGATGGAAGCATCGGCGCCGTCGCTTGCGGCACCTCAGGTGACGGACGGTCAGGCGCGGCGAACATCGGGGCCTGACCACTGCGTAGGGCTTCCTCGATCTGCTCGACGGCCTTCACCCAAGCATCCCGTTCATCGCGCCACTTGTTGATCGGCTTCAAGCCGAGGCGTCGGCCCGTCGGCCCGGCCGAGACTTCCTGCGGAACACATTGGTAGTCTTCCAGCGACAGTGTCCGCCCTGACACCTCCACTGAGAAATCCTTCAGCCGGACGCTGTGCAAGGGAATGCCGATCACCTTTACGGCATCCGGTTCACTCGACCGGCGCACCAGCATGCGCCGCAACTCGACTTCGCGACAGAACTCCGAAGCCTGGAAGTCCATGCTCATCAGCACGATGAAGACGTTGGCCGATTCAAGTGCTTGCTGAATCTTCTCCTGCCACGCGTCGCCCGCCATCAAGCGCTCGCCTCCACCGACGTCCAGGAAGATCACCGTGTCACCCGGGATAGCCCGGAGCGCCATGTTGAGCCGCTGAGCGTGCCTGTAATCGGCATGACAGTAGGAGACGAAGATCCGTCTGCCGGCGACGTTCTTGATGCTCGCTTTTGCCATTGAAGTCGAATGAGAAAGTACAGGAAACTCGTAAGGTCATCGTAGACCAAGGAATCATGACAATCACGTGCATCCGGATATCTACGGTCGACCATCATGCAATTATTGAGACCGCCTTTTCAGGACATACGGGCTTGCGCGGACGCGCAAGCCCTACCTTAGGCCAAGCGCGCGCCGCTCGCTGAGCGTCGCGCGCTTGGCGGATCGCAGCGACCTCCATCTGACTAGCCATGGATCGGCAGCGGCGCGACCGCCTTACGCCCACCACCACAACGGCAGCAGCCACATCGGTGTAAGTCTGTCGTCTACCACTCCCCATCCCAGCACCTACACCGGTTCCGGGCCGATCAGCCGCGCATCGGCGTCGCCGACGAACGTCGCCACCTCCAACCCCGGAAAGCGCCCGCGCAACACCGCCAGCAGCGCCTTAACCTCGTCATTCAGCCCGACCACCCCCTCCCCCAGCTTGGCCCGCTTGGCGTTCTTGAGCTAGGTTTCCGTAGTCGGGTAGCCGGCATCGGTCAGCCAGGCGGCGATCGCGCCGTAGGTTTCAGTCTTCTTGAGGCCCCACGCCTCCTGGGCATAGGCGCGCAGGAAGCTGCGGCGCAGCACGCCGACTTCGCCTTCGCTGGTCCGGTGGATGCCCGCCCCGCCCTCGGCCTTCTTGCGCCTGCGCTTGATCGCCCCGCCCGAGAAGTCCGACCAGTTCGCCCAATCTTCCAGGGTCTTGAGGCAATGCTTCTCCCGCCAGGCCTTGTTGAAGACGACGCGCACCGCCTCGGCTTCCTCGACGGTGTCCCACGGTTCGGTATCCAGCGCGATGTGCTGGCCTTTTGCGGTGGCCCCCTCGCCCACCGTTTCCATGCGCGGGTTGAGCGCCTTGCGCTTCCAGTCGAACTCCAGCCCGAGACGTACCGGCCGCTCGATGCGGAACACGTCCAGGTCCTCCGTCCATTGCTGGCGCAAGCTCACGAAGGGCCGCATCATCGTCTTTGAGGTCGGCGTGCGGTTCAGGTACAGCTCGATCATGTAAGCGTTCTGCAGCGCCTTGACCATGGGCTTGGTGACGTCGCCTTCCGGCAGGTCGATCTCAGGGATGACGTTGCCCTTGGCGAGGACAAACCGCTTTTCATCCTCGAGCTCTGGGCTCGGATCGATCAGCCCGGTGAATTGAGCGCGGACGCGGGCGGAGACAACCTGGCGGGTCCGGTGCTTGACCTCCAGGATCGGTTTGCCGGGCGCGACGCGGGCCGTCGCCGCCTTGAAGCGGGTGGCCAGCGGCCCCGTCTGGTCGATCTCGGCGAGGGGGGCGTCGGTAAGGAAGCCGTCGGTCGTCACGCTGACGAGGGTGCGGTGGCGCGGCGCGCTGTTCATCAGTTCGCCGATGAGGGCACGGACGAAACCCATGGTGAAGCTGAAGAAGACCTCGTTGGTCATCTCGTCGGGTTCCAGCTGCACGCTCTTGAGCTCGCCGGCATCGAACACGTTCTTCGGCTTCAAGCCCATGCCCGTGCGCCCAAAGAGGCCATTGCCGCACAGCTTGATGTACTCGTTGTCGAAGCTGCCCTTGGGGTACTGGGCGCGCTGGTCGCGGATGGTGGTCACGAAGGGCTCGAAGGGGCGGACGTTCGCGTCTTTCCACGGATAGATGACGCCGTGGAGGATGTGGATCTCCATGTCCGGGTCGATGTGAAGCGCGGCCTCGATTTCCGGTGCCGTGCAGTAGGAAAGGCCACTTCGCACGAAGAACAGGTTCTGCCCTTCCCCTTCGACCGGAAACACTGGCGCGCCAACATGCTCGCTATGCCGGAATTCGACCAGCGCGAAGCCGAGCACGTGGCCGACGAACTGCCTGATGTCCAGGCACACGTAGGGGTGCTCGAAGTCCACCAGACCGAGCATGGCGAGCACCGTGGTGTAGGCGCTGGCCAGGTCGATGTCGTACCAGACACCCACGGGCGTAGGGCCGACGTGAAAGCACTCCCCTCTGCCGCCATGTGCCGTCATGCTGACAAAGGCCGCGTGGATGGCCCGCATCGGCAGCGGCGCATCCTCGCTGACCGTCCGGACTCGCCCGTTCTCTTCATCCCAGACGCTGACGCGCTGCGTCCGCCGCCCGAAGACATCGTTGAACTTGAGGCCGGCGTCCTTCAAGGTCTTCTTGAAGAGGCTGACCGACACGCCGCTGTTGGTGAGCGGGAGCTTGGGCTTGCCGAGCAGGCGGGCGATGCTTTCCTTCAGGCGGCACAGGAAGTACACGGCGATCAGGGCGTCCTGGGCGGCGTACTCGGCATAGAGTTCCGGGTCGTCGATCAACAGCTGCGGCATGTTCTCGATGGCGCCCGGCGGCAGTTCGATCTTCTCCTGACCGAGCAGCACGCCCACTTCGGCCAGGTTAGTGCCGACCGGGGTGTGGCGGACTAGGTCGACGAAGCGGACCCACAACACGCGCCCGCGGCCTTCATCATCGACGATGAAGCGCCGGGAGCGGGTGAGGCGCTCGATGTCCTGGGGCTCGATGTGGGCGTCGAAGGCGATACCTTCACCCCGGGTGCCGACGCTCCCGCCGACGCTGTCGAACTGGGTCTTGAAGCGCGCCAGGTCGGAGAACGCGGTCAGGTCCGCCCGCAGAAAGAAGGCCGACACCGTCACGCTCTTCGGCCATTCGAGAATGACGCCCTCTTCCATGGCCATCAGGAGGAGCTGGGTCAGAAGCTTTTCAAACTTGGGCCGGTCACCCTTGCGGCCCCCCTTGACGTAGTGGATGTGGGCGAACTCGCCGCATTCGCCGACCACGTGAAACTGAACACTGGTGACGATATTGCTCCGGGTCGCGGGGTCGTACCCCCACTCGGCATCCACGCCCACGAGCACCTCCGGGCCGGTCCCTTCGAGCAGCACACCCGGCGGCGCGTCGGTCAGGATCTGGAGTTCGTTGAGCTGGATCTGGCGCTCGCGCGCCAGCATCTTCACGGGATCGAAGACAATGTCGGAGACGGGCGGGGTATAGGGAACGATCGCCGGCGTGTCGACGGTCGGCGAAGCGGGATTCAGCACTGCAACGTCCATGCAGGTTCTCCAGCGCAGTAAAAAGGGCATGGCGTTGTCGCCATGCCCTGAAGCCGTGGATCAGGAAGCGGAGCCGCGGCTCGGCCCCCTGGAATTTCAGCCGACTCAGGCAGCGAGCACCGTCCAGTCCGGGTCAGGTGCGTTGCGGGGGTCACGCATCACGCGGACGAATTCATCGCGGATGTACTTGAGCTTGTCCGGATCGGGCCACTTGTCGAAGAAGCCGATGATGCGCAGCCCCTCCTTCAGGACGACGGCGCGATCCTGGATGATGCTGACGCTGCAGCGCTCGTTGAGGGAGACGTAGTCGTCGTTGGGGGCCGGAATCTGGCGGGTGTAACGGCGGGTCTTGGACATCATGAAGCTCCTGAGTGGGTGGAAGAACTGGCTCACGGCCAGTGACCTCAGGATGCCTCACCAGAAATTTCCGTCAGGCAGCTAGACCCGTGTCGTCGGACGCCATAGCTTCCACCCCCGTCAACGATGGTCACCTCCCCAGCGACGTATCCAGCCAGGGCAGCACGGGATACGCCGGACGGCGCGGATCGTCTTCCTGATCGAGTGGGAGCGCCGCATTCACGAAGTGGCGCATCTGCGCCTGGGAGGCCAGATGCGCCTGTCCAAGTTCGATCTGACCCCGCAGCCACTTCGACAGGGACGAGGGCAATTCGGCCCCCACCCCCGCCAGCAGTTCTTCGAGCATGGATGCGGGGCACTGCCCGAAGCTCAGCATGCACAGGTCGACCAGCTCGACCGCAACGGCCTGCCGCAGACCGCGGCCATCGTCCGCGTGATAGCGCGTGAAGGGGTGCAGTTCCGGCGCCTCGCGCACGACAAACTCGAAGGACTCGCGCACCCCGTCCAGCATCTTCATCAGCTGAGGAATCGCGGCAAGATCCTGGGCCGACAGGTGGCGGCGCAGGTAACGGTCGGCCATGAGCTTGTCCAGGTCGGATCGGAGCTGAACCTGCAGCTTGGCGACGCCCTCCACATCGGCTTTGGTGGTCGTGCAGGGCGTCCAGGTGTTCCAGTGGAAGCGGGCCGACAGCATCGCGTACTCGCCGAAGAAGCGCAGATCGCGCTCCCGCTCCTGGTACTCACGAATCGTATGCCACGCGTTCAGCCCCTGATCCTCACCCGCAGACGCATCTTGACCAACCTTGAAGGCCCGCCGCGCCGGCCAGACCGTGCCATCCAGGCGGAGCTGGCGGACCTTGTGCAGCCACGCCCCGACCGCCCCTTGCCGCAGTAGCGCGAGACCCGCATCGATACCGTCGCGCACGTCCGGGGTGTAGAGCCCGGCCTCACGCTGGACGGTGCTCACGTGGGCAACCCCATCCTTGACCACCTCCCGCACGACCGGGCGGCCGCGGCGTGCGCGGGCAATGCCCGTCAGGCACTGCAGGAAGGCCTGCTCGAATGCGAGGAACTCGGACCACGCGGGGTATTCCAACGCCTTCAATTCCTTGGACATCAACCTCACCCTTTAAAAGACAAAACCCCGGAACGGCGTCACACCGTTCCGGGCCACTTCACAATCAACGCGTGTTCAACCGCGCTGCACCAGACATCACACAGCCTCAGCCACCAGTCCGAAGAGCGGGCACCAGTCGGGTGCCACGGCGTTGAAGGGATCCAGCAGGACAGCGATCAGCTCGTCCCGGATGAAGACGAGTTCGTCCAACTCACTCCACACATCGTAGAAGCCGCGGATGAAGTCCCCCTCCCGCACGACAACGGCGGGCACATCGAAGTCGATCTGAACGCTGCAGTTCTGGTTGAGGGCGATGAGATCACCATTCGGATCGACGACTTGACGACTGAATGCCTGACAGTAGCTCATGGTCACGCTCCGGTTCAGTGGGCAACGCGGACAGACGGGCGCAGCGCATCGATCATGTCCCCGGAAAAATCCGGCATCGGCGGCAGGAGATCGAAGTCGATCTCGGCACCGATAAGCGCCTCGGTGTCCGGGTCATTCCGGACAGCCACGGCCTGGGCGATCTTCCGCTGCAGCATCTCCCGCACCTCGGCCATGTTCTGGGCGTATCCCTGGTCGACGGCCAGCATCTTGAGGAGCTGGAGGACCATCAGGAAGTAGTCGTCGTCTTCTACGACCTGCTGCTGGAAATCTTCATCCGCGATGCCGAGGAGTCCCACGGCCGTGCCGACAGTGCGCAGGCTCCACAGGATGGAATTGCGGCAGCCCTGAATGTCTTCGTCGCTGACGAGGGCGACGGGCGCGTCTGCGGCGTTGTGTTGCGGTTTCATGCTGAAGGCCTTTCTCCCGACAATCTCGGGGATTCGTGAAGAGATCCGGTCGGCTGACCAGACCACACACCCACGATGCCAGCAGACAGGGAGGCTCAAGGACACCTAAGGCCCGTGCAACAGAGCGCTTAGCTTCCCGGGAGGTGAAGCGTGACGACGCGTCGGCGCGTCGCGTGAAGAGGGACATACGCCCGTGCGCCGGGAGCGCACGGGCTACGTGGGCCAAGTGCGCGCCGCTCGTTGAGCGTCGCCCACTTGGCGTGGCGTTGTCGGAATGGCAGCCGGATCAGCCGCCATCGGCGCCGGGGCTGCCGACTACCCGCTGGCTGCCGGTGTAACTTGGTCGTATACCACTCCCCTTCCCGAGGCTTACACCTTCGCCGGCCAGCCCTCCAGCACGAGGTCGTGACCCGCCTTGTCCAGCAGGGTCACAACGGGATGCCGCCCGCGGCGTCGGCTGGTACGGATGAGCCCGGCAGCCTCCAGCCGGGTGAGGCCGTCGCACACTGCATCGGGGCTGAGGGCGAACTGACTGCACACCCAGCACACGGTCGGGGAGCGGGCGGAAGTTGCTGCGGCGATCAAGGCGGCCGCCAGTGCCAGGGACTTGCCGGGCAGGGCCGCGGCGCGGGATAGGTAGGCCACCGTGGCAGATGGCGGTGCCGGGCGGCGAACGGCAGGCCGGGGTTTGGCGGGAGGGTTCTTGAGGGGTGATGCGGGCATCGGCAGCTCCGGTAAGTGACGTCAATGGGACGTTTCACCGGATCAGGCACCAAACCTGAAGCACCCAAAAGGATGAGCCCACCGAGGCTCACCCATCATCCTGAACCAAGCCGTTCCCTGACCGAGCCCCTCACGGCACACGGCATGACGCGCGCTGTCAGGCGGTGACCTTCCGCCCCCGCCGAGTCTTGGGCGCCTCGCTGCGGGTGACGGCGAGACGCTTGAGGAGTTCGGCGGCCGGTTCGTCGGCGGGGTCTTGCGGCACGAGTTCGCCGCGGAAGGCCTTGGCGAGCAGCGCCGGGGTCAGCTGCCCGACCTGCTTGCGGGCCGCCGCGTAGCGGGCTTCGAGGCGGTCAGCGAAGGCGAGCAGGGTGTCGACGCGGCGGACGATTTCGTGCTGTTCATCTATGGGAGGCAGGGGCACGACGTCTTGGCGTAGATCACGTAGATGAATATGCAGCAAACCAGTTCCTACGCCAACCATTTGCTTTTGCAGAACCGGTGATTGCAGCGCATAAAGCATATATTTCGAAAATTTTTTATCTTTAAGCTTTATCAACGCAAGCGAAACAAAGATGCTAAATGGGCGATCAGTATCAACAAGTCTGACAACCCCCAGGGTTCCGTCTTTAGAAATCAGTAAATCTCCCCTTTCCGGGAACGTACGACGACAAAACTCTTCGTGATCTGCAGCGGAGACGAAGCTAGTTTTGGAAAAATCTATTCCATTTCCAGCCGTAAGATTTCTGACTGTAAGAAAAGGAATACCCTCTTCGACATAGTTCGGCTTCTTGTGTACGCCATCCGTTACTTTTTCAGCCAAATCTCCAATTGCGACCCAACTCCAGTTTGAAGGAATATTCGGGGCTTCGGATGGCTCTCGCGATACGGGATATTTTTCTGCTAGTACTTCAAGCTCAAAACCAGTACGCCAATCTACCGTCAGCCGGCCCGATGTGGCGGCGGCGAGGATGGATTGGCGGAAGCGCTTGAGCAGGGCCGGGATGCGGTCGAGGCGCTCGCGGCAGGCATCCACCCGCGTCAGCACGCTATCGAGCTTGTAGGCGATGCGCTTTTGTTCGGGGAGCGGGGCGACCAAAAGAGGTAGCTTCGCGGCAGCCGCCCCCGATAGCTCTTTGAAAGTTGTGCCCGTTGCCATCTGCTCAGCAACGGGTTTGATGAGCTTGAGGTAGTAATACAGAAAGCTGCTGCTAAAGCCGTCGGGCAGAATGAAGCTCTTGAACCCTTGGTTTGTTGATATCTCATTTTCTGCAATCGCGACATAGCCGATTGGAGCCCGACTAGAAAAAAGGATCGAGCCTATTGGCATTTTTGTAGCAGAACAGGCGGCATAGCCTTTTTCGCTGAGATTTCGTGCCCCTCTCGCGATGTAGTGATTGCAATAGCCACTGAGATCGGCGGGAGTCAGCCACGGGATGCCTCCAACTTGTTGAAAGTTCGACTCATCCTTTGAAGGTGGCGTGCCACCAGAAACGATCTGCGCGACCTCACGCATTTCAGTAGAAGCCCACCCCTTCGGCAGCCCGCTCATTCCCCCACCTCATCCCCGAGTTCCCGCATCAGCGCCTGCAATTCCGCCAGCGCGCCCTCCAGCTCGCCCATCGCCTCCTGGGCCAACACGGCCGGCTCCGGCAGGTCGGCGGCATCTTCGGCGCTATCGTCCCTCAACCACGCGATGTCGAGGCTGTCGCCGCGTTCGCGAATCCACTCGCGGCTGAAGCGGCGGAAGCGGCCCTGCTCGCCCTCATCGACGCGCGGGGCGGCGGCGCAGGCGGCCTCGAAGTCGGCAAAGTGGGCGCGGGTCAGCGGGGTGCGCTTGCCAAAGCGCGGCATGTTGGCGCGCAGGTCATACACCCAGACTTCCTCGCTGCTGCCCTCGGCGATGTCGCTGACCTTGTCAAAGAAGAGCACGTTGGTCTTGACGCCCTGGGCGTAGAAGATGCCGGTGGGCAGTCGCAGGATGGTATGGAGGCGGCACTTGTCCATCAGCGCGCGGCGCACGTCGGTGCCGACACCGGACTCGAAGAGCACATTGTCGGGCAGCACCACCGCAGCACGGCCGCCATCCTCCAGATGCTGGTAGATGTGCTGCAGGAAGGCGAGCTGCTTGTTGCTGGTGACGTGGGTGAAGTCGCGGGTCGGGCGGCCGCCGCCCTTGGCGGTGCCGAAGGGCGGGTTGCTGAGGATGATGGCGCTCTTGGGCAACGCGGCGCCGGCACTGCCAAGGGTGTTGCCGAGGTGCACGACACCGGCGTCGTCGCCTTCCATGCCGTGCAGCAGGCAGTTCATCAGCGCCAGCCGGCGGGTGCCGGGCACCAGCTCCATGCCGATGAAGGCCTTGTTGCGCTGGAAGCTGCGCTGCTTGTCGCTGAGGTCATAGAGGTTGTCGGTGCGGCCCTTGATGTAGGCATCGGCGGCGATCAGGAAACCGGCGGTGCCGGCGGCCGGGTCTTGCACGGTTTCACCGGGCTGGGGATCGATGAGGGCGACGATGCTGTCGATCAGCGGGCGCGGGGTGAAGTACTGGCCGGCGCCGGACTTGGTTTCGGTGGCGTTCTTTTCGAGCAGGCCCTCGTAGAGGTCGCCGAGGCCATCGCGCTGGGCGGAGAACCAGTCGATGGCGTCGATGCTCTTGATGAGCTGCTCCAGGTGGCGCGGCTCCTTGAGGCGGGTCTGGGCATCGGCGTAGATGGCGGCGAGCAGCGGGTCGGTGCTCTTCGAGAGTTCGAGCAGGGTGCTGCGGTAGTGGTTGAGCAGGTTCAGGCCGCTGAGTTTGGCGATGTCCGGCCAGCGGGCGCCTTCGGGCAGCTTGTGGCCGGTGAGCACGCCGCTCTGGGCGTTTTCGTGCTCCATCTTGATGAACAGGAGCAGCACCAGTTCGGTGACGTAGTCGGAGTAGTTGATGCCGTCGTCGCGCAGGACGTCGCACAGGTTCCAGAGTTTCTGGACGATTTCGTTGTTGCTCATGGGTCTTCCGGTCGAACGGAGGGCGCGGCTACGCCGTCAGCGGGCGGCAGATAGTAGTCGGCTTAGGCGGCGGAGGGCCAGAGGGATTCGGCGAAAGTTTCCAGCACGGAGTCCAGCTGGCCGCCGAGGCGCACGTCGAGTTGGCGGGCACCGCCATCGCCGGCAAAGGCGCGGTTGACGAAATCCCCGTCGATCACGACTTCATGGCCAAGCTGCTTGGCCAGGCGGTCGAGCCATTTGCGCTGCATGGGCGTCCAGCTGGTCAGGGCGTAGATGCGCTCCATCGCCCGGGCGACCCGCTGCTCGAAGGGCACCAGCGCTTCGCCGAGCGCGGCCTGACGGATGTAGCCGACGATGCTGGCGGCGATCTCATGGTTGGTGCGAGAGCGCCAGGCCGTCTGCAGGCGGGCTTCGGGGAAGCCGTGCTGGTCGAGCAGCAGGCGGACTTCCTTGAGCTGCTCGCGGGTGAGATCCCGGGGGCGATTGACCACGACGCCCAGCGCCACCGACTGGTTAAGCTGCGCGCGGACGAAATGGCTGAAGCTATCGAGGTAATCCTCGGGCCGCTTGTAGTCGCCATGCTTTTGCTCGCGCAGGACGAATTCATCCTTGTGCTCGGAGAGCACCGGCATGTAAGTGCTGCCGACAAGGCCCCGCACCTCGTCGATCTGCTGGAGCAGGCCAGCCTGCTGACGGATGAACTCGGCAGCGCCCTGGGGGCCGAGTTGCTGCAAATGTTTGTGAAGTTGCGCCGGTGGCACATTCCACAGCTGCTCCAGTTCGGTCAGCCGGGTCTTGAGCGGGGGCTTCTTGTCGGCCTTGTGCGCGGCATCGCGCAGCACGCGCATCAACTTCTGGCTGATGGCGTCGAGGACGTCATGGGCGTGGCTCTCGCCCAAGCGGGTGCCGGGGGCGTCGAAGCTGGCGGGGTTGTTGAGTTCGGCAACGAGTTGGTCGAGGGTCACCCTGGGGTCTTTGACCAGCGGCCTCATGCTGCTGACGGGCTGCAGATCCTGGTAGAGGTCGACCGGGTCGTAGATCTTGAACACGGTCTTGCCGATCTCGTCGCAGCGCCGGGTGGCGCGGCCGATCATCTGCTCGTAAAGGATGCGCGAGCGCACCCGGCGCAGGAAGACGAGGTGACAGATGCGCGGCACGTCGATGCCGGTGGTGAGCAGATCGACGGTGATGGCGATGTTGGGGTAACGCTCGTTCTTGAAGTAGCGGATGAGCTGGTCGACCTTGTCGGACTTGCCGGTGATCTTGCGTACCGCGGCCTCGGCGTAGGCGTCGCCGTGCACGGCCTTGAAGGCCTCATCGAGCAGGCGCTTGACCATGTCGGCGTGGAGGTCGGTGGCGCAGAAGATCATGGTCTTCTCTTCGCCGAAGGGGTCGAGTTCCTGGGCCAGCTGCTCGCAGATGACGCGGTTGAAGTCTTCGGTGATGACGCGGCGGTTGAAGGCTTCGACGTCGAAGTTGAGGTCGTCGTCCAGCTCGGATTGCTCGATCTCGCCGGTGCCCAGGTTGATCGCGCTGACCGTTTCGCCCTTCTCGAACTTGATCCCCTTTTGCGACAGCAGGGTGTGGTAACGGATCGGCGGTTCGTGGTCGATGAGCCAGTCGTCGGCCACGGCTTCGCGGTAGGAGTAGGTGTAGACCGGCTTGCCGAAGATCTCGGAGGTCTGCTTGGCCGGGGTGGCGGTAAGGCCGACCTTGACGGCGTCGAAGTAGTCCAGCACGCGGCGGTAGGTGGAGAGGTACTGGGCCTGGTCGCGCAGCGCCATCTCGCCTTCGGTCATGTCCTGGTCGAGGGTGTAGCCCCGGTGGGCCTCGTCCACGACGATGCAGTCGAAGTCGTCGATGCCTGGCGGCTGGTCGGACTGGAAGACGCGCTTGACCATGGCTTGCACGGTGGCCACCTGCACGCGGGTCTCGGCCTCGGCCGCCATGTCGCCCAGCTCGGCGATGTTGTAGATCTTAGAGAGGGGCTGGTTCTGTTCGAGCAGCGCTTCGTTGAAGTTGTCGAGCGCCTGATTGCCCAGCGCCGTACGATCCACCAGGAAGAGGATGCGACGGAAACGCTCGGCCTTGAGGAAGCGGTAGATGAGACCGATGATGGTGCGCGTCTTGCCTGTGCCGGTGGCCATCGCCAGCAGGCAGCGCGACTGGCCGGCGGCCAGCGCCTGCTCGACAGCCTGAATGGCAAGCACCTGATACCCGCGCAGATGAAGATAGCCGAAGCCCTCCGCCCGGAGCGCCGCCTCGGCCGCAGCCTTGCTGCGCGTGAGCTGATCGAGAAGCCCCGCCGGGGTATGGAAGTCCATCAACGGCCGGGCAAGATTGGCTGCGCTGCGCACATCACGGAACCAGGTGCCGCTCTGCTCGGCAAGCTGCTGCAGGTACGGGCGGCTGTTGCAGGAATAGACGAAGGGGATTTCGAAGCTCTGTCCCGTCGCATCAGGCCAGCCGCAGCCGCGTCCCTCCACCTTCCAGGCGGGCTCGAAACCCTCAAGCTGACTGAAACCCCGGGAATAGCGCTCGGCCTGCGGGATCTTGCCGGCGACGTTCTGGTTTTCGCGCTTGGCCTCGACCACCGCAATCGGAGTGAGGCCGGCAAACAACACGTAATCGGCAGCCTCACTGCCCACCGTGGGCCACTCGGCAATCGCCCGGTTCTTGCCCTTGGCAGGCCGCGCGCCCTTGCCGTAGGCAAGGCTTTGGGTGTCCGCCTCCCAGCCAGCATCAACGAGCTGCTGATCGACCAGGATGCGGGTGAGTTCCTCGGTGAGGACAAGTTGCCGGGCGGCGCTTTGGGTACTGCGGGTGACCTGCGGGGCGGCCTTCCTGGCCTCGTCCAGCTGAGCCTGGAGAACCTTGAGACGGGATTCGAAATCGAGTTTGAGCTGGTCGACGACGGCACTCTGCTCTTCCGCCAATTCCAGCGACGCGGCCAGGTCGTCCTCCATCCGCCTCGCCAATTCGGCGAACTGCTGCTTTTCCCGCCGCAGCAACTCGGCAAGCTGCTGATTGGTATCGAGCGCTTGGTGCTTGCCCGCCAGATCGGCACGCAAGCCGCTAATCTCGGCCTGCAGCTCACGCAGTTCAGCGCTCGGGTCCGGGGGCGGAATGAAGGGGCCGGGCTTGAAACCGCTACCCGCCGCGCTGAAGCTGCGGTGGAACCAGACAGCCAGCTCGCGGGCCACCTTGAGGCCATCCATGGCCTCCTTGTGCACGGTTCGGAACTGGTGAGTAGCCTTGTTGCCCTCGATCCGCAGGGTATGAAAAAGCCCCCGGACCGTCGGATCGAGGTTGATCTCGCGGCTGAGCCTGAAAAGCAGGTCGGCCTGCCGGGCTTCGGCGTTGAATTCGATGCCGGCGCGGACTGCGACATCCTGCGCCAAGGCTTCGCCGAGCTGGCGCAACTTGATCAGCGTCGTGTTGGGGTCGGCAGCAAAGACACGCTCGGCTGTCGTGGCCAACTGCAGGAAGACCGGGTCATGCTCGGCAAGGAAGGAGAAGTTGCTCGTCGTCGCCATGCGTCGTCACGGGGAAGGCAGCCCCCGCCGCTGATGTCAGCCGGCAGTATGCCATTGCCTTGATGCGCTTAGGTAGCGAGCAGCCCCGGACGGTGCAACTGGCGCGTACACCACACCCCATCGCGAAACCTACACACCCAGCACGTTCTGGCGACACGTTCTCAGCAGCGCACCGTCTCGACCGACGCAGCGCAGCCATCCGCCCGGACTGGCACTTGATGGAAATGGGAATCCGCAGGCTCAGAAAAACAATGCTCAAAGCCGCATAGCTGTTCTCATGCAGACCAAACAGCCCCCCGTCGGGGATTCGGATTCAGCAGACCTTCAGGCCACCAAGGCGGGGTGTTGACGGCGAGCCTTAACTAACAGTGGCACATGGGCGTTCTTTTTGGCTGCACCGCCATATCCCAGGCGCGTGTAAATGTCCCCGCCCACGCCTGGCACGACCCACTTCCCGTCCCGCTTTTCATCGTCAATCGCCTGAGTGATGAACTCGAAACGACCGGATATCGCAGGTTCGAAGTCCAGGCCCAAGGCCCGATCAGCCCCCTTGAACATGACGGGAGCCACGACGAAGATGCGCCGAGGGATGGCCTTTGCGATCAAGTTCGCCAAGTTAGTACGGACGACACAAGCGCTGGAAATGATCGACTTGACGACGACGAGGGCCGAATCCTCAATCTTGCACGGCTCCCGATATTCCTTAAGGATCGGAGCCAGCGACATCCCATCGAGCTCAATGCGGTCGTTCCAGAAGCAGACCACACGAACGCGTTCGTCGAGCCCCCGCGCTTCGAGGGTCGAGATAATCCCCGCAGCCAGCGAGTCGGCATCCTCAACGGTACAGACGATGCAAATCCGACTTGGAAGATCGGTTCCAAGTTGATCCAGAAGCGACTGCCCCAGGCTGCGGCCTAGCGCGTGCAAGGCTTTGCGATACTCGTCGGGCGGTGTCTGGTCGTCAGCAAGGATCGACAGGGACCGGCGATCGTCGCCCATTGCGAATCGGGTGTATTCCCTCATAGCAACTGATCCTCCATCGACTCGAACGTTAAAGGAGCCAGCCTGAGCAGCCGCGACTGGAGCGCGCGGAACTGCTCGGACAGGCAGTCATACGACAAGACACCCGAGGTCACAGTGCCGTTCGGGTGCATGAACTTCCAGTTAAAAAAACCCTTCACAGTACTATAAGAAAAATTCTCAATCCCAGCCAGCGCCGTCTTGAAATCTTCACTCAACATGTGTCCAGCTTCCTCGTCCGACACGAGCGGGCGAATGAGCGTGGGTGAGGTACGGCGCGCAGCATTGATCACGTCCAGAGCCGTCACAGGACCATCGAACATCACCCACTTGCCCTGCAGGACACCAAGAACGTCGGCAACGTCCTGAAAAGTCGGCGTTTCATGCTTCGAAAGCCAAGCCAGCGCCGAGAATTCAGGAAACCAGCGTTCGCACAGCAGCGTGGGCGACGTCTCCCAAGGGAACCACTGCACGCGCGTGAAATCACGGATTTCGGCGGGAATAAGGTCAGTCAACTGCTGAGCGACCTGTTTGTCAGCGGTCACGATCACACATCCGCTCGCGACTTCGCCCGTCGCTTGGCAGAGTCGCCCTTGCCGAGCGCAGTCTTCGGCAATCGGGTGCTTCCCTGCGTGCCAAGAGAGGGTCGAAGTGTTTTTCAGCTGAAAATAGCGGCGGTTTGGAGTGCCTGCGTCGATCACAACCAGATCATCGATAAAGTGCAGCGCGACCTGAGCTTCAAACGTGATCTCACCGCACGCCGCGCCCTTCAAGCGCGCGGACTCGGCGATCTGTACTGCAGCAAAAACGTCCTCGTAGCGGACGCCTTTGGCGCCGCTCGTACCACCCACGTGTTTTTTGCGCAGGTAGGCGAGTGAGTCATCACCCAGCAGATCTCGAATCAGTTGCTCATCAACTTGGAGTGGGACATGAGACGGGTTGGGTGACGAGGTCATGAGACATGCGCATAGCTGGCAACTGTTCAAGCGGGATGATGCCATAGGACCACCCGCGAGACAGTCAATCCCTCAGAAGCACCGCTCAGCGGGTTACACCGAACAGAGGCACTTCTAAAACCCCCATCCTGAACTAAGGACTTTTCGGTCGCCGTACCGACACCGTTCCGGACTCCCCGGTCCTTACCCGGTCCGAACCGGGGAAAACCCGCGCCAGAACTGGCTCCGCAAAATCGGATCGGGCGTTCTCTCCCAACCGGAGACGCCCGGCATCGGACCGGGGAATGCCCGGTCCTTTCCCGATCCATCGGAGGTCGAATCAGGGAATGTGCGGCGTCATCGCGCATCGCACCCATCAAAAAAACACGCAGAGACAGTCACTTATAACGGCGCGGGCGAATTTCTACTGGAGATAGAGGCCATCCCCGGGACGCCCCGCGCAGCCCCTCTTGCATGACGCCTGGAACGGCGCACAAGCGCCGCGATACTCGGTCCGAAACGAAGTTTTCGGGCTCTTAATCCGTAGGTCGAGTGTTCGAGCCACTCACAACCCACCAAGAATTTCAAAGACTTAGGCCACCTCCGGGTGGCCTAAGTCTTTTCGCGCGGGTTTTCAGTCCGTCGTTCGGTCCATTTCCGGACGCCGCTTCCCCCAGCCCGACGAACGCACGCCGACGGCACACCCCATTCGATCCTCAATCAAGACACCCGAGACCCCCATGAAAGTCATCAAGAACAGCGTTGTCACCCTCAACTACCGCGTCACCACCCCCGAAGGCGTGGAGGTCGATGACGGCAAGGAGCCCCTCGTTTACCTGCACGGCGGTCACGACGACCTGTTCCCCAAGCTGGAAGAGGCACTCGAAAGCAAGAGCATCAATGACACCGTGACCGTCCGGCTGCACGCCGACGAGGCTTTCGGCGAATACGATCCCGAACTGGTGCAGACAGAAACCCTCGACAACCTGCCCGAAGAAGTCGAAGTCGGCATGGAGCTCGAAGGCGAGCCGGCGGACGAGGACGACGCGGACGAAGAGGTCATCATCTACCGCGTCACCCGGATCGAAGGCGACGAGGCCACCCTCGACGGCAACCACCCGCTGGCCGGCCAGGCCCTGATCTTCATCTGCACCGTCGCCGCCGTCCGCCCGGCCACCGCCGAGGAACTGGCCAACGGCACGGCCGAGCGCGAAGACTGACCGCGCAGGCCGCCAAGAAAAATCCAGCACCGGTTCTCGGCAAGACGGAGCGCTTCAGCGGACAAAGCTGCCATTCAGACAACCAACCGACCCCGGGGTGTAACTAACGCGTACACCACTCCCCCCTCCCGGGACTTGCACCCGGACCGGATCGTTCTGGCAATCCCTATTCTCAGCCGCGCACAACCCCGACACCCGCGGCTTGGGCTGCTGCCTGCAAGGGCTCATCCTTGGTGGCAATGGGAATCTGGAGCCGTAGCGCGAGTTCCAGGTAGACCGCGTCGTAACTACTCAGGTTGTAGCGCAGCGCCAAGGCCAGCAATGCCGCGGGACCGGGCGTTTCCCGGTCGATCACAACGGGCAATGCGCAGATCTGCTCGATGATTTGATGCGCCTCATCCGCCGTAAGCCGCTGCTTGCGGCATGCCGTCCGGAGCACGTTGGCGAACTCCAATTCCCACAGGGCGGGCACGACGACTTGATCCTGTTCGAGCAGGACACCAACGGCATCGGGGTAAGGGCTTGCCTGATCCTCCAGAAACCACCCGACCACCACCGAGTTATCGAGGACAAAACGCATCAGTCGCGGCCATCCTCGATGGCTTCACGGAGACTGCCACCGAGCGTGCGCCCTTGGCGCATCTCCCGCAGGCGTGCAAAGGTACCGGCGACCCGCTCGCGCTGAGTGAGGGCCGCGACCGGAGAATCCACCGCAGCCACGAGCCGGGCAACCGGCCGGCCACGCCGGGTGATGGTAACTTCCTCGCCAAGTTCGACGGCGGCCAGCAACTCGGATAGCCGGGTTTTAGCCTCGTAGACGGGGACGGTTTTCATCGCGGAAATCCTGACGGAGTTGGTTAGCCAGATTATAGGTCGGAAGCCGCGGACGAGGACGAGAACGACGCAAGCGCCGCTCAAGGCCGCCCGTCTCGCGGTTCGCCTTGGTCTCTTCCAGCTTGAGCCCGCTGACGGCGGCACGCCCCGCGCCGGCCACCCGCCCCGATATTATTCATCGTACGAAAACAGTGTTTTCATTTCACCGGGATTTATCCCGGAATCGAAAACAACCACAATTCAGGCCATTCCCGCTCGAAGGCCGTTCCGATGAATCTCCATCCCCCCACCGTCCGCCAGCCCGGCCGCGCCTGAACCATGCGCCGCCTCCGCTTCAACCCCTACCTGCTGCTCGCCCTCACCGCCCTGTTCTGGGCCGGCAACATGGTGATGAGCCGCGGCCTGCGCGCCGACCTGCCGCCGGTGGCACTGGCCTTCTGGCGCTGGGTCACCGCGCTGCTGTGCGTGCTGCCGCTGGCGCTGCCGCATCTGCGCAGCCAGTGGCCGCTGCTGCGCGCCGCCTGGAAGAAGCTGCTCTTCCTCGGCGTGTTCGGCATCGGCTGCTACAACACCTTTTCCTACGTCGCCGTCCAGTACACCACCGCCACCAGCGCGACGCTGCTCAACTCCTTCATTCCGGTGGTCACCAGCGTGCTGGCGATGGCCTTCTTCGGCAAGCGCCTGTCGCGGCCGGAGATCGTCGGCGGCCTGCTGTCGCTGGTGGGCGTGGTGGTGCTGATCAGCCGCGGCAGCGTCGATACGCTGCTCGGCCTGACCCTCAACACCGGCGATCTGTGGATGCTGCTGGCGGTGCTGGCGTGGAGCCTCTACACCGCCTTCCTGCAATGGCGGCCGGCCGGCGTGCATCCGATGCTGCTGCTCGCCGCGCTGATCGTTATCGGCCTCGCCGTGATGCTGCCGATGTACGCCTGGGAGCTGGCCAGCGGCGCCGCGCTGCGGCTGCACGCCGGCGCGGTGGCCGGCATCCTCTACGCCGGCATCGTCGCCGCCTTTCTCGGCGTGCTGTGCTTCAACATCGGCGTCGCCGCGGTCGGGCCGGCCGTGGCCTCGCTGTTCATCCACCTGATGCCGGTGTTCGCGTCGATCCTGTCGGCGCTGCTGCTCGGCGAACTGCCCAGCGGATATCACTACGCCGGCATGGCCCTGGTGCTGGGCGGCATCCTGCTGACGATCCGCAAGCCCGTTCCCGCCTTTCCGGTCGCCCAGCCGGTTTCCTGACTGCCTCGGAGTCCCCATGCTCGCCCACCTCGAACGCCCCACCGCCCGCGCCCCCGGCCTGCGCCAGATCCTCGACGACTTCGGCCTGACCTACTTCGCCAACGGCCTGATCGGTTTCATCTTCGCCGCCACCGGGCCGGTCGCCATCATCCTGTCGGTCGGCACCCGCGGCGGCCTGTCGCAGGCCGAACTGGCGTCGTGGGTGTTCGGCGTGTTCTTCATCAACGGCCTCGTCACCATTGCCATGAGCTGGCGCTACAAGGCGCCGCTCGGCTTCGCATGGACCATCCCCGGCACCGTGCTGGTCGGCCCGGCGCTGCAGCACCTGAGCTTCGCCGAGGTGATCGGCGCGTTCTACGCAACCAGCCTGCTGATCCTCGTGCTGGGCGCCAGCGGGCTGGTCAAGCGGCTGATGGCGTCGCTGCCGATGCCGATCGTGATGGGCATGGTGGCC
>WBZX01000914.1_pt1 | contig 24324 bp, 15 predicted proteins | sample 5204211 | NCBI WGS metagenome assembly WBZX01 (sample SAMN12344362, study PRJNA552823) | activated sludge metagenome | biome: Activated sludge suspended growth; feature: Nitrification reactor; material: Wastewater; isolation source: activated sludge from nitrification reactor of wastewater... | reverse complement strand
GTTGATGCCCGACAGGTCGCGCTTGGGCGAGGCCTGGGTGCCGGCGTTGGCGTTGTTGCCCACCGCGCAGCCCGATGCCGCACCCGTCTGGCAGTCGCTGAAGTAGTACACGACCGCACCCGGGGGAGCCGGAGCAGGTGCAGGTGCCGGAGCAGGTGCCGGGGCAGGTGCCGGAGCGGGTGCCGGAGCGGGTGCCGGAGCAGGTGCCGGAGCAGGTGCCGGAGCGGGTGCCGGAGCGGGTGCCGGAGCGGGTGCCGGAGCGGGTGCCGGAGCAGGTGCCGGAGCGGGTGCCGGGGCAGGTGCCGGGGCAGGTGCCGGAGCAGGTGCCGGAGCAGGTGCCGGAGCTGGTGCCGGAGCAGGTGCCGGAGCAGGTGCCGGGGCAGGTGCCGGGGCGGTGGAGGCCAGTTCCACGGCGATGACCTTGGACGTCGCATTGCCTGCACCGTCATAGGCCCGCACGATGATGCGGTTCGTGCCCTGCGCCAGCGGCAGCGAGGACGCAGTCCAGGTGGCGGTTCCCCACGTGCCTGTCTTGGCGGCCACGCCGTTGCCGCCACGGTCGTTGACCCAGGTGATCTTGCTGATCTTGCGATCGTCGGTGGCCGACCCCGACAGCGTCACCGCCGCCGAGGTCGTGGCGTAGGACTCGGCGGTCGTCGGCGTGACGATCACCAGGCTCGGCACGGCACGGTCCAGCCTCAACTCGGCGTCCTCACGCGTCGCCGCGTTCGGATCGACGGACTCGGACTCCGTGGCACCGCCGCAGGCGACGAGGATGACGCACGCCGCAGCGACGGGGGCCAGCTTGAGAGGGAAGCGCAGGTAGGTGTTCATGGCAAGGCTTGAGCAGGGGGCCGGGGCAGGAGTGCGGAGAGGTGGGGAATCGATGCACACAGGCTATCGACGACGCGCCGAGCGCCTGTAAGGCAAATCGTTTCGCTGTAACGGCCAGGCGGCGCCGGGTAACCGTGGGTGCGCCCGGGCGCTCTCCCTTGAATCAGGGGGATAGGCGTCTTGACAGTTACGAAGTCACGACCCGCTGCCGAGGCATTCCCAACAATGTCTCGTGAAAATTACATGTGGAAGCGCACCGTGTCGGGGCGTTGCAGGGGCGGCGCAATCGCGACACGCGAGGCGGCGATTCATCACGGAACCGTGCAGAAGCACCGTCGTTTTTCGCGTTCACACCCATCTAGGGGTGCTTGCCTGCAGTGTGCGGGCCAAATAATTCGGGCACGCATCGAGCGCAGTGCCAGCCGGAAGTACGTGCTGACATGAGCATCGCGCAACATGCCGGTCCTCGAGGCGTCTGGCGATGGCCAGCGCAGGGCCCGCGCCGGTGACGAGCCAGCGAATGCTCAACAACGAACCAATTTATCCGCGGACGACGATGGCAAATTCATGGCGTTGCGTGCTGATCGGCGGCGAGTCGCTGCTGATCCAATGTGCCGAGATCCTGGAACAGCGGGGCCACGCCGTCGCCGCGATCGTGTCGGGCCGCCCGGCCATCCGCAAGTGGGCCGCCGCGCGTGGCGTGCGCGTGCTGGCCGACGCCGCCGCACTGCGTGCCGCGGGCGACCTGGGCCGCATCGACTACCTTTTCAGCGTCACCAACCTGTCGGTGCTGCCGGCCGACGTGCTGGCGATGCCCGTGCGCGGCGCCATCAACTTCCACGACGGCCCGCTGCCCGAGTACGCCGGCCTGAACACGCCGGTGTGGGCTCTGCTCAATGGCGAGACGGCCTACGGCATCACCTGGCACACGATGACGGCGCAGGTGGACCAGGGCGACATCCTGGTCCAGAAGCGCTTCGCCCTCGGCGACGCCGACACCTCGCTGACGCTGAACACGCGCAACTACGAAGCCGCCATCGAGGGCTTCGAGGAACTGATGGCGGGCCTCGAGGCCGGCACCCTGGCGGGCCAGCCGCAGACGCGCGCCCTGGAGCGCTACTACGGCCGCAAGGACCGGCCCGAGGCCGCCTGCGCCATCCGTTGGGACCAGCCGGCCGATCGCATCGCCACGCTGGTGCGCGCCCTCGACTTCGGCACCTACGCCAACCCGATCGGCGCGGCCAAGCTGTCCGTCGCGGGGCGGGTGCTGCTGGTGGCGGCGACCGAGAAGGCCGCCACGTCGTCCGGTGCCGAGCCGGGCACCGTGGTGGCGGCGGACCTGTCCGGCATCACCGTGGCCACGGCCGACGGCGACCTGCGCCTGACCCGGCTCGAAGCCACCTGCGGCCGGGCCGTGAGCGCCGGCGAGGCGCAGTCCGAGTTCGGCCTGCGTGCCGGCACCCGGCTCGACGTGCCGTCGGCCGACGCGGTGGCGCGCCTGTCCGCCTTGAACGCCGAGGTCTGCCCGCACGAGGGCTTCTGGCTGCGCCGCCTGGAGACGCAGGAGACGGTGGAGCTTCCGACCATCGACCGCAGCGCGCCGCCCCAGCCGGCCCAGTGGACGCACCTGGACGCCGCGCATCCCGCGGGTGCCGGAGAGCGCGGTGACACCCTGGTGGCCGCGGCCCTGGGCCTGCTGGCCCGCCTGGCCGACAAGGACGCCTTCGATGTCGGCTTTGCCGACACGGCCCTGGCCGACCAGGTCGGCGCCGACGGCGCGTGGTTCGCGGCCCAGGTGCCGCTGCGCGCCGAGATCGACTTCGCGCTGCCGTTCGCCCGCCTGCGCGACGCGGTGGCCGCCGAGCGCGCGCAGCTGCGCCGTCGAGGCACCTTCGCCACCGACGCGGTGGCCCGCACGCCCGAACTGCGCGCGATGGCCGTGGCGCGCGACCCGCGCGTGCTGCCGGTGTCGGTGCTGCTGGTGCGCTCGCTCGACGCGGCCGCTGGCCGCCCGGGCAACGAGCTGACCGTGGCCTTCACCGACGACGGCCGTGCCAGCCGCTGGGTCTTCGACGCCGCCAAGCTGTCGCGTGGCCAGGTGCAGGCGCTGCAGGCGCAGTTCGCCGAGCTGCTGGCCGCCGCGGACGCGGATGCGCAGCGCCCGCTGGCCGAACTTCCGCTGCTCGACGCCGCGCTGCGCCATCGCGTGCTCGACGACTGGAACGCCACCGCCGCGCCGGTGCGCGCCGACGCCTGCGTGCACCGCCTGTTCGCCGAGCAGGCCGCCCGAACGCCCGACCGTGACGCGGTCACCTGCAACGGCGTCACGCTGACCTACGCCGAGCTGGACCGTCGCTCGAGCCAGCTCGCGCGCCGCCTGTCGGCGCTGGGCGTGGGCCCGGACTCGCTGGTGGGCCTGATGGCCGAGCGCTCGGTGGAACTGATCGTCGGCCTGATCGGCATCCACAAGGCCGGCGGCGCCTACGTGCCGCTGGACCCGACCTATCCGCGCGACCGCATCGCCTACATGGTGGAGGACGCCAAGGTGTCGGTGCTGCTGACGCAGGAGCGGCTGCGCGGCGATCTGCCCAGGTACCGCGGCAAGCTGGTGTGCCTGGACAGCGACTGGCCGTCCATCGCCACCGAGTCCGCCGACGCCTTCGACGGCGGCGCCGAGCCGCGCCACCTGGCCTACGTGATCTACACGTCGGGCTCCACCGGCAAGCCCAAGGGCGTGATGGTCGAGCACCGCAACGTCGTCAACTTCTTCGCCGGCATGGACCGCCATCTCGGCGACGACGCGCCGGGCACCTGGCTCGCGGTCACCAGCCTGTCGTTCGACATCTCGGTGCTCGAGCTGTGCTGGACCCTGGCGCGCGGCTACCACGTGGTGGTCTCGTCCGACGAGGACCGCTCGGCGGCCACGCCGGCGCGCGGCGCGCATGCGCACCGGCCGCTGGACTTCAGCCTGTTCTATTTCTCCAGCGACGAGTCCGAGGGCGTCACCGACAAGTACAGGCTGCTGCTCGAAGGCGCCAAGTACGGCGACCAGCACGGCTTTGCCGCCGTCTGGACGCCCGAGCGCCACTTCCACGCCTTCGGCGGCCTGTACCCCAATCCCGCGGTCACCGGCGCAGCCATCGCCGCCGTGACCGAGCGGGTGCAGATCCGCGCCGGCAGCGTGGTGCTGCCGCTGCACCACCCGCTGCGCGTGGCCGAGGAATGGTCTGTGGTGGACAACATCTCCAGGGGACGCGTGGGCATCTCGTTCGCGTCGGGCTGGCAGCCCAACGACTTCGTGCTCAAGCCCGAGAACTACGCCGACAACAAGAACGTCATGTTGAAGAACATCGACGTGGTGCGGCGCCTATGGCGCGGCGAGGCGCTGCCCTTCGACGGCCCGCTGGGCAAGGCGGTGGACACGCGCATCCTGCCGCGCCCGGTGCAGAAGGAACTGCCGTACTGGGTCACGTCCGCCGGAAACCCGGAAACCTTCATCGCCGCCGGCCGCATCGGCGCCAACGTGCTGACCCACCTGCTGGGCCAGACGGTGGAGGAGCTCAAGGACAAGCTGGCCGCCTACCGTCAGGCCTGGAAGGACGCCGGCCATCCGGGCGAGGGCTACGTGTCGCTGATGCTGCACACCTTCGTCGGCCCCGACGCCGACGCCGTGCGCGCCAAGGTCAAGCAGCCGCTGATCGAGTACCTGCGCAGCTCGCTGAACCTGGTCAAGCAGTACGCCTGGAGCTTCCCCGCGTTCAAGAACCGCGACGCGATGGGCGGCATCGACCTGCAGTCGATCTCCAAGGAGGAGATGGACGCGCTGCTCGATCATTCCTTCGAGCGCTACTACGCCACCAGCGGCCTGTTCGGCACGCCCGAGAGCTGCGTCGCGATGGTCGACTCGATCAAGGCGATCGGGGTCGACGACGTGGCCTGCCTGATCGACTTCGGCGTCGACTCGGCGTCGGTGCTGGAGCACCTGCCCTACTTGAACCAGCTGCGCAAGCTGTCGCTGCCGCCGCGCGTGACCAGCGCGGAACACACGCTGCCGGCGCTGCTGTCGCGCCACCAGGTCACCCACCTGCAGTGCACGCCGTCGATGGCGCGCATGCTGCTGATGGACGACCAGGCCAAGGCCGGCCTGAAGGGGCTGCAGCGCATGATGGTCGGCGGCGAGGCGCTGCCCCCGCCGCTGGCGCGCGAGCTGAACGAGCTGATCGCCGGCCGCCTGATGAACATGTACGGCCCCACCGAGACCACCATCTGGTCGGCGGTGCACATGCTGGACAAGTCGCACGACGGCCCGGTGCCGCTGGGTCGGCCGCTGGCCAACCAGTCGATCTACGTGCTCGACCGGCGCCAGCAGCCGCTGCCCCCGGGCGTGCCCGGCGAGCTGGTGATCGGCGGCCTGGGCGTGGTGCGCGGCTACCTGCACCGTCCAGAGCTGACGGCCGATCGCTTCCTGCCGCACCCGTTCCAGGGCGCGGCGGGCGGGCGCATCTACCGCACCGGCGACCTGGCGCGCCTGCGCGACGACGGCATGGTGGAGTTCCTCGGCCGCCTCGACCACCAGGTCAAGGTGCGCGGCTACCGCATCGAGCTGGGCGAGATCGAGGCCGCGCTGCTGGCGCACGCCTCGGTGCGCGAGGCCGTGGTGGTGGCGCGCGAAGACACGCCGGGCGACGTGCGCCTGGTCGGCTACCTGGTCGCGCAGGCCGGCCAGACGATCGAGCAGGGCGCGCTGCGCGAGCAGCTGCGCGAGCGCCTGCCCGACTTCATGGTGCCGGCCTTCCTGGTCGTCATCGACGCCATGCCGCAGACGCCCAACGGAAAGATCGACCGCAAGGCGCTGCCGGCACCGGACACGGCCGCCGCCGCGCCTGCCGCGGCCGAGGCCTTCGTGGCGCCGACCGCGGGCATCGAGGAGACCATCGCGTCGATCTGGAAGGACGTGCTCAAGCTGCCGCAGGTCGGCACGCGGGACAACTTCTTCGACCTGGGCGGCCACTCGCTGCTGGCCGTGCAGACGCACCGCCGGCTCAAGGAGGTGCTGCAGCGCGACCTGTCGATCACCGACATCTTCCGCTTCCCGACCATCCAGAGCCTGTCGGCCTACCTCGGCAACGAGGGCGAGGACGACGCCGCTGCGCAGTCGGGCAAGGCCCGCGCGCAGGGGCGGCGCGCCGCGATGCAGCGCCGCCGTGCCACGGCGGACGCCGACGAGCAGGGCTGATCGCTCGACGATCCAGTCGCGCGGCGCGACGACTTCCTCACGGGATGGCGCACCTCATGGGTCGCCATCCCGGCGACATCGACCATGAGACTGCGAAACTCCTTCGATGACTGACGTGAACGACAGCGACATCGCCATCGTGGGCATGGCGATCCGCGTGCCCGACGCGGCCAATCCCCAGCAGTTCTGGTCCAACCTGAAGGCCGGCGTCGAATCCGTGCGCCATTACACGGACGACGAACTGATTGCCAAGGGTGTGCCGCCGTCCGCGCTGGCCGACCCGAACTACGTGCGCGCGGGCATTCCGCTGCAGGACCTGGACCAGTTCGACCCCGAGTTCTTCGGCTTCAGCCCGAAGGAGGCCGGCATCCTCGATCCGCAGCACCGCCAGTTCTACGAGGTGTGCTGGGAGGCGCTGGAAAGCGCCGGCCACGTGCCCGAGAGCTTCGACGGATCGATCGGCCTGTTCGGCGGCTGCGGCATGGGCGCGTACTTCACGTTCAACCTGCTGACCAACCCGGAGCTGGTCGACAACGTCGGCCTGTTCCTGCTGCGCCACACCGGCAACGACAAGGACTTCCTCGTCACCCGCGTGTCGTACGCGTTCAACCTGCAGGGCCCGAGCGTCAACGTGCAGACCGCGTGCTCCACGTCGCTGGTGGCCACGCACATGGCGGTGCAGAGCCTGCTGTCGGGCGAGTGCGACATGGCGCTGGCCGGCGGCGTGACCATCGAGGTGCCGCACGGCGTGGGCTACCACTACAAGGAAGGCGAGGTGCTTTCGCCCGACGGCCATTGCCGCAGCTTCGACCACCGCTCCAAGGGCACGGTGTTCGGCAGCGGCGCCGGCGTGGTGGTGCTGCGCCGCCTGAAGGACGCGCTGCGCGACGGCGACAAGGTCCACGCCGTCATCAAGGGCAGCGCAGTCAACAACGACGGCTCGCGCAAGGTGGGCTACCTCGCGCCGTCGGTGGACGGCCAGGCCGCCTGCGTGTCCGAGGCGCTGGAGCTGGCCGACGTCGGCGCCGACACGCTGAACTACATCGAGTGCCACGGCACCGCCACGCCGGTGGGTGACCCGATCGAGATCGCGGCACTGACCCAGGCCTTCCGCGCCAGCACCGACCGCAAGGGCTTCTGCCTCGTCGGCTCGGTCAAGACCAACATCGGCCACCTCGACACGGCTGCCGGCGTGTCCAGCCTGATCAAGGCCACGCTGGCACTGGAAAACCGCCTGGTGCCGCCGTCGCTCAATTTCGAGGCGCCCAACCCGCGGCTGGACTTCGAGTCGAGCCCGTTCCGCGTCGCGGCCCAGGCCACCGACTGGCCGCGCGGCGACACGCCTCGCCGCGCCGGCGTCAACTCGCTCGGCGTCGGCGGCACCAATGCCTTCGTCGTGCTGGAAGAAGCGCCCGAGCGGCCGCCGAGCCCGAAGGACACGTCGCCGCAGCCGCTGATCCTGTCGGCGCGCAACCGCAAGGCGCTGGACCAGAACGCGCAGCGCCTGGCCGCGTGGCTGCGCGAGCATCCCGAAGCCGAGCTCGCCGACGTGGCCTTCACGCTCAAGGCCGGACGCCGCGCGTTCGAGCAGCGCCGCGTGCTGGCCGTGCGCGACGCGGCCGAGGCGATCGCGCTGCTGGAGAACCCGGAACCGCGTCGCGTCTACACCCACGCGCTGGAGGTGGAGCAGCCGCAGCTGGTGTTCATGTTCCCCGGCGGCGGTGCGCAATACGTGCACATGGGCCGCGGCCTGTACGACACCGAACCGGTGTTTCGCGAACACATCGACCGCGGGCTGAACATCCTCAAGACCCGCTTCGGCGCCGACCTGCGGCCGGTGCTGCTGCCGCAGGGCGACATCACGCCCGCGACGGACGAGGCGCTGGCGCGCCCGTCGGCCCAGCTGCCGCTGACCTTCCTGGTCGAGTACGCGCTGACGCAGCTGTGGGCGCACCACGGCGTCAAGCCGGACATCGTCATCGGCCACAGCATGGGCGAGAACACCGCGGCCTGCGTGGCCGGCGTGTTCACGTTCGAGGACGCGCTCGGCCTGCTGCTGCTGCGCGGCCAGCTCGTCGAGCAGACACCGCCCGGCGGCATGCTCAGCGTGCCGATGGGCGCGGCCGAGCTCAAGTCCTGGCTCGGCGACGGGCTGGACCTGGCTTCGGCCAACAGCCCGCAGCTGTCGGTGGCCTCGGGCCCGGCGGACGAGCTCGACGCGATGGCTGCGCGCATGCTCGCGCAGGGCATCGAGACCCAGCGCGTGAAGGTCAGCGTGGCCGGCCACTCGCGCCTGCTCGACGCGATCCTGCCGCGCTTCCGGGCCTACCTGCAGGGCATCAAGCTGTCCGAGCCCAAGCTGCGCGTCGTGTCCAACCACACGGGCGGCTGGCTCGACGCGGCCAGTGCGCGCGACCCCGAGTACTGGGTGCGCCACCTGCGTCACTCGATCCTGTTCGCCGAGGGCGTGGACACCCTGCTGCAGCAGGACAACCTCGTGTTCCTCGAGGTCGGCCCCGGCAACATCCTGGGCGCGCTGACGCGCCAGAACCCGCGCGCGCCGACACAGCGCGTGCTGTCGTCGATGCGTCATCCGGACGACAAGACGCCGGACCAGGTCTACCTGCGCACCGCCATGGCCCGCCTGTGGGCCCTGGGCGTGGAGTCCGACACCCGCAAGCTGTGGGGCAAGGGCCGGCGCCGCCTGGCGCTGCCGACCTACGCGTTCCAGCATGCGCGCTACTGGATCGACCCGGGCGTGGGCACCGCCAGTGCCAAGGCCGACACGCAACGGCCGATGAAGCTGCCCGAGCTGGCGCAGTGGTTCCGCCAGCCGCGCTGGGTGCAGCAGGGCGTGATCGACCGCGACGCCACGCCGCGCACCTGGCTGGCCTTCGCCGGCCGCGACGCCTTCGGCGACTCGCTGCTGGCGCAATTGCGCGCCGCCGGCCACCGCGTGGTGGCCGTGCGCCCCGGCGACACCTTCGCCCAGGTCGACGAGCACACCTACACGCTGGCCGCCGAGGCCGGCGGCGCGGGCTACCAGGAACTGATCGACGCCCTGGTGGCGCGCGACCTGGCCCCCGATCGCATCGCCCATGCCTGGCTGGTCACGCTGGACCGCGGGTTCCGTCCCGGCTCCACCTTCTTCCATCGCAACCAGGAGCACGGTTTCTATTCGCTGTTCCACCTGTCGCGCGCGCTGTCGCGGTCGGGCCTGGCCGACAAGGGCGCGCACCTGGTGGTGCTGGCCAACGGCTCGCAGCGGGTGCGCGACGAGGCCTTGCCCTTCCCGGACAAGGCCACCGCGCTCGGCCCGTGCGCCGTGGTGCCGCGCGAGTTCCCGGCACTGAGCTGCAGCTTCGTCGACGTGGACCTGAGCGTCGCGCCCGAGGGCCGCGCATCCCGCGGCGCGGCACCGGCCCCCGACGCCGCCCGTCTGATGGCGGACCTGGCCGACGACCTGGCTGCGCTGCCCGGCAACCGGGTGGTGGCCTGGCGCGGCGGCGTGCGCTGGCAACGCCTGCTGGGCGACAGTGCGCCGGTGGCCGCGGACGCGAAGCCGCGCCTGCGCGACGGCGGCACCTACCTGATCACCGGTGGCCTGGGGGGCATCGGCGGGGTCATCGCCGAGTGGCTGGCACGCGAGGTGAAGGCCAGGCTGGTGCTGATCGGCCGCACGCCGCTGCCGCAGCGCGCCGACTGGGACGACTGGCTCGCCCGCCACAAGGCCGACGACAGCATCGCGCAGTCGATCGTCAAGGTTCGCCAGCTCGAGGCGCTGGGCGCCACCGTGCTGCCGCTGTCGGCCGACGTCGCCGTGGCCGACAGCATGAAGGACGCGATGGCCGAGGTGCGCAAGACCTTCGGCGCAGTGCACGGCGTGCTCCACGCCGCGGGCACCATCCGCGACAGTCTCATCGCGCTGAAGAGCCCGCGCGACATCGAGGACGTGTTCAGCGCCAAGATCTACGGCACGCTGATCCTCGACGAGCTGTTCCGCGACACGCCGCTGGACTTCATGCTGCTGTTCTCGTCGACCAGCGCGCACATCGCGCCGGCCGGCCAGGTGGACTACGTCGGCGCCAGCGCCTTCGTCAACGCCTTCGCGCAGTCGTGCCGCGGCCAGCGCCGCTACCCGGTCACCGCGATCGGCTGGGGCATCTGGAAGGACGTCGGCATGGTGGGCCAGGTCGGTGCGCCGCCTGCGTCGTCCGCGCCGGCCGACCCGGTGCCGGCCCAGGCGCAGGCCCGACCCGCCGCCAACCCGCAGTTCGAGCAGCACTACACCTCGCGCAACGGCACCGACCAGGTGCACGTGTTCACCGGCACCCTGTCGCACCGCGACTGGGTCATCGACGAACACCGCCTGGGCAGCGGCGAGGCGCTGCTGCCGGGCACCGGCTACCTCGAGCTGGTGCGCGCCGCGCTGACCGAGCTGGGCGCCGCCGGCCCGTGGCACCTGCACAACCTCGTGTTCGAAGCGCCGATGTTCGTCGATGACGCGGGCCAGCGCGCGCTGCGCGTCGTGCTGCGCGGCGATTCGAAGCACTGGAACGTCGAGATTCACGCGTCGTCGGGCGACGGCTTCCAGCGCTGCGCCGTGGCGCGGGTTGACGTGGGCGTGCCGCCCGCGCCCGCCGTCGTGGCGCTGGACGAGGTGCAGGCCCGCTGCACCGGGCCGGCCACCGCGGCGGCCGGCTCGGGTGCGCTGCGCACGCGCCAGGAACATCACCTGCGCTTCGGTCCGCGCTGGCAGGTGCTGCGCAGGCTGCAGCTCGGCTCGCGCGAGGCGCTGGCACGGCTGCAGCTCGCGCCGCAGTTCGCGGCCGACCTGGACACGCACGGCCTGCATCCGGGCCTGCTCGACATCGCCACCGGCTGCGCGATGGACCTGATCCCCGGCTACGCCGAACAGGAAGTGGCGCAGAACCTGTGGGCACCGATCTCCTATCGCGGCCTGCGCTTCCATGCGCCGCTGCAGGGCGAGATCGTCAGCTGGCTGCGGCTGGCCAGCAGCGGCGACGCCGGCGGCGATTTCGCCGCGTTCGATGTGACGCTGACCGACCCGCAGGGTCGCGTGCTGGCCGAAGTGGAGCAGCTCACGCTGCGCCGCCTGGACGGGCCCTGGCACGCGCCGCGTGCGTCGGCGCCCCAAGGCGCGGACGCGGGAGAAGGCGGCGAGGGCGCGCGCGCCAAGCCGCTGTCGCCCGGCGAGGCGGCGCTGGCTCACAACGTCAGCCAGGGCATCGCCCCGGCCGAAGGCCTCGCCGCGCTGGCCCGCCTGCTGGCCGGCGAACTGCCGGCCGAGGCCATCGTCAGCTCGATGAGCGTCGAGGCGCTGATGGCCCAGGCCGACGGCCTGTCGCGCGCCAGCGGCGCCGGCAGCGACGCGGCGCGGTTCTCCCGGCCCGAACTGGACAGCGACTTCGCCCCGCCGCGCGACGCGGTGGAGAAGACGCTGGCCGAGCTGTGGGCCAAGCTGCTGGGCGTTGAAGGCGTCGGCATCCGCGACAGCTTCTTCGACCTGGGCGGCCATTCGCTGATCGCGGTGCGCCTGTTCAACGACATCGGCGACAAGTTCAAGGTCGACCTGCCGATGTCGGTGCTGATGCAGTCGCCCACCATCGAGGCGCTGGCCACGCTGGTGCGCGGCGGTCCCTTCGTCGAGGGCGCCAATCCGGGCGATGCCGCAGCAGCCGAGCCGGCCGAAGCGCCGGCAGCCCTCCGGTTCCGTCATGTGGTGCCGATGCAGGCCGGCCCGTCCGGCGGGCGCACACCGCTGTTCGTGGTGGCCGGCATGTTCGGCAACGTGCTCAACCTGAGCCACCTGGCCCACCTGCTGGGCGAGGAGCGGCCGTTCTACGCACTGCAGGCGCGAGGCCTGTACGGCGACGTCGCGCCGCACGAGAGCTTCGAGGAGGCCGCCGCCGACTATCTGGCCGAGATCGTGCAGGTGCAGCCGCAGGGCCCGTATCTGCTGGGCGGCTTCTCCGGCGGCGGCCTGATCGCCTACGAGATGGCGCGCCAGCTTCTGGCCCGCGGCGAAAAGGTGCTGGCGGTGCTGATGCTCGACACCCCGGCACGCGAGATCCCGCGCTTCTCGCTCGGCGACAAGCTGTCGATGCTGACGCAGAACGTGCAGCGCGACGGTCCCGGCGTGCTGGTCGAGAAGATCGCGCGCCGGCTGCGCCCGCGCGCGTCGGCCGCGGCGTCGGACCTGCCGCCAGGACAGGACCCGGCGCAGGCCAGCAGCTTCCAGTCGCGCCGCATCGGCGACGCGTTCCTGCGTGCCCTGGCCCGCTACCAGGTGCCCAAGGTGCCGGTGCATGTGGCGGTGTTCCGGCCCAAGCTGGACGTCCGCTACCGGCTCAGCGGCGGCCGCCTGGTGGACAGCTACCGCAACTATGTGCGCGAAGACAACTTCTGGACCCCGCATGCCGGCGAGCTGCAGGTGTTCGAGGTGCCGGGCAACCACGACAACATGGTTCTCGAACCCAACGTGCGCGTGCTGGTGTCGCAGCTGCGCCGCGTGATCGATTCAGTAGGCAAGGAGTGACTCCGATGGCCGAGACCAAGGCGCTTTATCAGTTGGGCGAAACGCCGCCGCTCGGCCAGGTGCCGCGGCAGATGCATGCCAGCCTGATCCGGCCGGACCGCTACGGCCAGCCGATCGATGCGTTCCGCACCGAGGTGGTCGACGTGCCGCAGCCCGGACCGCGCCAGGTGCTGGTGTGGGTGATGGCCGCGGGCATCAACTACAACAACGTCTGGGCCGCACTGGGCCGGCCGGTCGACGTGATCGCCAACCGCCAGAAGCAGGACAAGTCCGAGCCGCCGTTTCACGTCGGCGGATCCGACGCGTCAGGCATCGTGTGGGCCGTGGGCGAGGGCGCGCGTGGCGTGAAGATCGGTGACGAGGTAGTGCTGTCCTGCGCGAGCTGGGACGAGGACGCCGCCGACATCCGTGCTGGCGCGGACCCGATCACTTCCACGTCCACCCGCATCTGGGGCTACGAGAGCAACTGGGGTTCGTTCGCCCAGTTCACGCTCGTCGACGACTACCAGTGCCACCCCAAGCCGCCGAAGCTGTCGTGGGAGGCCGCGGCCGCCTACATGCTGGTGGGGGCCACCGCCTACCGCCAGCTGATGGGATGGGAGCCGCACGTGGTGCGGCCGGGCGACCCGGTGCTGATCTGGGGCGGCTCGGGCGGCCTGGGCTCGATGGCGATCCAGATCGTCAAGGCCAAGGGCGGCATCCCGATCGCGGTGGTGTCGTCGAAGGAGCGCATCGAGCACTGCCTGCGCCTGGGCGCGCACGGCGTGATCGACCGCACCGACCCCGCCTTCACCCACTGGGGTCGCCTGCCGGACACCGCCGACACGGCCGCCTACGCACAGTGGATGCAGGGCGCCAATGCGTTCCGCAAGAAGTGGAGCGAGGTGCTGGGCTCGCGGCAGGGCCCGCGCATCGTGCTGGAGCACCCGGGCGAGTCCACGGTGCCGACCTCGATCCTGGTGTGCGACAACGCGGGCATGGTGGTCATCTGCGCCGGCACCACCGGCTACAACGCCGACGTCGACCTGCGCTACCTGTGGATGCGCCAGAAGCGTCTGCAGGGCTCGCACTTCGCCAACACCGAGCAGTGCCGCGCCCTCAACGACATGGTCATCGACGGATCGGTCGACCCTGCGCTGGCCCGCACCTTCGCCTTCGACGAGGTGGGTCTCGCGCACCAGATGCTGCACGAGAACACGCATCCGCCGGGCAACCTGGCGATCCGCGTCAACGCGCCCGCAACGCACTGACCCGATGCCCCCGGCAGACGAGCGGCTGGTGATCGCGGTCGTGGCCTACGGGGCCGCGCCGCTGACGATCGACTGCCTCGCGTCGATCGAGCCCGAGCGCGCCAGCGTGCCGGGGCTGCGCGTCGTGGTCGTCGACAACTGTTCGCCCGACGGCGCGGCCGACGTCGTGGCGCGCGCCATCGACGAGCGGGGCTGGGGCGCCTGGGCCGAGCTGGTGCGCGCGCCAGCCAACCGCGGCTTCGCGGCCGGCAACAACGTGGCCATCCGCACGATGCAGCAGCGTCACGCCGGTGCGCAGTGGCTGCTGCTGCTCAACCCGGACACGGTGGTGCGTCCGGGCGCGCTGCGCCGCCTGCTCGACTTCATGATCGCCCGGCCCGAAGTGGGCGCCGCGGGCGGCCGCAGCGAGGACCCGGACGCCACGCCGCAGGCCTGCTGCTTCCGCTTTCCGAACGCCGTCAACGAAATGCTGGGCCACCTGGCCATCGGCGCGCTGTCGCGCCTGTTCGACCGCTTTCGCACCAACCTGGGCATCCCGGAGCAACCGCGCCAGGTCGACTGGGTGTCCGGCGCCTTCGTGCTGATGCGGCGCGACATGGTCGAGCAGCTCGGTCTGATGGACGAGGGCTACTTCCTCTATTTCGAGGAGACGGAGTACCTGCTGCGGGCCCAGCGCGCCGGCTGGCAGTGCTGGCACGTGCCCGAGTCGCGCATCGTGCACCTGGTGGGCCAGAGCAGCGGCGTCACCGTGCGCCACCGCGGCCCGCGCCGGATGCCTGCCTACTGGTTCGAGTCGCGCCGCCGCTACTTCGTGCAGCATTACGGTCGCGCCTACGCGGCGCTGACCGACCTGGCCCTGCTCATCGTGTGTCCGCTCGGCCGCTTGCGCCACCGGCTGATGGGAAAGGTCCCCGCCACGCCGCCGCACTTCGAGGGCGACCTGCTGCGCCACAGCGCGCTGTGGCACGGCGCGCGGACGGCTCAGGCCGACGGCCGCTCCGGCGCATGACGCCCTCCAGGCCCGAGACGACCCGGGTTCGGGTCGTCATCGTCAATTTCCGTACCGGGCAGCACGTGGTCGCCTGCCTTCGGTCTCTGGTGCCCGAAGTGGCAAGCCTCGCAGGGCAGGGCATCGGTGTCGAAGTCGTCGTGGTCGACAACAGTTCCGGCGACGACTCGGTGGCCGTGATCGGTGGGGCGATCGTGCGCGAAGGCTGGACCGGTTGGGCGCAGGTCGTGGCCGCACCGCTCAATGGCGGGTTTTCCTACGGCAACAATTACGCCGTGCGGCCCGCGCTGGCGTCGACGCAACCGCCGGACTATTTCTGGATCCTCAATCCCGACACCGAGGTGCGCCCCGGCGCGCTGCGGGAACTGCTGGCGTTCCTGCGACTGCGCCCCGACGCGGGCATCGCCGGCAGCAGCTTCGAGATCGCCACCGGCGAGCTCTGGCCGCACGCATTCCGGTTCCCGTCGATCCGCAGCGAAATCGCCAGCGCCCTGCGGTTGGGCTTCGTCGGCCGCCTGCTGCAAAGGCATGTCGTGATGATGACGATGGGCGACCAGCCAGCGCGGGTGGACTGGATCCCCGGCGCCAGCATGCTCGTGCGGCGCCAGGTGTTCGAGCAGGCCGGCCTGATGGACGAGGGCTACTTCCTCTACTTCGAGGAAACCGACTTCTGCCGCGCCGCCGCGCGTGCGGGGTGGTCGTGCTGGTACGTGCCGGCCAGCCGGGTGATGCACATCGCCGGGCAGAGCACCGGCGTCACCACGCCGGGCGCCGCCCCGCGGCGCCGTCCGGCCTACTGGTTCGAGTCGCGCCGGCGCTACTGGATCAAGCAGCACGGCTGGGCCTATGCGGCCGCAACCGACCTGGCCTGGATGACCTGCTTCGCCGTGTGGCAGATCCGCCGCATCGTGCAGCAAAAGCCACGAACCGACCCGCCCCGGATGCTGCTCGATTTCTTCCTCAACTCGGCGCTACTGCACACATCGATGCCCGGCAACCGCATGCTCGGGCCGGCACCAAGGGACAATTCCGCATCGTTCTGAGGCCCGCCGCAAAGACCCCCGACCGTGGGGGCGGGGAGCCTTCGTGAGGTGCTTTCAAACTAGGATCTCGCCATGGCACATGAAGACCTGACCAGAGAAGAGCACATCGAGGGCTCGTCGGACCGCAGCTTCGGCTTCGTGTTCGCGGCGGTGTTCGGCATCATCGCGGCGTGGCCGCTGTTCCACGGCGCGGGCCTGCGCTGGTGGGCGGCCGGCGTGGCGGGGGCGTTCGCGATCGTCGCGGTCGTGATGCCAGGCATCCTCGCGGTGCCCAACCGGCTGTGGATGAAGCTCGGCCTGCTGATGGGCAAGGTGGTCGCCCCCATCGCGCTGGGCATCCTGTTCTTCCTGGTGTTCTCGCCGATGGGCATGTTGATGCGCCTCTTCGGCAAGGACCCGCTCAAGCTCAAGCGCGACGCCGCTGCCGCCACGTACTGGGTGAACCGCGAGCCTCCCGGCCCGCCGCCCACGTCGATGACCAATCAGTTCTGAACCCGACGGGTTCGCGAGGAGTTCTCATGTCGATCATCAAGGAACTTTGGAACTTCCTGCGCGCGCGCAAGAAGTTCTGGCTGTGGCCGATCTTTCTCATGATGCTGGTGCTGGGCGCGCTGATCGTGCTGGCCCAGGGCTCGGCCGTGGCGCCGTTCATCTACACGCTGTTCTGAGGCGGGGCGACACATGCGAGTGCTCGGCATATCGGCCTACTACCACGACAGCGCCGCGGCGCTGGTCGAGGACGGCGTCATCGTCGCCGCGGCGCAGGAAGAGCGCTTCACGCGCAAGAAGCACGACGCGCGCTTCCCGGTCAACGCCATGGAGTACTGCCTCAAGGAGGCGGGCGTCGGCCTGGGCGACATCGACCGCGTGGTCTTCTACGACAAGCCCTTCCTGAAGTTCGAGCGCCTGCTTGAGACCTACCTGACGTTCGCGCCGAGAGGCTTCCAGTCGTTTCGCATGTCGATCCCGCTGTGGCTGCGCGAGAAGCTGTTCCTGAAGGACCTGCTGCTCAAGGAGTTCCGCAAGCACGACACGACCAAGCGCTGGAACGGCGAGCTGCTGTTCTCCGAGCACCACCTCAGCCATGCGGCCAGTGCGTTCTTCCCCTCGCCGTACGAGAAGGCCGTCGTGCTGACGATGGACGGCGTGGGCGAATGGGCCACCACCTCGGTGGCCATCGGCGACGGCCACAAGCTGGAGGTGATCAAGGAGATCCACTTCCCGCACTCGCTGGGCCTGCTGTACTCGGCCTTCACGTACTACACCGGCTTCAAGGTCAACTCGGGCGAGTACAAGGTGATGGGCCTGGCGCCCTACGGCGAGCCCAAGTACGTCGACAAGATCTTCCGCCACCTGATCGACGTCAAGGACGACGGTTCCTTCCGCCTGGACCTGAGCTACTTCGACTATTGCACCGGCCTGACCATGACCAACGCGAAGTTCGACGCGTTGTTCGGCGGCCCGCCGCGCAAGGCCAGCGAACAGCTGACCCAGCACCACATGGACCTGGCCGCGTCCCTGCAGGCCGCCACCGAGGAGGTCGTGCTGCGGCTGACCCGGTCGCTGCGCAAGGAGACCGGCATCCAGAACCTGTGCCTGGCTGGCGGCGTCGCGCTGAACTGCGTGGCCAATGGCAAGGTGCTGCGCGACAAGCACTTCGAGAACATCTACATCCAGCCCGCGGCCGGTGACGCCGGCGGCGCGCTTGGGGCCGCGCTGGTGGGCTACCACCTGCAGATGGGTCTGCCGCGCACCGTGGTGCCGGGCGACGCGATGAAGGGCTCCTACCTGGGCCCGAAGTTCGAGCAGGCCGACATCGAGGCGCGCCTGACGGCCGCCGGCGCCAAGTTCGAGGTGATGAGCGACGACGCCATCGTCGACGCCTGCGCCGCCGACCTGGCCGATGGCAAGGCACTGGGCTGGTTCCAGGGCCGCATGGAGTTCGGCCCGCGCGCTCTGGGGTGCCGCTCGATCATCGGCGACCCGCGTTCGCCGACGATGCAAAAGCAGCTCAACCTCAAGGTCAAGTATCGCGAGTCGTTCCGTCCGTTCGCGCCGTCGGTGCTGCGCGAGAAGGTGTCCGACTGGTTCGAGATCGACGGTGACAGCCCCTACATGCTGCTGGTGGCCGACGTGGTCAAGCCGCGTCGCCGCGCCATGACCGACGAAGAGAACAAGCTGTTCGGCATCGAGAAGCTCAATGTGCCGCGCTCGGACATTCCGGCCGTGACGCACGTGGACTACTCGGCGCGCATTCAGACCGTCCACGAGCGCACCAACCCGCGCTATCACGCGCTGCTGTCGGCGTTCGAGCGCCGCACCGGCTGCCCGGTGCTGGTGAACACCAGCTTCAACGTGCGCGGCGAGCCCATCGTGGGCAGCCCCGAGGACGCGTTCCGCTGCTTCATGGGCACCGAGCTGGACATCCTGGCCGTGGGCAATTGCCTGTTGCGCAAGGAGCAGCAGAACCCGGCGCTCAAGCTGAACTACGAGACCGCGTTCGAACTGGACTGACCCGGGCCGGGGCATGAGTGACAAGCCGCAGAGCCGGCCCGCGTGGCTGGCGCCGTTGCTGGCCGTGGCGCTGACCCTGGGCCTGTGCGTGGCTGTCATGGAAGGCGCACTGCGCCTGGCGCTCAATCCTTCGGACTTCATGCAGGCCACGCTGGTCGAGGATCCGGCACTGGGCCTGCGCATCGCGCCGGGCACCACAGGCCACGACGCACTGGGCTTTCGCAATGCCCAGGCGCCGGCGCGATCGCGAGTGGTGGCCATCGGCGACTCGCACACCTATGGCGTCAGCGCACCGCGTGAAGGCAGCTGGCCGCAGCAGCTGTCGGCCCGTCTCGGCGAGCCGGTCTACAACATGGGCCTGGGCGGATTCGGGCCGCTGCAGTACCTGCACCTGGCCCGCACCACCGCCCGAAGCCTGGAGCCCAAGGTGGTGGTCGTGGGCCTGTACTTCGGCAACGACATCGTCGACGCCTACTACCTCGCCCACGGCCGGACGCAGTGGCACGGCTGGCGCCGTTCCGCGGCGCCGACGAACGACGCACCCGTGGCGGCGGACGAGCCGCCCAAGCGCTTCGGCGCCCTGCGCGACTGGCTGTCGCGGCACAGCATGATCTATTCGGTGGCCCGCGCCACGCTCGCCGGCGCGCTGGCGCGCCGCGAGACTGCGCCCGCCACGGCCGCGCCTGCGTCGCCCGACCAGCGCTGGGCCTGGCAGGACCCGGCCGCGCCGGCGACGCGCACCGTGTTCAGGCCGGCGATCCGCCTTCAGGCCATCGACACCGAGCGTGCGGCCGTGGCCGAAGGCTTGCTGATCACCGAGCGTGCGCTCACCGAACTGCAGGCCGAGGTGTCAGGCCAGGGCGCGCGTCTGCTGGTGGTCACGATCCCCACCAAGGAGCGCGCCTACTGCGCCTACCTCAAGGCCACCGCGGCTTCGCTGCCACCCGCCCATGCCCGCCTTTGCGACGTGGAATCGCGCGCGCACGCCCGGCTGGGCGACGCGATGACCCGCGAGCGCATCGAGCATGTCGACGCGACGCCCGCTCTTGAAGCCCGCATCGCCGCGCATGCGCAGCTCTACCCGACCGACGACGACGGGCACGAGGTGGCGGCCGGCTATGGCGTCATCGCGGGCGTGGTCGCCGAGGCGCTGGCAAGGCCGGCCCCGGCAATGTCTCGCTGAGATTGCGGGCGATGGCCATTCGCATCGTCGAATACGAGACGCAGCACCAGGACGCGGTGGCAGCGTTCAACCGCCGCATGGCCGAAGGCGGCTCGCGCTGGGGCTTCTTCACCGACGCCCGGCCCGACTGGATCCCGCGCCTTCCCGGCCAGTCGGTCTGGCGCGAGTACCACGTGGCGGTGGACGACGAGGACGGCGCCGTGCGCGGCGCGTTCGCGCTCAAGCCCCAGCCCTGGTGGGTGCGCGGCCAGGTGCACACGGTCACCGACTGGCAGGGGCCGTTCTCCGAAGGCAGCATCGACGCGCGCCTGAGCACGCTGGGCCTGCGCATGCTGCGCGACATGCTGAAGAAGTACCCGTTGCTCTACAGCTGGGGCCACGGCGGCGACGATCAGCCGGTGGTGCAGATGCTGCTCAAGATGGGCTGGGTCATGCACCACACGCCGTTTTGCCTGCGGGTGCTCAAGCCGTACCGGTTCCTGCGCCTCAACGCGCTGCTTCGGTCGTCGCCTGCCCGGCGTGCGGTGCTCGACCTGGCCGCCTTCACCGGCGCCGGCAGCGTGGGCCTGCCGCTGCTGCACGCCGCGATGCGGCTGCGTCACGGCGGCGGGCGCTTCAGTGCCACCGCCACCCTGGTGGGCGAGTTCGGCCCCTGGGCCGACGCGCTGTGGGAACGCTGCCGCGACCGCTATGCGGCCATCGCGCAGCGCGATGCCGCCTCGATGAACGCGCTGGCCCCGGCGGTCGGCTGGCCTCCCGTGCTTCGCCTGAAGGTGGACCGCGGCGGGCAGACCATCGGCTGGGCGCTGGTGATGGACACCGCCATGCGCGGCGACACCCGCTTCGGCGACCTGCGCGTGGGCTCGGTGGTGGACTGCCTGGCCGACCCCGACGACGCCGCCGAGGTGGTGCACGCGGCCACGGCGTTCCTGAAGGCGCGCGACGTCGACATCATCGTGTCCAACCAGGCCCATCCGGCCTGGGCCGACGGCTTCGGCCGCAACGGCTATGCCGTGCTGCCGGACAAGCGCATGTTCGCGCCGTCGCCGGCGCTGCGGGCGCTGCTGGAACCCTTCGACGAGACCGCGCGCGGGCTGCACCTGACCAACATGGACGGCCACGGCCCGATGGCCCTGTAGCACAAGCGTGATTCAGGTGGCATTCCTTGGCGAATCGCGGGGTCTTGCACAGGGTGGCTCCCCAGGGTGGGGGGGCCGTGAAAGCCCCCCGGCTGTTAGCATCCTTCGCTGTTCTTCCCCACAGTAGTTTTCCCTGGAGCAGTTGCATGGAAACCGCATCGGATCTCGCCGTCCGCCTGACCAAGGCGTCCCGTAAGAAGTTCTGGGACGTCTACAACTCGATCACCTGGCCCGACCAACTGGTCGAGGGGGCCTGGATGATGCCGCCCGAGCTGATTTCCATCCACGGCACGAGCGCCTGGGACGCGCTCGACGAGTCCCAGCGCAAGACCCTGTCCAAGTTCGAGCTGGGCAACTTCTTCAGCCTGGTGCTGCAGGGCGAGCGCCCGCTGGTGGCCGGCCTGTCGGACCGCCTCTACAGCCGCAGCAACAACAAGAACATCACCGAGTACCTGCACCATTTCCTCGACGAGGAAAACAAGCACATGGTGATGTTCGGCGAGTTCTGCAACCGCTACATCGGCAAGGTGTATCCGGAAAAGAAGATCTCTCTGCCGCGCGAGTACGCCAAGGGCGAGGAAGAGGTCGCCTTCTTCTGCAAGGTGATGGTCGTCGAGGAGCTCGGCGACTACTACAACCTCGTGATCGAGAAGGACGAGCGCTGCGATCCGCTGGTGCGCGAGATCAACCGCATGCACCATGTGGACGAGGCGCGCCACCTGGCCTTCGGTCGCCTGTACCTGGCCGAACTGTTCCAGCAGCACAGCGCCAGGTGGACGCCCGAGCAGCTCGCGGGCTTCCGCCAGTGGCTGGTGGACTACCTGCGCGCGTCCTGGGGCGACTACTACAACCCGTCCATGTACCGCGACGCCGGCCTGGCCGACAGCTACGAGCTGCGGCAGATGGCGATGGCGCATCCGGCGGGCGTGGCGCTGCGCCGCGCGGCGTCGGCCAAGCTGGTCACCTACTTCATCAAGAACGGCCTGCTGACCGAAGAGCCCGTGCTCTGAGGCGGCCCGCGAAGCCCATGCAAGAAAGCGACGTCCGAACCAAGCTGCGCGACTGGATCGTCAAGCACGCCAAGACCCCGCCGGGCAAGGACTTCTCCGACCAGACCCAGCTGCTGGAGCAGGGCATCCTGTCGTCGCTGGACATCGTCGAGTTCGTGCTCTTCATCGAGAGCCTGCGAGGCGAGGACGTGGACGTCGAGGACATCGAGCCGGCGGTCTTCACCAGCATCGACTCGCTGTACGAGGCGTTCTTCGCCGCGACCGCCTGACGGGAGCCGGGGCATGACCGCCGAGCACCGCAGCGTGCGCACGGGCTTCCTCCGTTCCGCGGAGCGTTTCGCCGACCGTCCGGCGCTCGAGCTGGACGGCCGCGTGCTGACCTACCGCCAGCTTCGCGACCAGGCGGCGTCGCTGGCCGTTGCACTCGACGCGCAGGCCCCGGCCGACGAGCCGGCGCTGACGGCCGTGTTCGGCCACCGCTCCGTCGCCGCCTACGCCGGCGTCCTGGGGGCGCTGCTTCGCGGCCACGGCTACGTGCCGCTCAATCCCGCCTTCCCGACCGACCGCACGCGCGCCATGCTCGTGCGTTCGGGCTGCCGCAGCCTCATCGTGGACAGCCACGGCGCGCGCCAGCTCGAGGAGGTGCTCGACGGCGTGGACGTGCCGCTGGTGCTGCTGATGGCCGAGCACGACGACGTGTCGTCGTTCGCCGCGCGCTGGCCCGCGCATCGCTTCGTGCCGCGCGCCGCGCTCGCCGGCGCCGACGGCTGGAAGCCGCGCGACGTGGACCCGTCGGGCATCGCCTACCTGCTGTTCACGTCCGGCAGCACCGGCCAGCCCAAGGGCGTGATGGTGGCCCACCGCAACGTCACCCACTTCGTCGACGCGATGGTCGAGCGCTACGGCATCACCGAGCACGACCGCTTCTCGCAGACCTTCGACCTCACCTTCGACCTGTCGGCGTTCGACATGTTCGTGTGCTGGGAGCGCGGCGGTTGCCTGTGCGCGCCGACGCAGAGCCAGAAGATGCTGCCCGGCAAGTACGTCAACGACTGCCGCCTGACGGTGTGGTTCTCGGTGCCGTCCACCGCGGTGCTGATGAGCCGGCTGCGCATCCTCAAGCCGGGCAAGTTCCCGGGCCTGCGCTGGAGCCTGTTCTGCGGCGAGGCGCTGCCGGTGGAAGTGATCCAGCGCTTTGCCGAAGCGGCGCCGAACTCGGTGTGCGAGAACCTCTACGGCCCCACCGAGCTCACCATCGCCTGCACCCTGTACCGCTGGGACACGCAGCGCTCGGCCGCCGAGAGCGAGCTCGGCGTGGTGCCGATCGGCGAGCCCTATCCCGGCATGAAGGTGCTGGTGGCCGACGAGCAGCAGCGCGAGGTGGCCGAGGGCGAGGCCGGCGAACTGCTGATGACCGGCCCGCAGCTCACGCTGGGCTACTTCAACGACCCGGCGCGCACCGCGGCGGCCTTCGTGGTGCCGCCCGGCCGCAGCGAGGTGTACTACCGCACCGGCGACCGCGTGCGCCGTCCGCCGCCGGGGTGCCCGCTGGTGTACCTGGGCCGCGTCGACAACCAGATCAAGATCCAGGGCTATCGCGTCGAGCTCGGCGAGATCGAGGCCGTGCTGCGTGACGAGGCCGGGGTCGAGGTCGCCATCGCGGTGGGCTGGCCGGTGACGCCGAGCGGCGCCGACGGTGTCGTCGGCTTCATCGGCGCCGACCGTGCCGACACGGCCGCGATCCGGAACCGCGTCATCGCCCGGCTGCCGCCCTACATGCACCCGAGCGCATTGCACCTGGTGACCGACTGGCCGCTCAACGCCAACGGCAAGGTCGACCGCAAGGCGCTGCTGGCGAGGCTGCAGGCCGACGCCGGGGCCACCGCATGAACGGCGACACCGCCCAGGGCGAGTTGATGGACACCACCGTCCCCGCCAGCGCGCCGCGCGCCGCCAATGCCCGATCGCTGCAGGTGCTCGGCGTACCGGTGACCGATCATGCGATGGACGAGGCGCTGGCCTGGTTCGAGCAGGTGCTGACGCGCCAGCCGCGTTCGCGGTCGCAGGCCGTGTTCTTCGTCAATGCGCACACGCTGAACGTGGCCTGCGACGACCCCGCCTATCGCGAGGTGCTGCGCGGCGCCGACCGCGTCTACGGCGACGGCACGGGGGTGCGCTGGGCCGTGCGCCTGCTGCACGGACGCCGCCTGCGCGACAACGTCAACGGCACCGACGTCGTGCCGGGCCTGTTCGCACGCCTGGCCGGCCGCGGCCTGTCGTACTACCTGCTGGGCAACACGCCCGAGCGCATCGAGCGGGCCGCTGCCCATGCGCAGGCGGTGTTTCCGGGCTGGCGCATGGCTGGTTGCCATCACGGCTACCTGTGGGACCAGGGCCCCGCAGCCAGCGCCGAAGTGGTGCGGCAGATCAACGCGTCGGGCGCCGACATGCTGCTCGTGGGCATGGGCAACCCGAAGCAGGAGCAATGGATCGCGCGCCACCTGCATCAGCTCGAGGTGCCGCTGTGCATGGGCACCGGCGGGCTGT
>WBZX01000911.1_pt1 | contig 24382 bp, 7 predicted proteins | sample 5204211 | NCBI WGS metagenome assembly WBZX01 (sample SAMN12344362, study PRJNA552823) | activated sludge metagenome | biome: Activated sludge suspended growth; feature: Nitrification reactor; material: Wastewater; isolation source: activated sludge from nitrification reactor of wastewater treatment... | reverse complement strand
TGTCGGAAGATGTCGCTTCAAAACTGAGTGAAGTACTACAGGTTCCTGCATCAGTAGCATAGCTTGTCATTGGGACAGGACATGTCACTACAGGTTGCTCATCATCAACTACTACTACAGTGAATGAACAAATAGAAGTATTTCCATTGATATCTGTTACAAGTACATCAACAATAGTTGATCCGACAGGGAAGTCATACGGAAAGCTAATGGCAGGTACGCTGATGGTCAGTTCAACAGGAGCAGAACCAGGCGAAACACCAAGGGTATATACTATACTTGCTATGCCACAGTTGTCAGTAGCCTCTGCTTCAAAGCTCAGGCTTGCATGGCAAACGCCTGCATCTGTTGAGTATGGGTTCATTGGAACAGGACACGTCACTACCGGAGCTTCATCGTCTACCACTTCTACCGTAAATGCACAGGCTGATGTATTGCCATGGATATCAGTCACGATAGCAGTCACGACAGTGGCTCCTACAGGAAAATCAAATGGGAAGGCCACAGGATCGCCATCTACGCTGTATACTGCACTGGCTATACCACAATTATCTGCTGCGGCAGCTTCAAAGCTAAGGCTTGCAGTACATGTGCCTGCATCTACCGGATATGGGTATAGTATTGTCGGGCAGTCCACTTCAGGATATTCCAGATCCTCGACCACTACAGCAAAGGAACAGGTGGAAGTATTACCATGGATATCTGTCACCATGACTTCTACCGTAGTAGATCCGACAGGAAAATGATAAGGGAACGAGATGGGTTGTGCCGCAATGGAGTATAGGATATCACCGACGCCACAATTGTCCGTAGCAGTGGCGGTATAGCTCAAGGATGCGTAGCATTGATCTGCATCTGTTGCATGAGGGTTGACAGGATCCGGACATGTCAATACAGGAAATTCTTCATCTTCGACCACGACCATAAAAGCACAGGATGATGTATTGCCGTGAATATCGGTCGCCAGTACCTGCACGGTCGTAGACCCTACAGGAAAATCATAAGGAAAATCTACCGGATTTGAACCTATACTATACACCACTCCGGCCATACCACAATTATCAGTTACCATTGCATCAAAACTCAGCGTGGCGTTACATTCGGTGGCATCCGTAGTGTAGGCAGGTGCAGGATCAGGACAAGTCAGGACAGGATGCTCGTTGTCCTGGACCACAATCGGGAATGAACAAGAGGCTGTGTTGCCATGAATATCCGTGACCACCGTATAGACAATGGTCGTACCCATAGGGAATTCATAGGGGAAGGTTATTTCATTTTCATTGATGCTGTAGACAGTACTTGCAATACCGCAATTATCGTACGATTCGGCTATAAAACTCAATAGTGCCACACAGGAACCGGGATCCAGTGAATATGGATTGGATACAGGAGGACAAGTGAGCCCAGGGGCCTGGTTATCCTCCACCACGACCATGTAGCTGCATGATGCTGTATTCCCGTTTATGTCCGTCACCAATACACCTACAGTGGTAGACCCTACAGGAAAATTAAAAGGAAACGTGATCGGGCTGTTACCGATGCTGTATATGATGGAGGCGACACCACAATTATCTGTTGCGGTAGCCAATAAACTCAGCGTTGCATTACAGTCTCCTTCATCGGTTGCGTATGGTTGATCAGTCAACGGACAGGTTACTAATGGAGCCTCATCATCCATCACTTCGACGGTAAAAGAGCATGTACTTGCATGACCATGGATATCTGTCACCAACACATCTACGGCTGTACTCCCCACACTAAAATCATACGGAAAGGTGATGGCATTACCGTCTACACTGTACACCATGGAGGCGATACCACAATTGTCTGATGTTGTCGCCTCAAAATTTAAAGTGGCCTGACATTCTCCCGGATCAGTAGCATATGGATTGGTTAAGATAGGACATGTGACAACGGGATACTCCGTGTCTTCGACTATGACCGTAAATGCACAGGAGGATGTATTGTTGTTGATATCCGTCACCACCACCATCACGGTGGTAGCGCCTATTGGAAAGCCATATGGAAATGAGATAGCATTGCCACTCACATTGTAAACTATTCCTGCCACACCACAATTGTCTGAAGCCGTTGCTTCAAAACTCATCATGGCCACGCATTGTCCCGGATCGGTTGGATACGGTCCGGTAATAGCGGGACACGTGTTCAGTGGATGCTCGTTATCCGCCACCGTGACTACAAAGGCACAAGATGATGCATTGCCATGGATATCTGTGGCTTCAGCTACCACTGTAGTAGTACCCACCGGAAAATCATAAGGGAAGGTGATCGCTACCTCATCTATGCTATAGGTCGTCCCGGCCAATCCACAATTGTCGGTAGCCGTCGCCGCGAAATATAAGGAAGTATGGCACTGGCCTGCATCTGTGGCATATTCAACACCTGGCACCGGGCAGGTGATAATAGGCTGCTCATCGTCTTCGATAATTACCGGAAAGGTACATGAGGACATATTGCCATGGATATCCGTTACCTGGACAGCAACTGTGGTGGATCCCACAGGAAAAGAATAAGGGAAGCTAATGGGGTCACCATCAATACTGTATACAACACCTGCAACACCACAATTATCGCTGTACGTAGCAGCGAAACTTAACGGCTTACTGCATTCGTCTTTATCTGCACTGTAGGGATTGGCAGGGAGCGGGCATGTGAGGGCCGGTGCTTCAGTATCGATGACTGTCACAAAAAAGAAACATTCAGAAGCATTGCCATGTATGTCTGTCACCAGCACTTGCACCCCTGTAGATCCAACGGTGAAGTTATATGGAAAAGATATTGGATTACCATTGATGGTATATACGGTAGATGCCACGGCACAGTTGTCAGTGACAGATGCCGCAAAACTCAATGTCGCTGAGCATGCCCCGATATTTGTTGGGTATGGATTCAGGACTAATGGGCAGGTGACTACCGGAGCCTCGGTATCTTCCACGACTACAGTAAATGAACACGCAGAAGAATTACCCTGTATATCCGTAACTGCCACAGCTACCGTAGTAGTTCCGACTTCAAAATCATAAGGAAAAGAGATAGCATCCCCATTTACACTGTATACGGTTTCAGTGATCATGCAGTTGTCAGCGGAGTTTACTTCGAAACTCATAGTCCTATTGCATTGACCAGGGTCTGTTGTATAAGGATTTGAAGGAACAGGACAGTTCACCGAAGGCAATTGGGTATCCAGCACGACAATATCAAAAGAGCAGGTGGCTGTATTGCCATTGAGGTCGGTGGCCATAACGACGACTATCGTAGTGCCTGCCGGAAAATCGTATGGAAATGTAATGTTATTACCATCGACAAGAAATTCAGTAGTGGCCAATCCACAGATATCTGAGGAAGTTGCTGTAAAGCTCAGGGATTTACTACACAGGCCTTCTTCAGCGATATAAGGATTTGCCGGCACAGGGCAACTGACCAAAGGGGCTTCACCATCTTCGACCAATACTGTAAAAGCACATGTAGATACATTATCATGAATATCTGTAACGACTACCTCGACAATGGTGGCACCTACTTCAAATACATACGGGAAGGTAATTTCTTCGCCGCCAATTTTATATACCGTACCTGCAACACCGCAGTTATCAGTGGATTCCGCCACAAAGCTCAGGCTCAATTCGCAACCTCCGAATTCAGCTATGTAGGGATTGGCAGGTGTCGGGCAGCTAATGACCGGGCCTTCAAGGTCAGCAACGTCCACGAGAAAGGAACAATTCGAAACATTGTTGTACAAATCGTAGACAAAAACATCTACTGTGGTGGGTCCCAGGTTAAAGGCATACGGAAAAGAGATTGGATCATCATTGATACTAAATGAAGTTCCTGCCAGGCCGCAGTTGTCAGAGGATACCTCCGTAAAACTCAGGGAAGCGAAACACGCTCCTGCATCTGTAGGATACTGGCTGAGTACCGGTGGGCAAGTGACGACAGGATACTCATGGTCTTCGACCACTACAGTAAACGAACACATACTTGAATTTCCATTTATATCTGTGGACACGACATCTACCGGTGTTGAACCTGGTTGAAAATCATACGGAAAAGTGATCGGGCTACCATACACGCTATACACTGTGGTTTCCATTCCGCAATTGTCCGCTGAGGGCGCCACAAATGACAATACCCTGCTGCAGGTACCTTCTCCAACATTATAGGGATTGGCTGGCACCGGGCAAGTCAGCACAGGTGCCTGATCATCTTCGATGACGATAGTATACGCGCAGGTGGCTGAATGTCCGCAATAATCTAAAATGGTCCAGTTGACCAGCGTCGAACCAACCGGAAAGGCACTTCCGTCCAATGAGGCAGTGTTATTATAATCATTGATCACCTGCGCAATACTACAATTGTCGCTCATGGCGTATGGATCAAACTCACTACCCACTGTAGTATAACTGCAATCTTCAACACCTGAACCTCTGTAGAAAAATTCCCACGGGCATATGATTTCAGGTGGGGTCAAATCCACCACCTGAGTTGTCCTGGTGCATACGGAGGTACATCCATTGGCATCTGTGACCGTCAGGGAAACCGTCAAGGATGCATTGCACAATGCTCCGGCATTAACTGATACCGTCTGTCCTGTCGTTGGACCTGAAATGCTTCCATTTCCGGTAACACTCCATGCATAGCCAACCATGCCTGCGGGCGCCGTATACACCAGGCCTGTGGCTACAGGACATGAAGTCAACGGACCTGAAACAGCGCAGGACGGACTTGGATTGACGGTCACAACGGCACAGCCGGTGATGATCGGATTACATCCATTACCTGTCTGCGTGATCACGCACCGGTAAAAATAAATTCCTGTGGCAAGCGGTGCAGTAGTAAAGGTAGCAGAGTTGGTGCCCACATCTACCGGAGAGGTACAGTTGGGGGACATCTGCTGCCATTGATAGTTGAATGTACCTGTTCCGCCTGAAGGGGACACACTCAGGACAGCTGAGGTTCCACTACAGATGGTGACCCCTGTCGGGTCAGCAGCAACCGGGTCGGTCACTACGGTCCAGGAATATGAGCTCACCTGGGAAATGTCGCAACCAGATCCATTGCAGTTTTTACGAATCTCTATAGTGTTGATCCCTGCTATCGCGGTCAGGCTGACCGGGGTAATCGACCACTCTGTGAAACCAGCCCCCTGATTATACCTGTATTCTATTCTGCATGAACCTGTACCTCCGCCATTGTCAGTCACATCTGTCAGCGTGAGAACCATGCCTACACATACATTATTGACATTGGGAGATTTTACTGCGGTAGGGGCTGCTGGATCATTTACCACATTCCATGAATAGACGCTGACATCGGAAAGATCACATCCTGAACCGGAACAATTCTTACGAATTTCAATCTTGTTTATACCGGTGACAGCGGGGAAACTTGCAGGTGTGGTACTCCAGACGGTGAAGCTTGCACCGTTGCTATACCTGTATTCAATATTGCAGGTACCTGCACCGCCACCATTGTCGGTCACTCCTGTCAACGATAGTATCTGTCCGGCACATACATTGATGACATTAGGAGACTTGGTGCCTGTCGGTGTTAACGGATCTATGACGACGGTCAAAACCATAAAATCGCTTACCGCCTTGCACGCCCCCGGAGGGTTGTTTGTCGTGAGGGTTAGCGTGATGCTACCAGTAAAAGATACCGGTGGTGTATAGGTTGCATTGAGGGTTGTATTGTTAGGCGAAAAAGTACCCCCAGCTCCTCCGTCTGTCCATGTAGCGCTGCTGGCACTGCCACCTATGATCCCAGCTAAAAGTGCCGAACCTCCCTTGCAGATAGATTGATCAGGCCCTGCATTGGCTGTAGCCGGATTGTGACAAGGGCGGCCATGGCCAAATCTTGAAAACCCACTCATGCCTGATCGAATAGCGGTCTCCCCTGTGCCAAGGACATGTGTACCATCCAGCACCCAGTTACCGCCACTATCAGGACGCTTGATGATGCGCACGCTTCCATCTTCATCACCTGCACTGGTAAATCCTGTGCCGGTCAATTCCAGGGCATAATTAGTACTGGTCAGGTCGCTGGCCTCCAATGACCATGATCCTTCAGTATACTGGCCTTCATCATAGATGGTCAATCCATTCTCTGTAAGCGGGAATCCACTGTTGTTGCCCGGATCGCCTGCATCGTATCTCGCGGTCAGTGAACCGCCGGTGTTGTTGGCAAAGGTGATCCTGGCTTTGTATTGGTTATCATTTGTCCCTACCGGAAAATCCAATGGAGATGTTGTTGCAGCAGCAACCCATCTCTTGAATCCACCTGAGGCACCATTGATGATCGTCCCTGAAGTATAATTTAAATCTCCGGGGGTTGATACAGAGGTACCAAGTTCAAGAATGCCTGAAGTACCAAGCACTATATTGCCAGAGGTCATGGCCAATGCCCCACCTACAGTCACCTGGGATATACTGCCCTCAAGAATTAATTTACGGGATCCCTTGTTGATGGTCAAATGATTGAAAGCCTGCGCAGTGGCGCTGCCATTGATCAACTGATCTGCAGCAGCGTTATTGAAAATCAGTGTACCTGAATCGGGATTAAATACGCCACCATTGCGGGTCCAGTTGCCACTGACGGTGATACTACCTGATGGACATGAGAAGGTGCCTCCGGCCATCAAGACATTCTTAAACGATGATGTGGACTCCGGTGCAAAGGAACCCTGGGTCAGTTGGAATTCATTTAAGACTGTCCATACTCTTGAACTAAGTGTACCTCCCGTCTTGTTGATGATTAAATCATAAAAGGATGGTACGAACGCGGCTGCAGGTTGTGTCTGATTGCCGGATCCGTTAAAGGTGACTTTACTAGTCATGGCATTGAATACCCCGCTCGATCCATGTGACCAGTTTTCCGAAATACTGATCGTATGTGCATTGGCATTGATCGTCGATTGGCTGGTAGCCAGGCGATAAAACTGACTCGATCCGGATCCTGATATTTCGTGTGTGGCCCCGGTGCTAAATGTCGTCATACCGTCTGTTTGGGAAAACGTTCCATTCATAGTCCATTGCCCGGTTACTGTCCAGTTGTGCATGGTATTGACTACGGCACCTGTATTGCAGGTAAAATTTCCGGCCAGGGTGATATTGCCAGTGGTTGCTTTTGTACCGGCACTGACCAGCAGATGCCCGAAGGCTTCAGCGCCCAGGCTTTGGGCCCCGCCATAAAACTCTACTGTACTGGTAGTGCCAAAGAGCCTTGACGTATATCCTGAAGGAGCCGGATTAGTGCCTCCGATTTTCAGCTTCGCGTCATTACTGATACTGATCATCCCACCGGAGGAAGTCCTGTTGATAGTAAAGGTGGACAGGTCAAAAATCCCGCTGGTAATCGTGAGATCACCATCAGGGTTTCTGTTTTGGTCAAGCGTGAGGGTCTGGCCTGCGGTAAGGCTGACCGTAAGATTATTTAACCCCTGGATATTTGTTCCTGAAACTCCAAGTTCCGGTCCGGTAGTTTTTGAATTTCCTGTATACAACACATTGTATCGTTCAAGTCCCTGGAGAGTACCCGTCATATTGCCTTCACTACGGGTGATGAGGGATGTGGTTGTCAACGAAAGAAAATTTCCTGCCGCCAATGTTCCGCTGGTCAGGAGCAATTTACCTCCGGGCAGGATGGACTTGGCTGCATCGATCGTTGTGGTGCCTCCGTTGATGATGAGATTATAAAACGAAGTGTAGATCGTTCCGGGGATCGTATTGGTGGCTGTCAGTTCCACTGTACCGAATCCAGGTGCCCAGGTGGCTGTCCCTGCGCCAAGGATAAGGTTGGCTGTTCTCATAGTTCCGCCAAACTGCATCGTGATGACCCCGGGTGCCGGAGTTGCGCCTACTCCGCCAATCGTTACACTCCCGGCAGTGAGTGTGGACCCGCTTTGAAAAATGAGTGTACCCTTTCGCACGATATTGCCATCTCCGCCCACCTGTACATTGCCAGTCACCGTAAGCGTAGGATTGCCAGTCGTAGCAAAACCAAGTGTTCCGGTGTTGTTATTGGCAACGTCTCCGCCGATTTTTACACTGGCACAAGCTGCGTTGGGGATGTTGACTGTAACTGTAAATCCTCCCCTGATCTGCACGATGTCTCCCGGCCCCGGAATTCCGGTACCACTCCATGTGGCATCCGAGTTCCAGTCACCATTGGCAATGGAAGTGTAGGGCGATTGAGCCTGGGAAACTGAAGGTAACATCAAGCATGCTCCTGTGAGTAACAACATGCATAGCACTCGCCAGGCAAATGTGAAATCCTTCTTTACTTCAGTGTGGTGTCCGTCAGTTGTGTGTCTCATACTCGAAAGTGATTTTTCATCAAGTGTATTGAATCAGGCCTCAAGGCCAACAGGCCATCCCCGGAGGCGGATAGCGGATAGAATGGAAGGAAGGAATGAAGGAACCGGGCATAGGAATGCCACAAACCGGTGAAGGCATTCAGATCAATGTGCTTACCGTGGTATTTTTGCGGGCAATCCTCTCCACGACTGGATGCAGGACAGGGGTGAAACTGTTGAGTCATACCAATTGTTTTTAAGCAGGGTTCTCAGTTCTTTAGAGGTGTTATGCTTAAAAAACAAAATGCAATGGTTTACTCCATGTATGGTAAATGTAATAGTTTAAGTCACGAAAATGAAACATGTTTGCCCCGGGAAGGGTCTTTCGGACAGTAGATAAATTTACATGAGACAATTCACTTATCTGTATGTAAATAATGGTCAGGAACTTAAGCCGGAACTTAAGGATTAGGATCGGTTAAATATCGTTGAAAAAAAACAGCCTTGCAGCAGGATATAGGGTAAAAAGTAAATCGCGGCAGTTGCCGCGATTTACTTTTTACCCTATGCGATATGCCCTATGCCCGATACCTATTGCTTGAAGTCAACATTGCCGATGATTTCAACCTGTGCTGCAGAGGTTACAGAAAGTGATTTTGGCACTCCACTTTCCATGTTGTTTTCCAGCAATACATTATTGAGGTTGAGATTGCCTTCGACAAAGACCGCACCTCCATTTGTAGCAGCGGTAGCATTTTTCAAAGCCATATCCTGCAGGGTCAATGTATATCCGGGCAACACATGGAATACCCTGGTTGAATTGTTACCAGACAAGGTCAGGTCGTTTGCACCTGGCCCAATGATGGTCAGATTCTTGCTGATGGTAATCTCACCTGTCAGGAGTACAATGGTCTGCCCTGTCATGCCCGGGGCAAATGTAATAGTTGAGCCACTTGGTGCGCAGTCAATGATGGCACGCAATGAAGCCGGACCCAGATCATTATTATTGGCCACCACGATCGAATCTACGACCAGTAATATTGAATCCGCATCGGGACTTCCGCATGCATTACCCACAGTGTACTTGATATAAGTGGATCCGCCAGCCAATGCTGTCACAAAGCCTGACATTGCATTGACAGAAGCCTTGGTTGGATTAGAGCTTGTCCAGGACCCACCGAAATCTCCTGATGTCATGTAGGTATCTGTTGCTCCGACACACAATGGAGTCATACCAGTGACAACACCGGCATTTGGTGCAGGGGAAATCGTCACTGTGAAAGGTGAACTGCTGCTCACACATCCTGTAGTACTGTTCCTGACAGTCAATGTTGCGTTGTATGTACCCGGAGCTGCACCACCAGGGACTGATAACACTATTGGACTAACCGTTAAAGTAACATTGGTCAAATCTGCAAAGCCCTGGGCTTCTGCTCCTGGATTGTAGTCGATACTATATTGATCAGGATTTTCTGTCGTAGCGCTATAGTTCAGATCGGCCATGGTAATGCCACTGCACACAAATGGACTCGCGTCCAGCGTAATGGAAGGGGCAGGATCTACAGTAAGCGAAGCCGTGGTCGTTGGCAAAGAAGGGCAACCGGCTGCGGTTGCTATAGCGGTATAGGTATATATTCCTGCAATCGTTGGTGTAGCCGTAATGCTTGAATTAGCTGATGAGGGTGTTTCTGCACCAATAGGGAGTCCGGCTCCTGTGCCTGGCATTGCACTCCACGAATACATTGGAGAAGGTATACCCTCTATCACAAAATCATCTATAGCCCAGTACCAGTCATTACCACCTGCATCGGAGTTGTACACTAACTTGACCTTCATGTTATTGGTCAGAGGCACACCAGCAGGTATGGAGGCCATTACTGCTCCCGCCCCGGAAAAGGCTGTTCCCTGGTCGGTGTCATATGCCTCGACTTGAGTAAAACTAGCACCACCATCATTACTTACATATACCCTGGCACTGTCTGTAGCTGAACCAGAAGTGAGGTCATTATAATAGTGCTTGAATTTGATCATGACATTTGAATAACCGCTCGCATTGAAAGCTGGGGTAGTGACCTGCGACCTGGTCTGAAAAGCTGTATACAGGTCACTTTCACAATAGAGGAAATTGCCACCACCAAGGGTACTGCCACTTTGTGCTGAAGCCACAACCCCCCATATTCTGACACCAGAAGTGAGTGAGCTTCCGGACCAGCCGGCAGGCAAATTACCAGAGGTGGTTGTTCCTGGAGTCGTACTGTTAAAGTCATCACTCAGTATCGATACTGCAGAACCACCGGTTGAGGAGGCTGTAAGGGCTTGCCCAAAACCTAAGCAGAGGGTTTGTGGCGTAGTTGGGGTCACAGTTGGTGCTGCCGGAGCAGGTATAACTGTAACCGTCGTGGAAGAAGTAGCTGTACATGCACCCGGACTGGTAACGGTGACAGTATAGATGGTCGTACTGGCAGGATTTACGGAAATCGACTGCGTAGTTTCTGTTGTACTCCACAACCATGATGTGCCTGTTCCCCCGGATTCAGTCAAGGTAATAGCTGGATCGTTTGCGCATTTTGAAGAAGGCCCTGAAATAGCTGCCACTGAAGGATTGATGGTAATGGTCAACATATTGGAATAATCAATTGACATACCCGCACTGCATGTCACCTTAAGCCAATAATATGTGGTGGTCGATACTACTCCAGTGGTAAGTGTAGCAGGATTGGTTTGCCCCATGACCGGAGATCCTGCCAAAGGGTAATCACCACTTGAAGTTGAATACATCCACTGGTAACCGCTGCCGATCCCCACGGAATATCCTGAAGAGGTGATAACCGGTGTCCCGGATGCACAGAAGGCGGTTGCCCCGGTAACTACTGCAGTACCCCCTGTAGCCATTGTACAGGCTGGTGGTGAAAATTCGTCTGCACCTATATCGGTCATGCGTGTTTCACAATCGATATCATCTGTCACTGAGACAGCTACAGCCCCATTATCCAATGGAAGATTTACAATGTTCGGAGCATCGATATGCAGGTTACTGGATGATATAAAGACAGGCAAGAAATTAAGTGATGCTCCGTCCTTGCCTGTTTCGGCCTGCCATGCAGCAAGTGTTGACCTGCTTGTACCCGCTACCACACCTCCTGTGATGCCAATGGTATATGTTCCTGGCCCTGCCCCTGCGCTGTACAGGTCATTGTTATTTGAAGTCAACAAGGCGTACGTACTATAGCCAAGTGCAATGGATGCAAAGCGGAGTGAGGCACCTGAATTACCAATCTGTGTAACCGTGAAAATATTGTTACGCACATCGAGTGTCGGTTCTGTGGAATTGGTCACCGCGAGACATGCTGCTGTCTGGGTTGCTGAGCTGGCACCCGCAACCGTGCCTTGCATAGAAACCGTATTATAGTATACTCTGGTAGTGGAACCTGTACCTCCGCCTATGACTATACCCCCGGCAAAATCCCCTCCGGTCCCATTGGCTGATACTCCATAGATCATATTATTAGCAATCAGGTTCGTACCTGAAGTTGCACTGGCCACAGCGATACCCGCTGCAGAAAAGGTACCGGAATTGATCACATTGCCAATGACATTTTTAGTCACTGTGGCATTGGTTACTTCATTGGTTCCCAACGCTGTGGCGCCCATAGTAGTGCCGGTACCAAGGGAGACCCCGAAGACATCAGGAGATCCAGACATGGAGATTTCAGATACTGTATTACCGGATATAGTGAGATTATTTTCATATCCGGTCCATATCCCCCCTTTGGATACGTTATTCGGGGATACCGCGTTGATGATATTTTGATTGATCACAGTACCGCTATTCTTATTGGCTGCACTTGCCCCTTGAGAATAGATGCCATATTGAGTCTTGATGATGGCATTATTGACAAAGGAGTTGTTGTTATTCGCTGTACCCAGGGACGTGGTACTGATCGTTGAACTCCCACTTCCCACTCCAAACAAAGTAGTTGTGTTTGAATTACCCGTCAGGTTGCAGTTCATTACAGTATTGTTAGTTGCTGCATCAGATCCATTTGTTTGGATCCATATCACTGCGGAAGATGTTCCGGTATTTGTATTGACAATGGTCATGTCCCTGTTTGCGGAAACTGGAGGGCACACTGTATTAGTTGTAGACCCCATTGATCCATCAATGATCACATTGTCCGCACCATTGAGGCGGATGATGGCTGTAGTACTACTTCCCGATAACGTAGTGGTCACTGTTGGTTTGATGGTCAGTGTAAAAGGTCCGCCTGAACATCCGGTGGAGATCATGGCATTGAGCATATTGGTGCCATTCTCAGTTAAGGTTGGATCCACAATCTGTGCCAAGAGGTTGCCTGATAAGCCCTTGGCATTGATATCCGCAAACAGGCCAGCTGCTTCTGTAAGACTGGTATAGGTACCTGCTGCGCCAATCGTTACTGTACCTGTCAGGCCAGGGACGAGGATGGTGAAGCTGTTCATTCCTGTCACAGGAAAATTGGCAGCAATCAGCGCGACACTGGCCGGATTGATGGTAAATGTTCCTGTGTTGATTCCAACATTAGGGGTCACTGCAAGATCCTGTCCTACCACAAAATACTGGATGATATCTCCTACACCAATAGCGGATTGGAGCAATGTGTAATCCATCGTGAGACTGAATGGTGATGCGCCATTGGAGGCTTCCACATATTTCCATCCATTATCAGCACTGGTATTACCTGCGTAAGTATTGGCATCGGATGATTTCTTATAGTACAAGCGAGGCTTTGTTCCAGGGACAGCATTAACACCGCTGATATCAGTGATCGTGGCCGTGATTGTCGGCCCCATGGTGCAGGCAGTATTGGTCTGTGTGGTGTAGGTGATAGCCGGTACTGTAAAATCGCCTGTTTGCTCATAGGCACCAATTGTAGGCGGGGTACCCCTTGAAACCCCCAGATAATCGGTCGTAATACCTGTACCTGTGGCGCCAGCTGCCAGGGTAGGCGAACCAGGTCCTGGAATCAGGTTGGTATTGCTGTTCATCAACGGATCTGATTCGATGGAAGCGGCATCTACCCCACTGGCTGTCTGCCAGGCGGCAAGGGTAGTATAGTTGACTGCATTGAGCTGAGCGGTGTTGTTGGTAGCTCCCGTTCCTGCACACCTGATGACGTTATTATTTTGTGTGGTTCCTGAAAGCGAAGTCGCTTTAGAATAATAAGCCCATACATTTCCTCCCAGGGATGAACCTGCCACATTGAAGATGTTATTCCGGACATCAAGGTTCGTCCCGAATCCTGCGAAATTACCATCCCCATTTGCAAAAGCGGCGGACATCCCACTTGAACTGTTGTTGAGCTGGCCTGTCAGGTGAATGGTGTTAAAATAATATTTGTCCCCATAGCCCGCGCCTGCAAACATACCCGTCATATTCCAGGTACTGCTGGTGGCGCTTGTGGTGATATCGTATACCAGATTGTTATAGATCTGTGCCTGGGACGGATTGCCTGCTGTCGTGTAGGTCGAACTGATTACCGCAAAACCATATAATCTTGCGCTGGTACTAGTGCCTGAATAATTAAGATTATGGACATTGTTTTTATACGCTTGCCCGTTTTTAAAATCCAGCAATCGGATACCATACATGACTGTGGTTGACGTTCCCTTTACATTCTGCACTTCATTGCCAGATACCACCATGTTGTTTTGCCGGTCAACATGGATCCCTTCCAATTGGAATCCTTCTCCGGCCACTGCTGTGCCGAAATTGTTGTTAATGATCATGTTGCCGTTGTCAGGTGTTGCTGCTGCGTATCCAAAGAATGCCAGGCCATACTGGGTTTTCCTGAACAGGTTATTTTCAATGGTGGTGTTGTTATTGTTTTCAAGACCGGCTGCGGTCAGTGAGATGGATGCATTACCACCAACGTACATACCCAGGAACGTTGTCGTAGCCGTATTACCCTCTATGATACAATTCTTGATTGTGTTGTTGTTAGCACCGTTAGCAGCAGCAGGAGCTGCAAGCCAGATGACTGCGTTTCCTGATGTAGTAGCGGTGGTATTGGTGATCGTCAGATTCCTGGACGAGGTTCCATTATTTGACCCATCGAAAGTTACATTGTCCGCACCGTTCAACTTGATGATAGCACCTGAAGACACACTTCCTGTCAGTGTGGTATTGACCCCTGAAGCGGGCTTGATCACCAATGAGTATGGGCCTGCGGCACATCCATTATAATTGACCGCGTTTAAGGCCACTGCACCTGTCTCAGCTATACTGGCATCTAAGAGCTGGACTGAGACAGAGGAAGACATTCCACTTGTATTGATCGCATTGAACAATCCTGCGGCACCGGTAAGACTCGTGTATGTGCCTGCTGCACCTACTGTTATAGCCCCACTCAACCCTGCAGCAACGATTGTATAGCTATTGATCGTTCCCGTCAAGGGGAAATTGCCTGCTGCAAGAGCAACACTGGGAGGTACTGCATTGAAGATACCGCTATTGATACCAACGTTTGGTGTAGCCAGATCCTGAGCAACGATAAAGTACTGTATCACATCTGTGGTGACTACAGCAGATTGCAGTAATGTGTAGTCGGTGGTAAAAGTGAATGGTGAAACCGCATTGGTGGCTTCTACATATTTCCAGCCATTGTCCGCGTTTGTATTTCCGACAAAAGTATTGGCATCACCAGTCTTTTTAAAGTAGAGGCGAGGCTTTGTCATGGGTAGTGCATTGACACCACTCGGGTCAATGATAGTAGCCGAAAAGGTAATATCGTTTGTGCAGGATGTGTTTGCAACCAGTGTATACGAAATAGCAGGTCCGATAAGGTCTGCAGCAACACCGGCAAATTCATCCGCGCCTATATCCGGTGCTGTTCCTGATCCAGCATATCCGCCATTGCCTTGACGAACATCCGCATCAAAGTCGTCTGTATAGGTAGCAATATTAGCCGCTCCACTTTCAGCCTGGGTAGTAATACCCGCGACCAAATGCAGGAAGCCTGCATTGGAGGCCGTAAAGTTCTGGAAGAAAATGCCTGGTGATGTAGATACTGACTCCGTTACCGAAGCCTGGTCCCGGTTTACTAAAAATGCCTTGAATAGGGCTAAAGTATTAAATGGATTAGTGATCGATGTGGTGCCTTCGACATAGGTGAGGTGGTTATTGGTTCCTAAGGTCGGATTAACCCAGTACAGGTTATTGTTGGATAAAGTCGAATAGTTAGCCGGCACAGTTCCGTTTGTTCCGGCAGACCTTCGAAGGCATGCAGCTATACCATTAGCGCCGAGGTTGCTTCCCTCCTGCGCAGGTGTAGACATATTGACCAGAATATTATTCCGGCTATTAAAAGCAGTGGCTGTACTGCTGAATGTCATACAGGAATTACCAAAGGTGGTTGCCGAAGAACTGGAGGCATTGAGATAAATCGTGTTGTAGTATACATTAAATGTCGAGGAGGCATTGGCATTAATACCATTGATGGCATTTAAGCCTGTCGCTGCCGGTGCTGTCAGGTTCCCGATCAGGTTATTTGAAATATTTATTGTGGCACCTGAAGTGATATTAATCCCATTGACTATCGAACCTGCCTGGCTGCCTGAAAGATCGGCGATTTTATTCTTGAATATGCTTGTTGTCGTCGCGCCTCCTATGGATATACCACTAACCGTCGATGTAGATCCTGTGCTGGATAAGCCTGTAATCGTGTTGTTACTGATATTGATGGCGGTTGAAGTATTGGAGCAAGTAATACCAATCACCGTGCCGCCTGTTCCTGTAGACGACAAATTACTGATGGTGTTATTGGCAATCGCTACAGAAGTGGCATTGTTTGCTGATGACCCAAGGGTGACCCCTGTAAGCGTGCCTTGATTTGTAATATTCGTAATCGTATTGTTAGACAAACTGGAGACACCATTCCAATAGGAAAAGTTCATGGTGTTAATCGCTCCGGTTCCACCCGTCCAGCTATTAAAGGTATTTCCCGTGATGGTTTTAGTTGATCCTGCTCCTCCATCTGTATTATTAAAACCAATTATGGTGGTGGTCCCGGTTACCGTGATATTAGAGAAATTATTGTTTGTATAGTTATTGATTGATCCGGTACCGGATGTTGAATTTGAAGCCGTCAATACCACCGATCCTGTCGCGCCGCTCCTGTTGAAAGCGGTCACTATTGAATTATTATTGAGGATCAACTGGCCTGTAGATGGAATAGCATAATTGTGGGAAATGAAGGTTACGGTACCAGTGGTATTCACTGTGAGGTTAGTAAAGAGATTGGAGGCAATCGTAGCAATCACATTGGTCGCCGTAGCACCAGTGATATTAATATAAGTGTTGACACCACTACTGGCAACGCTATAAGTTATACCTCTGATGTTGTTGCTTTGAATTGAAATGGTGGTAGCAGCGGTTGCCCCCGTACAATTTATTCCGGTTAAGGTTCCTGAATTTGCCACGGCATATCTTATCCAATCAAGAGAAGCTGTTCCTAAGAGGTTACTGTTCAGGTTCACTGTGGATGACACGGCGCCGGTTGATGAAATACCTGTCACCGCAGTAACAGTACCAGAGGTAGCCCATCCTCTCAATGTATTGCCTGTAATCGTAAGGGGTGTGCCCGTTGAAGAACTACGAACCCCTACAATAGCAGACGTAGCACCAGTAGAGGATGTCAGGGTTCCTGCGTTAGATAAACTTCCGGATGACAAGGTGTAACCTGTTCTAATATTATCTGCTGAAGCATTTCCTATATTGTTATTGGTGATTGACACAACACCCGCAGTTCCTGCCCCATCAATTCCGGTAAAGCCACCTGTAGTAGTGGCCGTAGTCCCTACAGCATCAAAAGCACCAATGCTGTTATTCTGAATACTTACTGAATTTGTGGTCGTGGTATAAATCCCAACAGCAGTACCGCCAGTCGTGGAACATGCTGTATATACTGAGCCCGAACCTGAAGTGGCCCCAATCGTATTGCCTGTAGTGGTCCCGATATTGGCATTTCCGGACACGACATTGATCCCGCACCAGATACCATTGGAAGTTGATGCGCCACTTGAAGTCAACAAGGCAAAACCACCAATAGTATTATTCTGGATTTCAGAGACCGTACCAGCTGTTGTAAATGCACAGTTAAGGGCAACATAGCGGGTGTTGGCAAGAACTGCTGTGCCCATAGTATATGAAGTTGGGAAAGTACCGCCCAGGGCACCACTTGAAATACCTGCCATATTGGTTGTGCCTGTACCTGAAGCATTGGCAAATCCAATGATATTTCCCGTAATGGTATACCCAGAACCTGTGCCAATAAAAATACCGGAATGGGTGATGCCGGCACTTGTGGTGATGCGGTTTGCCGTCTGGTAAAGACGATTGTTTGTGATCGTCCAGGCTGAACTACCTCCCGAGAAAGTTAAATTAATTCCCTGAGCGGCTGACGTTGGACTGAAATAATCGTAAATATTATTCAGGTTGATGGTGTTACCACTATTGTCAATTGAGGTACTGGTCCCGGTAGACATGATACCATTGACCGGAAGGTTTGTCCCGGCGGCTGTGATCGAACAATGATTCACATTGTTGCCATCATTACCCGTCGTAGTCCCTGTACTGAACAAGATTACAGCACCAGCAGCACTGGCGGAGGATCCCCTGATGGTGTCATTCTGAATAGTATTATTGGAAGCATCTCCAATAAATTGAATGGTACTTGCCAGACCAGTTGAAGTATTCGATATCGTCAGGCTATTGCTACCGGTATTTAATCCATCAATAGTGACATTGTCTGCGCCATTGAGATTGATCAGCGGTCCTGCAATACTTCCGGTGATGGTCCTCGATGCACCTCCGCTCGGTTGAATCAGGATCGAGGTGTATGAGGATGCCATGACTCCACTTGCGTTGAGTTCTGCTGTAGCACTTTCAGTAGTGTTATTGACTATATCGATAGTGATTGCTCCAGTATGCGTGCCGGCATTGATGGCATCAAAAGCAGCTTTGAGCGTCGGATAAGAACCCGCACCCGGATTGACATTTACATTTTGTGCATATGCAGATGAAACCGTAAGGCATACCACAAAACAAACCATCATGCCCAGCCATGAAATGCGGGCAAACCAATGGATGTTTGTGCTTTCAGCACCATAAGAATTGAACCCCCCAGCTATAGAGGCAGGCAGACGATGTTTCATAGATAAACGAAATAAGGAATTAGAAGGAATCTGAAATGGTATTTCGGGGCTTGGGTTTTGCGTAATAAACTTTTCCATCAGGTTGATTTAATTCGGGTGAGCAGACAAATTCATTAGTACTAATAAATCAATTGAGTTTGGTGCCAATAGCCTGGTGATGCTGTGGTGTCGACCCAGGCTGGAGACATGAAGACCCTTTTTAATCATGTCCCGACATGCGGCCGTGCATCAACAATTGCTATTCAGATCGGAACCGATGTAATCTGATGACAAAGGACCAGTTACAACCGATTCCTGCCTTTCACAAAGCAAAACAATATATGCTCGCCTTGCATCAAATGGCAAAGTGGTGTCTGAAATTTGTAGCCTTGGTACTATGAAACCGGGTAGAAAGGTAAAACAATTGGCTCAAATCAGCACAATGTCCTCATTTGTTTCATTAGAATTGGGTTAAAAAGGAATTGTATCAACATCGCTAAATCTGGTGCGTTCCGGCTGTCTTGTCGGAAGTCAAAATCCTTAAACCTGCAATTGAATCAAAACCTAGAATCCTTGAAAGATTGATATAACAAATCCAATGCATGTGTAAGATGCTATTGATCAATTGAGGAAATAGCATTATCGGCTTAAAACTTAGCGACCCTGATACAACGTTGCTGAAAGAATCGTAATCCTGTGGTAAGCTTGTTTAGCCCCTGCGAAATTGCCGGAGGCAATTTCTGACCCCGGTGTGCTGCCTAACCCAGGAGTAAAAAAATCAGGGATTGAAATCTCTGGCTACAATATCTCTCTTCAGGGATTGAAATCCCTGGCAACAAAATCGGCCGTGCCGATGGCACTTTTGTTTGTCATTGATGACAAACTATTTTACTCACCTTGCCCCTTGCCCCCCGCTCCTTGCCTTTTGTTATCTTTCCGGCTATGGAGACATCCGGTATATCCCCCCTACTCATCCTGTCCATAGTCGCCGGCTATTTTTTGCTGCTCATCTTCCTGGCATGGATCACTTCGCGGGGATCGACCACCGATGATTTCTTTATCAACAGGCACAAATCCCCATGGTATCTGGTCGCCATCGGTATGATCGGGAGCAGTCTATCCGGGGTCACCTTTATATCGATTCCGGGTGTAGTGGGTGCGGGGGGGCACAACCAGGCCTTTTCCTACATGCAGGTTGTACTCGGATATCTGCTGGGCTATATGACCATCTCCCTGGTGCTGATGCCGCTATACTACCGCCTCAACCTGGTATCTATCTATGCTTATCTTGGAATGAGATTTGGGCCTGTATCCTACAAGACCGGATCTGCTTTTTTCATGCTGTCGCGGATGATAGGTTCAGCCTTCCGGATGTTCCTGGCCGTAATGGTTCTCCATACCTTGCTGTGCGAACCGTTTGGCATCCCGTTTTCGGTGACGGTGATCGTGGCGATATCCCTGATATGGGTATATACCTTCAGAGGAGGAATCCGCACTATTGTTTTTACCGACACCCTTCAGACTTTTTGCATGCTTGCCGCAGTGATCCTGACGATCATCGCCATCCTGCACAAGCTTGACTTGTCCCTTTTTTCCTTACCACAAGCCATGCGCGAAGCAGGATATGCCAAAGTATTTTTCTTTGAAGGGGGATGGGCTGATCAAAACAATTTCTACAAGCAATTCCTTAGTGGTGCATTGATCACCATCGTCATGACCGGCCTCGACCAGGATATGATGCAAAAAAACCTGTCCTGTAAGAACATCGGCGAAGCACAGAAAAACATGTATCTGTTTTCCGTCATCCTCATCATCGCAAACCTCCTCGTCCTCACGCTTGGCGCTTTGTTATGGATGTATCTCGGAAAGTTGGAGCTCGCAGCACCTGAGCGCTCTGATCAGCTGTATGCCCTGCTGGCCATGGGACACCTCCCCCTCTATATCGGCATAGCCTTTATCATCGGACTTGTCGCATCAGCCTACAATAGCGCTGATGGCACCTTGACCGCCATGACAACCACTGTCTGTATGGACTTTATCGGTTTTGAAAAGGATCCCAAATACAAGGATGAAGCTCATAGAACGAAAATCCGCAAGCGTGTACATATCCTCATTGCCATTTGCTTTGCTGTCGTGATCTTGCTCTTCCAACTTATCAACAAAGGATCAGTCATCAATGAATTGTTTCGGGCAGCTGGATTTACCTACGGGCCATTACTTGGGCTTTTCTCATTTGGCTTGCTGACCAGGCGAAGGATCAAGGACCGCTATGCCATCGTAGTGTGTATCACAGCCCCGGTGGTTTCCTATTTTCTCAATGCTTATTCGGTGCAATTATTTAATGGCCTGACGTTTGGGTTCCTGATCCTTGCGGTGAATGGGCTGTTAACCTTTGCGGGACTTTATCTGATCAGCGAAAAAGGGCATAGAGCAAGGAGCAAGGAGCAAGGGGGATGATTTTTATCTTTCAGTTGCAAACTGACTTGCAGTGATTATTTCTAAGCCACATAGTGGCGCCATGTCTGTAGCGTGAATAAAATCCAAACCCTGTCAAGCGCCGCAGGTGCGGCATATTCCTCCAAGCAATAATCGTCTGGCACAGATTTATCTGTACCCATACATATCGCCCCGATGGGGCTACATTGATTTTACCTGGCTCTTTGCAGACCTATCGCCCCTATGGGGCTGAAGACTGATTGCTGATTACTTCTGAATACGGATCTCCGTGATCTTCTGCTGGGTATCAAAATAGATCGTGGTGCGGTAAGTACCTTTTGCGGTGTATAGGTCGCCGATAGAATAATTGGCTCGCCCTTCCTGGGGTGCATTCAGATGAACACGCTTGTAGCCTTTTACAGTTTGCTTGCTGAAAAAATCAGTCAGGACAGTGATGGCATCCGCAGCACTGTAGGTGTCATCATCTTCAGGAAGGATGAGGTCTACGGATTTGGCAAAATAGGTACCTAGCTCGGTAGCATTCCCTTTCTGAAGGGCTGCTTCTATGCCGCTTTGCTGGGCTGTTAAAAAAGCAGGAGAAATGATGGCCAGGACAAAGGCCATAAATGGTGTGTATCTCATATTAAAAGAGTGTAACATCGTCGGGCTAAAAATAGTTCTTTTCATATCAGCGCGTCAAAAAACGTTGAAGAGCTTGAGTACAGAAAGGACTACTGCGATGACCAGGATGCCATAAGCTACTTTGGCTGCGCCAGGCACTTTACTTGCATAATGTGCTGCCAGCCAGCCTCCTAGAAACTGAGCAATCCCCATGACCAGGCCCACAGACCAAACCACCTGCCCTTTGTATGCAAATATCATCAGGGCAACCAGCGTAAATGCCCCCACAGTCACTGCCTTGATCTTGTTGGATTCAAGCATCGGGAGCCGTGCCACAAGCACCAACACCGCTAGATAAAATATACCAACACCCATCTGTATGAATCCTCCGTAAAATCCTATCAGGAGCATCACAGGCCAAACCAACCAACGGGGCATTATACTCTTGCCTGCCTGGGAGATCAGCCAGCGTTCAGGCTTGACAAGTATGATGATCAACATGACGACCATCATGATCTTAAACACTCCCATAAACTGGCCATGTGTAACCCGGGTGGCAAGGATGGTACCAAACACTGCCCCGATAATTACCGGCAGTATATACGGCCAGTACTTCTTATACTCCTGTTCCTTCTTGCCGCTGAAGCCTGTAAACGCACCAAGTGTATTCATGAAGACCCCGACACGGTTGGTACCATTGGCGATATTGCCAGGTAGTCCAAGCAATTCTGTCAGGATGGTCAGGGTGATCACAGACCCGTTACCGGCGAGTGCATTGATAATGCCGCAAACGAACGCCCCGGAAAATGCGATGACCAGGTGCTCAGTCGTCCACTGCATCCTCTACACTAGATTCGTCTAACGGAATAGTCTGGCATATTTCCACCAGCACACCATTTGCGGTGCGTGGATGTACAAAACAGACCCACTTATTGTCTGCGCCTACGGATGGCTGCTCCTGCAAAAGTTGAAACCCCTCTTCCTTTAGTCGCATCATCTCCGCCCTGATATCATCTACCTCAAAGGCAATGTGATGAATCCCCTCTCCTTTCTTGTCTATAAACTTTGCAATCGGGCTATCCGCATGGGTTGCTTCCAGCAGTTCAATCTTGGACTGACCGGCATTAAAAAACGAGGTGATGACTCCTTGTTCTGCTACTGCTTCGTGCTTATACGGTTCCACATTGAGCAGTCGCCTGAACAATGGGTCGCTTTCAGCAAGGGATTTTACCGCAATTCCGATGTGTTCGACTGTATACATATGGCAGTATGACTGGGTTATATTCGGCAAATTAATTATATTTTTGACCTGCGGGATGGCCTTAGGGCCATCTATTCTTTAACAACCTATACACCATGAACAAAACATTCACTAAATCTTTATTGCTTTGCCTTGCCCTCTTTTGCGGCAAAACCGTTTTTGCCCAGGACTACATCATCGAATCTACATTCCTGGGTAGCAAGAGCAAGTTTGAACTCCTGATCCTTTTTGGCCAGGCCGTCGATTACGATGTTGACCTCTATCGGATCAGGTATAAGACCCCGGGCTCTGACACCCAGCCTGATACAGCTTCAGGATTGCTGGTAATCCCACAGGTACCGGCCGGCACCCAACTCCCGATGGTTGTCTATGATCACGGTACCACAAATGGCCCTACAGATGTGCCTTCACAACTCAGGGGAGGCTTTGAAGTCGCCATGGCTTATGCTGCATTTGGATTTATTACCGCTGCTCCTGATTATCTTGGCCTTGGTGATTCACGTGGTTTTCATCCCTATGTACATGCGTCTACTGAAGCGTATGCTTCGCTGGATATGCTCAATGCTTCGCTGGAATACCTGGACATCCACGAACCTGACTGGGACCCCAATTTCCTGTTTGTCGCAGGATATTCACAAGGCGGACATGCATCGATGGCAGTACACAGGGAGATTGAAGACTTCTGGTCCTTTGTGTATCCTGTAACAGCCGCCACGCATATGTCCGGGCCATATAGCATATCGGGTGTGATGCGGGATAAAATCCTGAGCGATGAGTCCTATGGCTCCCCTGCCTATATTGCCTATATCATGCTTGGGTACCAGGAAGTGTATGGCAACCTGTACAATGATATCAGTGAGATATTCAAGGAGCCATTTGCGACCAGCATCAATAACTTCCATGCAGGCAGTATCACCCTCACCGTACTCAACAATCAGTTGATTGCAGCACTTGCTGTTGAAGGGGATACGATCAACAAGCGGATGTTCCAGGAGAGTATCATCGATGCGATCACCAACCAACCTGACCATCCGATCAATGTTGCTCTAAGGGACAACGACGTGTATGACTGGGCTCCTTCAGCCCCTACCCGCTTGTACTATTGTGGCGGAGACGAACAAGTACCTTTCGAGAATTCGCTGATTGCAGAAGCCAAAATGCAGGCCAACGGAGCGGCTGATGTACTGGCACTCAATCTCAACCCAACAGCTACACACGGTCAGTGTGTCTTTCCGGCAGTGCTGTCTTCTATTGAGTTCTTTCAATCCTTCCTGGGTCCGTCAGGTATAGCAGATCTCGATCCTAAAGCTGATGAGTTGACTGTCCTTCCTAATCCTGCTTCAGAACAAATCATCATCGACTGGGACAAGGCAAAGAGTGGGATGACCTATGAGATCGTCAATGCCACCGGGCAGATCGTGTCCAGGGGGCATAGCTACCTCAATCGCATCGCTGTTGACCAGTTGACCACCGGTGTCTATGTTGTAATCTGTACTGCAGGTGGTGAATCCCGTATGGCAAGGTTTGTAAGGGCATGAGCATACACATAGACCATTTTGAGGATGAGATACATTTACTCCTCG
>WBZX01000910.1_pt1 | contig 24400 bp, 12 predicted proteins | sample 5204211 | NCBI WGS metagenome assembly WBZX01 (sample SAMN12344362, study PRJNA552823) | activated sludge metagenome | biome: Activated sludge suspended growth; feature: Nitrification reactor; material: Wastewater; isolation source: activated sludge from nitrification reactor of wastewater... | reverse complement strand
ACAACCTGGCCGCACTTTTTTTATGCTATTGCTTAAATGAAATCTACTCCCTGAAGCGATTGAGTAATTCTTCTTTCCTGGCCCTGCTGACCGGCAATTGCTTCCCGTTTTTCAATTCGATAAATCCGCCATCCTGCCTTGAATAGCTCTTAAGGAAGCCTACATTGGCCAGATAGGATTGGTGGATGCGAAGGAAACCACCATCGTGGATGAGGGCTTCAACATCTTTCAGCGTTTTTGGGATAAGCCTTTTTTTACCGTCCTGGGTGTGGATATAGGTGTAGTTGCCTTCAGCCTCACAATACATAATATCCTTCTTGTGAATAAACTCCAGGCCCTCCTGAGTCGGTACCGAAATGATATCCGGCAGGTACGAAGTAGCATACTTATTGAGAATGGTTTCGAGTTCTTCGCTCCGGTGATCCTGCTTTATTTTTTCTATTGCCCGGTGAACGGCATCAATAAGATCAGGTGATTCAATGGGCTTGAGCAGGTAATCGAGCGCCTTGGAACGAAACGCCTTCAATGCATATTCATTGTAAGCGGTTACAAAAATGACTTTAAAATCAATGGGCTGGAGTTGGTCCACCAGCTCAAAGCCATTGATCCAAGGCATTTCTATATCCAGGAAAACAATATCCGGTTTCAGGCTCTTTATGGCTTCCATCCCTTCCCTGGGATCGCTATAGCTGCCGAGAAATTTGATGTCGGGGCAATATTTCTTAATTTCAATAGCCAGGGCCTGATTACACAATTCTTCATCATCGATGGCCAGGGCCGTGATATATTTATTCATGATGCTGTGGGATGATTATTTCTGAAATCGTTCCGGATACCTTGCCTTCATTGTCCTCATGCTCATAGATGGACAGCGTGGCATTGATGCTCATTAATCTGCGTTTCACCATGGAAATCCCAAGATGCTTGCGTGTTGTATGCTCGTTGTGTTCTTCCCTTGCCTTCGAATACTTCAATCCTACTCCATTGTCAATGATCTTGATATGGACATCCGTATTTTCATGGTAAGCCAGGATATGGATAAAGCCATCATGGTCGGTATATTTTATCCCATGGACGATTGCATTTTCAATCAAGGGTTGCAGGATAAATGGGGGTATCTTTACAGTGGTCATCAGGCTTTCATCCTGGCAGCGAATACTCCATTTGAGTTTTGGCCCGTAACGGAGTTGCTCCAGGCTCAGGTAGTTTTCAGCGATCTCAAGTTCCTCCTTCAGTGTCAGGAGTTTTTCTTCTGCACTGTCGAGCGAATTCCTGACCAGTTTTGAAAATGTACCGATATAGCTGACAGCTTTTTCTGCTTCTCCGATCAGGATCAGGCCCTTGATGCTGTTGAGGCAATTGAAGATGAAATGGGGATTCATTTGTGCCTTGAGCGCAGTCATCTCAAGTTGTTGAAGTTTGGATTGGAAATCGTATGATTTCCGCACTTGTTTCAGGCGGTATTGATAAATGGCAAATCCTAAAGAAAATGCTAAAATGAAACAGGCTATGTAGAACCATGTAGTTTGATACCAGGGTGGTAATATCCTAAACTCTGCGGCACGGGTGATGATCATTTCCTTGCCAAACCGGTCGACAACTTTCAAATCGATGGAATAGCGGCCAGGTTCCTGGTTGAGCAATTGCAGGACATCTGACTTCATCAGGACCCATTTGGACGATTGATTGCTGTTCCGGTAATAGTAGGTGAGTTTATCAAATACACCGGTATACACTGCGTCCGATTTGATGACAATGTTGTTTTCATCGCTTTGAAAACAATAGATGGAGTGGGTTGGGGGATGAGCCTGCCCGTTGACTTCAATTTCTTCGACCTGGTAGCTGAGAAAAGCAGGTTTTTTCAAATTGTCCGGGAAAGCCACTATTTTTTTTGTGTCCGTGGTCAGGTAGTATTGGCCCTGCATTGAGCTGAAGACATCATCCCAGTATCCGATATCGATCTGGTCCAGGAAGGAGAAGTTTTTTTCAACACCCAGGGTCTTTGTATTCAGTTTCATGAGATTGAATTCGGCAGAGATCAGCAGATAGTCACCGGAGACACTGAATTGAAGAAAATCCTGGTCCGGATAGGCATGGTCAAGTCCGGTATCCCGGAGGACATAAGGTGTCGAATCCAGGGCCACGTATTTCAGTTTGTCCTGCCATAAAATATAAAGGACATGTTGATGGACTAGGATAGGGATGTAGGTAAATTCATCGAGATGAAGGATTTCTGTGTTTTCCCCTTTACGGATATCGAATGCAAAAACATGTCCCAGGGTAGAATACAGCAGTTGACCCTGGTGATATTCAATATCATTGATTGTGTTTTCAGCAGCGAAAATGGTTTTCGCTTTGCCATTCAAATCAATAAAGTACACCACATTTTGGACAGGTATATACATGCCATCTGCCACAGGGGCCATATCCTTGATGTAGCCAGGGTTATCGAGACCGATTAATTTTTGATCGCTGAACGCTTTGTTATGTGGATGAAAAAGATAAAGGTTATTGCCTGTGAAGTTGACAAACTTTCTAAGAAAAGGATGGAAGAACGTATTGGAGGACAGTGCATTTATTTCAGGATAGGTCAACGGTTTAAAGGCACTGTTTTCAAATTGTAGGACCTTCGTGTTGATATACGTGAAAACTAAAATGATCCCACTCTCAGGATCAGCAATGTGAGAAATATATTGGTCTTCGGATTTCCAGAAGTAAGTGATGATTTGAGTAGGTTCATACCGGTAAGCATATCCATGTTCTCCCACCCAGATGACACCCTGCCGGTCGATAAATAAACTTCCGTATGTTTTTTTGGCCTGCGTGGAATCGATAAGCTCTATCTGCTTTTTGGTTGTCTCCAGACGAAACGCGCCTAAACTGTTCTCCAGGCACATAAAGGTGTTTTTCCCCCTTCGCTGGATTTTATTGATCCACAGGGACTTTCCGTCCATGATGCGGATGGGCGTCAAAAGCCCCGACTGCAAATTGTACGAGTAGATCTCCCCGTCGTTCGGATAGAAATTCAACAGGAGGTTGGAGGAATCAGACCATTCATATTCCAGGAGGTAATAGGCAGGGTTCAATTCCGGGTTTTGGCCTACCCTGAAATCTGTAATTTTGGTAAACTGGCGGGTACTTTTATCCAGCAGGTATAGATCGTTTTGATGAATGCTAATAAGCTGGTTTGCATTATATGGATTTTGTTTTGGATGGGTGGGAAGGTTATAAGACCTGTGTCGCAAAACATTGTCCTGTAGCTGTGGAAAAGGACGCAGCCATTCTACAGCAAAAGATTTAAGATTGATCCGGTCATATCCATACCAGTGAGCAGCATAGAGAATTGAATCGCCATCTGCAAAGGTGGAATTGATTACATCGCAATGCAAACCGTTTTTGCGGGTGTAGGTTGTAAAGCGATTTTCTTTCCGGTTGTAAAAGGAAAGGCCCTGCTGGTGAGAAAACCACGCATTTCCATCCGATAAATGAAGGATATGGTACACTTCGGTCGTTGGCAAGGCATTCGTATCAGAGGGGTTTGCTTGTAGTTGCACAAACTCCCTTCCATTAAATCGTGACACACCATGTTGTTGCGTGATCCAGATGTATCCAAGGCTGTCCTGGCTGATGGAATATACATCCCCCTGGCCAAGCCCATTGAGCACACTTAGTTCGGTCCTATTGTATTGCTGAGCTTGCAGCGGTATTGCTGTTCTGGTCAATATGTACAATATCAGGCCACAAAGGAATAGTCCTCCCCTGCATCCTAATCGCCGGCCCATCCGGTATGCCGCGTGATAATTATCCATTGCTTTACTCAAATCTATGACTATATATCATGTCTTCCGACGGGGAATTACTGATGTTCCTGTTTCTCTGACTATTTGGTTCATTTCCTGATTAATTGGGAATCCTTTTGTGCAAATAAACGTCGTCCCGCAAACAATAGGCGCTGGGTTTCAAGACCCGCCAGTCCAGTGCTAACCTGAATGGGCGTGCATCGGAAATGTATTGATAGCCTTGCACGGCTTCCTTTTGCGATAGCCCTCTCAAGGGGTGTCTGTCTTTTCCAAATAATCATAAAACAAACTGAATACCCTTGGAGACCTGCTGAATAGTAGATGGGGCAAAACACCATAACGCATTCAAATACTTTTGATTGAGCAAGTGTGTAGGTCAAGCGATTGAAGGATAAACAGAAAAAATATTAAAGCATGAAATCTCAAAGATGGTTTTTCCGCCTGCCGGCTATAGTACTTCTGCTGACCACAGGTTGGAAGGCTGATGCGCAATGTAACATCAGTCCGCTGATAGCTGCAGGCTATACAGCAGGGGATTGTCGCGAACTCCAGTTCCAGCAAGTGATCGGTACTGTATTTAACGGGTACGGATCATGTGGCGGCCTGGATTTTACTCCTCCGCTTACTGAGACAGATATCATTTCAGGAAGTACCAGGATGGACGTGGAAAAATTTGTAAGGGTTTATCCAAATCCGGTAAAGGATGACCTGTTTGTTGAGGCGGATGATTTCCTGCAAGGCCATGTCAGGATATACACTTTGCTCGGATGTGAAGTTTATACAGGGGACCTCAATGATGACGACCGGTTCACCCTTGATCTTTCAACGCTGGCCAATGGAGTTTACCTCGTGAAGATTATTCTGGACGGTACCAGATGTTCAACCTATACAATCATAAAATCCTGAAACAATGAAACAACTTATTTTCTTCCTAACCCTTATGCTGGGTAACTTATGTTTAAGCGGACAAGGGTTTACCTATCAGTCGGTAGTCCGAAACAGCGATGGTGTACCCCAGGCAGGGCTTACTGTGCATTTAAAATTTGATATCCTGGCAGACTCTCCTACCGGTGCATTACTCTATAGTGAAACACAGGAACCTGTCACTGACGACTACGGTTGGATTTCGGTTGAAGTGGGTTCAGGTACTCCGGTTTTTGGAAACATAGCCGATGTCAATTGGAATGACGGACCCAAATACCTCAGCTTGGCATGTGGTGAAGGGCAGGGAGGCCCCTATGCCGAAATTAATACTTCGCAGATAAATTATAGTGCTTTCCGCGGACCCCAGGGACCCCAGGGACCACAAGGACCCCAGGGAGAGCAGGGACTTCAGGGTGATCAGGGCCCTGAAGGACCCGCTGGCAGTGGCGTATCTATTGTTGGCACAGTGCCTGATGAGGCAAGTCTTGATCCGGGATATTCGGGCAATGAAGGGGACATCGTCATCACAGAAGACACAGGTACAGGGTTTGTTTGGAATGGTGATGAATGGATTTCAATAGGCCAGATTCAAGGCCCTGCTGGTGAGCAAGGTCTTACAGGCCCTGAAGGACCACAAGGGGATCAGGGCATTCAGGGTGAACAAGGCCCTCAAGGATTGCAAGGTCCGGCGGGCCCGGCTGGCGAAGACGGTGCGGATGGACCGCAAGGACCGCAAGGACCCGAAGGCCCAACAGGTCCAGCAGGCCCTCAAGGTCCTCAAGGCCTTCAAGGCCTGACAGGAGAACAAGGCCCGGTTGGACCACAGGGTCCGGTTGGCCCACAAGGACCCCAGGGTGCGCAAGGCCCGGCCGGTACATATACTGCGGGTACCGGAATCACTATTTCAAGCGATATCATCAGTGCGCAAAACACAAATGCACTTTGGAATGCAAATCAACTACAAGGAAGACCAATATCAGCAGCTGCGCCAACACAGGGGTATGTATTAAAATGGTTTCCATTAAATACCCAGCAATGGGAGGCAGCCCCGGATCTTGATTCCAACCCGTGGTCAGTGATCTCAGGAGGTATTCAATATCAGGGTACACAAGTATTGAATAATGAATTACGGATAGGTGGTAGCAGTTGGGGCTTGATACGTGGGGTCAGCTCAGCCATGACTTTGGGTTTTAACAGTACGGATAGAGTTGGCTTGTATACATCAGGAACTGAATGGGGGCCAACTGTCCACAATACTGTCAAGCTCGGTTCAACATCTTTCCGATGGTCTGAAATCTGGAGTGTAAATGGATTGAACCAATCCTCTGATGCTCGTCTGAAAAAAGATATTCTTCCTCTTTCCAACAGTCTTGACAAGGTTATGAAAATGAATCCAGTATCCTATCACTGGAAAGTGGAGGATGGGAACACGCATATTGGATTCCTTGCACAGGAGCTGGATGAAGTACTACCTGAGGTGGTGCGTAGGCCTGTAATACACCAAACGAATGCAGATGATCCCCGGGCCGTAAATCCACAGGATGACATGTATGCAGTCAACTATTCAGAGATCATTCCTGTGTTGGTGAAAGCGATGCAGGAACAGCAAGCTATAATTGCTTCGTTGGAGTTACGACTTCGGGAATTAGAAAGAAATTGAAAAATCAATTTGACACAAGGGATACGAATACGATTATGGTGATTTGTAAATGAATTTAATTATGGCAAGGTGCTTGTTCATTTTGTTTTTTACGTGCCTGATAATGGAAGTTTTTTCTCAATCTGTGGTGAGGTCCACGCGAAGAAGAACAGGGGAAGGTGGTGCATCAGATGCAGGATCCCGCACTGTCTTGCGTACCAAGTTTCAAAATACCGATGATTGCGAAACCGATGATTGTCCTTGTTGCATTTTTCTGAGTAATGACAGTCTGGGCCGTGAGACCCCCCCTCAAGTACATCGGCGCGTGATGACTACTGTCTGCAAGCGTGATCACAGCGGGATGGACAATGTCGATGTGCGATGGGGCACGGCAGAAGAGTTGACTATTGGGGATGAGATATTCCAGATATATAATTCGGATCGAAATCAACGTACCGTAATCCGGCAGGCCCTGGAAGTCCTGCCTGCTGCTTATTTGCAGGCTGTGTCCGAAAACATCAGGATAGGTAATCCGAACAATGGTAGTAAAAATACACCTAGTACCACAAGAGTGGGAGGGGGAAGCCGAAGATGTTCAGTTTCTAATCCTGCCTATGAGTATATCATCATTGATCCCCGCGCATTTCAACGTGGGCAGTCAACTGATCCCAGAATGACAATACTCCATGAGGTAGGCCATTTTGTAGATCGGGAATATGGAATAGCGGAAAGTCTGCTGGCCACGCATCGCGCACAATTTGCTGAGTATATGGGTCTCTACCGCGGAGATTCCCGTGGTAATGATGAAGTTATCGCGCAGGGGATTATGTGTTATTTTTTCAGAAAACACTTCCGTAGCGGTTTATTTACCACAGAACCCGAAAATTACGAACCAGGCGGTCCTTCTCTTTTCCCACAGTGGCTCCTGGACATTATAGAAGCTGATATTGAAAGTCGGAGCTGATATGCGACTCCTCAGCTCTATCATATTGCTTTTTACCGTTTGGAGCGTTATCGGTCAGGATCTCAGCAATCTGAAATCAACCAACGCCTTTGATGTCAACGGCACAGCATCCCTTTCCATCTCTTACAATGGAGTCAACTCATCGTCAGATAGCCTGGTCAACAATGCAGATTCCTATTCCATTGGATTGAGAGGCAGCCTTTCGTTTTTAGGGTTGGTCATGCCGGTACAATTGAATTACAGGAAAGGACAATTTAATGCATCCACGGCCAATCCCTTCTTCCGACTGGGCCTTAGCCCAACTTATAAATGGGTGAAAGTCCATCTCGGATACCGGACCATGCAATTCAGCAAATATTCATTGAGTGATATCACATTCCTTGGTGCCGGCATTGAAATCAATCCCGGTAACCTGAGAATGGCCGCCATGTATGGTGAACTCAAGACACCAAATTTCAACCTTGATACCCTGGCGTTTCATGCGGATCTGATTTCAGACTACAAACGGAAGGCACATGGATTTAAGGTTGGGTTTGGAAAGCAACGAAATTATTTTGACCTCTTTTACTTCAAGGCCAAAGACCGCTATGATATCGAGGATGCTGATGAATTTTATATCACCCTGCTTCCTCCACCTGAAAACCTGGTCATCGGTTTTGATACCCGGTTTGTCCTGTTCAAGAAGCTGACGGCCGCGCTCAATATCAATATGTCCGCGGTGACCAATAACCAGAATGCATCTGATGAAAGTATAGTAGAGGACCTGGACCAAGGTCTCCGCAAGGCGTTGAATTCATTGATTACGGTCAACAGCACAACCAGGGCCAACACAGCCGGTGAGGCCAGTCTCCATTGGAATGACAAATATTTCAATATTGGTGTTTTGTACAAACGCATAGACCCTAACTATGCAAGCTTTGGAATCCACTATGTCCTGGATGACCTGGAAAATTATACCATCAATGGAGGCTTGCGGATATTAAAGAACAGGGTGAGTATAAATGGAAACGTAGGTGTGCAACGGAATAATCTCAAGAATATCCGAAGCAATACCACCGAACGTATCATTTATAACATCAACAGCAGCATTATCCTTAAATCAAATGCAGGAATTAACCTCACCTATTCCAATTTTGCGGTTGATCAGCGAGCTGGATTCGTCATGCTCAATGATACATTCCGGCTGGTGCAGAATACCAGTGTCATCAGCGTGACTCCCTTTTACAACTGGGGCGCACAGCAAACCAAACACAGCATCCAGGTCAACCTGAACCGAAGCCTGGTGCAGGACATAAGTCCGCTCAATGATATTCAATCGGATGGAAGGACCTCCGCACAGGTCGTCAACTACCGAAGGGAAATGAAGTCTTCTGACTGGAGCCTGGGCCTTGGTATCCAACGGAATGACAGCAATTTTAAAGGCATCAACAGTGAACGCACCGGTGGCAATGTCTTTGTGGGAAAAAGATTTAATGATCAAGGCTTGCAACTTTCATTGCAGACAGGCTACAGCATCCTCAGCCTCAACAATGAAAAAGATGGCTATGCGCTGAACAGTGTACTCTCTGCCGCATGGAAAATAACCAACAGGGCCTCCCTCAATGCGCTCATAGGCTATCTCAACAAAGCTTCTACCATCAGCCGTCAATATGACGAAATCAGGTTTTCAATAAACCTCGCTTATAACCTTTTAGATACCAAAGGAAATGGAAAAGAAAAGTAATCCAGGATACCGCAGCATGCTATTTATATCAAGGATTTTATTGAGCCTCCTTTCAGGCATGTTGTCTGTCACGACCACCTTTGGACAGCTATCCGTCAACACGGTCATCAATCCACCTTATCCGACAAACCTTGATTATTATATAGACGACTTATCCAACCTGTATCTCAATGTTGTCAATACCGACCCTGCTACGACCTATAGGTACAGACTGGAAGCTGACATATCCGGTCCTGCAGGCATTACGGCACATATCAGATACCTGGGTGAGCCTATTACCATATTGCCCCTGGAAACAAATTTTTATACAGGCCTTCAGCTTCAGATGCTTGGCAGCTCAAGTGATGGTTTTGAAAATACAAATAATCTGACCAGCGAACAATTGAATGCGATCACCATCAATCATGCTTTGCCCGAGGGCGCGTATCAGATTTGTATCAGTGCGTATGATGAAAATGGAAATCGGCTGTCTGATGCTGCTGAAGGGTGCGCTTCATTCGATATCGTCTATATTGACCGCCCTGAGATTGTATTGCCTGTGCTGGATGATTACGTTTTTCCGGTAGTCAATGTTTCATGGATCCAGGATCTCAGTGCTGTATCCCCTATCCAAAGATCAAGGCTCATCTACAGGCTCAATATCGGTGATGCGACCACGGATGAATTTTACTATTACCTCGATGATATTTTTGAAATGAATTTCTCATCCCTGAGGCAATTTGAAACCCCAGCTACAACCTATCAGTTTGTCAACGGAGTAGAATTTAATTTTATAGAGGGGCATGAATATGTCGTATGGGTCACGGCTGTAGATCCCGAGGGCGAACTTATGTTCCTTGATAGGGGCAACAGTAATGTGGTATTCTTCACGTATGGCACAGCGGAGGATTCAGGTGAGGATGAGGAGGGTGCGTTTTACGGATGTGTGCTGGAAGAAATAGAAACGACCTCATGTACAGATCCAAGAGCGGAAATGTATTTTCCATCACACCAGGATACCTTGCCATTCAGCCAGTTTCCGTTTATCCTGCGATTTGACCCTTACTGTGATGACTATCAACGATTGGAATACAACATTCGGTTAAACGCGTTGCCGGCAGGGAATTCAATCTACAATCGGAGTGATGACCTTAACTGGCCGCCAGGAGGTCCTTTGCAATATTTGCTGGATCAAGGGATCACTGTAGATGCAGACCGGGCACGAATGTTTATGATGAATGATAGCTGGCTGACCCCGTCTTTTGAACGGAGTAGAAGTTATCAGGCGGTGGCTGATGCAAGCATGTCCATGCGCCATGGCGGAACGTTTACTTATTCGTTTTCCAATGATTTTGTATCAGGCATGCCGAAGCCCGGACTTGAGACGCCTGCACGTGAGCAGTCTTTGCCTCCCGGGAGTATAATGTTCCAATGGGACAATGGTGCTCTGCCGTGGAATGTTTTCCCGGATGTTTTTCATCTGGTCAGAATGCATGGTTCACATGGAAGTATGGAAGATGTGACATTCTATGGAGATGTACATGAAAAGTGGGTGCTGCAGATATCACGCACTGCATCATTTGAAGAGAGCAATTTGGTCACAGGTTTGACAGAAGAAGTGAACGGCTCACATTTTCAATCTGTCGAAGACCTGATGAGTGGCATTTATCTTGTCAACAACCAGAGTAAAGAAATTACCGAAGAAGGAACATATTATTGGCGCGTCGTCTGGCTAAAAAACCCGGATGCAGTGTTGCTCCCAAGTTTTTATGTTGCCGATAGCGATTTGTATCATTCCAGTGAGATCAGGAAATTTATCATCGACAACGAAGCTGGTGAAGGCCCTGGAGGCCCGGGCGAAGAAGAAGAGGAATCCGAGCCTACCTGCTCTGCACCATGTGTGTTTCCTGCCATCACCAATACCACACCGATCAGTGACCTTCCGGTTGGGTCTACATTTACGATAGCAGGTTTTACAGTGGAGACCCGAACAGTGAGCGGTTCAGGACCTTCATATAGTGGGGAGGGTTATATCCGTATGCCACTGCTCAATAATATTAAACTGCGTGTCCAGTTTACCGGATTGCAGATAAACTCATCACGCCAGGCTTTTGCAGGCCGTGTGACTCCCGTGCATGATGATGCATTGCCATTTTCAGATTTCATTTCACCCCTGGGTCGCATCGTCAGCATGACGCAAACTGAAGCCGAAGCTATGGATGCAGCCATCGAAGGCACAGGAAAGCTGATCAGCTTGTTGACTCCCGGGGCTGAGACAGCTCTCCCAGTCGGTATCGATAAGGAAATCGAAGGAAGCAGGATCGTCATTGGCATCATCGATCTGATGCTCAAGCCTGACTCCGCAAGAATGACCGCAGTAGTCAATATTGATCTTCCGAATATGGAGATCGTAGAAGGCTTCATTTCATTAGGCGCTGATGTATGCATTACCCCTGCCGGATTTGCAAATGATGTCAGGTTGTATCTGCCGCAGGATCAGGTCTTCGATCTGGGCAATGGAAATGAATTCGTTATTGCAGGCGCTGAAAATGACCGGCCGACTAATCAGGTCACTGCTGTCGAGTGGGATTGTGATGGTTTCAGGGCATTGAATATCACAGGAATTCATCGGTTTACACGTGACTGGCTCCTGCCTGAAGGGACCGATGGCAATATCCTATCCACCGGCAAGGTCGAAGCAAGATTTACAGGCCGTTTTGTACGTGGAGGCAATATCATGATCAACATTGATATGGATCCATTCCAATTGCCTGGCGTTGAAGGATGGGGATTTACAGTAGCGCACAATGCCTGGATAGATCTTTCTGATCTTGAAAACCCGGAGCGATTCATGGCGGCTCTGCCACGGGATTATGTGCATCCTTCACTTTCATCCTCCGGCATGCAGAATACATGGAAAGGTTTTTTCCTGGAAGAGGTCAGTGTGAGATCGCCTGAACACCTTCAGGGGCCTGATGGCAACCGGCTTAGTTTCGCCTTGAGAAATATTTTTATTGATCATACCGGGATCACTTTTTCGGCACGAGCTGAGAATATATTGAGTTGGGATGGCAATGGCGATATGGTAGGCTGGAAGGCATCCCTGGATACTTTTTTTGTTGACATTCTTCAGAACAACTTCAGGCAGGCGGGCTTCAATGGTAAGCTTGGTTTTCCGATCGCAGAAGAAACAGAATACATGAAGTACCAGGCCGCACTACAACATAGCGATGGTGAATTTGCTTTTGTCCTGTCCGTTCGCCCTGTCGAAGCGATACGGATTCCGATCTCCATGGCGCAGGCTACGATTCTACCATCAACCTATGTGCGTGTTGTGCTGGCCGATTCATCGTTTATTGAAGCAAATCTATCTGCTACACTGACGATTGGAAACAGCAATCTTCCGAGTGGAACATCCATGCCTGCCAGCATGTCTATGCCTGGAATACGCATTGAAAATCTCAGGATAAATTCTGAAGTAGGATTTGACACCACAGATTTTGCATTTTCCCTCACCGGTATGGAAGGCCTTGGTATGGGTGGATCGGGTGGACATGGAAGTAGTTCAATGGAAGATCAGTATATGATGATGCCCACAGGTGACAGCGAATCGACCTTATCCGGATTTCCGATCGGACTTGACCACTTTAGTTTTTCCAATGAAGGCATCACGATACAACCTCGTATAACGCTTTCTGGCAGTGAAGGAGGCTTCAGCGCGGCAGCAAAGATCCTGCTCAACACCGATATGGAACTGGCACCAACCCAGCGGTTTAATCTCACAGGAGTCACCTTGCAACGAATAGATCTGAATGTTGAAGCCAGTGATGTTACGTTGCGGGGATACCTGGAGTTTTATAAGGATGCCACGACAGAAGGTGTCAAAGGAGGTATCACACTGGGTATCAACATGGGTCAGCGTATTGGTATAGACATCAATGCTGATTTTGGCACCTACAAGAGTCCGACCGCAACTATATATAACACTCCGGATTGGTATTCGTATTTCTATGTGGATGGAACAGTGTTTCTCAGTAGTGGCATACAGATATTTTCAGGCTTATCATTGTATGGATTAGGCGGGGGATTCTACCATCATATGGAAATGACCTCTGGTTTGCCGGCAAGCACCGCAGTTGCCAGTGGAGGATCAACAGGCAGGCCGTCCGGTGTACGTTACAGGCCAAATTTCAGCAACGACCTTGGACTTAAATTTAAAGTGATCCTTGGATCGAATGGAGACGAAGGCAAGGCATACAACCTGGATGTTGGCCTGCAGGCAGAATTCAGTTTCACACACGGATTGACACTCCTTCGATTCGAGGGTTCGTTTAGGGTGATGACAGATGGCATCACGATAGCAACTATCGGACGTGAAGGCAATAGCCCCGTTGCCGGTTATCTGGATATGGAACTGAACCTTCCGCCTGGTGCTCCTGCCACATTCAATGGACAATTTTTTGTTAAAGTAAAAGTGCCAGTGAGTTCACCTTTGCTCACAGGTATCGGTACCATACCCAATCCTCCGGAAGGCTGGACAGCAGAGAATGCTTTAGTGTGGGCAAACTTTTATGTTGGCCCGGATAAATGGTATTTCCATATGGGCAGTCCGACTAACCGAGGGGGATTGCGCTTGAGGATAGGGGATGTTGATGTCGCGCGCATCACAGGTTACATGATGATTGGTCATGACATTCCTGTGCTGATGCCCGAACCTGATGCAGAGTTTGTGCGCATATTCAATGCCAGTCGTGGGGGAGGAGTGAGTTCAGACCTGGGTGATCCGGAATCACTGACGGAGGGAAGGCCACGACCTTCTGTTCCGCTGGGAGAAGGTGTAGCTTTTGGTATTGCTATGGCCATGAATCTCAGCGCTGAATTTTTTCCTTTCTATTTTGATCTTTCCAGTGTGATGGGTTGTGATATCAATATCACCCGTGCTACCGATGGTGACCGGACATGTGCAGGAACAGGATTGGTGCCGGGAGTTGATGGATGGTATGGCATGGGGCAGTTTTATGCAGGCATACAGGGTGCTTTTGGTATTCGTATCAATCTGTTTGTAGAACAAATCACCGTTCCGATACTGCAGGCAAGTGCTGCGATCATTCTACGAGGTGGATTGCCCAACCCAGAGTGGGTGGCCGGACGCGGAAGTTTTTATTACAATGTATGTGATGGCCTCGCCGAAGGTACCTGTGATTTTACACTTCAGGCTGGTACCGTTTGTATCCCGGTCAATACCGGAAATCCATTTGGCGAACTCACATTGCTCCAGGATCTCAGGCCCGGCGAAGGTGAGACTGTCGAAGTATACTCAGATGCAGCTGCTGCATTTGCCATGGGGATGAACAGGATTTATGAAATTGAAGAGTATGTCACGGCTATTGATCCACCTGCCATACGCAGGTTGGAACCTTATATGCATTCGTTCGAGATCAAGTTAAATGGACGCGGAGCTTCGCTTCCAGGCACTGGCGAATGGTCAGAGAATAATCACATCTACACCTTCTATCCGACATCACTCTTTCAAGGTGAAACAAACTATACTGCAAGGGTAGAAGCACGTATCCGCGAAAATGGGCGGGACCTGATGGTGCGGGGCTCAGCGTACAGGGAAGAACTTCTTCATCATTTCCGCACAGGGCCTATGCCCGATCATATCGTACCTGAAATGATCAATTTTACATACCCCTATATACGCCAGCAAAACTTCCTTAAATCAGAAACACGGGAAGACCAGGGATATATTGTCTTGTTGCAACGCAATCCTTTACTGAGTGTCGAAGGTGATGTGTCAAATGTTGATGTGAGTTTCACTGCCAGGTTCACCTCTGAAGACAGGGAAGTCATCAGCACACCTGCAATCATTGAAAGAGAGCAGATAATCAAATTTGATGTAAGCAGGTTGCAGCCGGACAAATTATATTGTCTCCAGATCATTCGCAGGGATCAACCAAGGGGCACAGTCTCTCTTCCTGGAAATGTGAATGTGAATATGATGACCGGTGGTCCGGTAGCTGGTGGGCTTGGGTTGAATTCCACACTTCAGATTCAAAACTTATATGCGGTCCTGGGCAGAAGCACTGTTTCTTCAAACCAGTTTACCAGAATTCAATTGCCTTCAGGACAGGTCAGGCAGTATGAGAAGGAGCTCTTCAATTATTTCTTCAAAACCTCAGCGTATACGGACTTCAGGGCTAAGCTTACCGCCGAGCAAAGTGATTGGGATCACGAAACAGTCAGCTTTGGGGTAGACATTATTAAATTGGAAAATTCATTTACCGAAAAACTCGAATGGGTTGATATAAATACCTTCAAGGTCCTTCCGCATGCCAGATCCAGATCGTTTTCAAGGCGAGTCGATTTTTATTTGCGTCCACCACTGGAAGCAGAGTTTGAGACCTATATACCTGGTACACTAGTGCCCAATCAATATTTTATGAGCATCACCGCCCCAAAGATAGTTGCTCCTTATTTGAATGGTGCATTCCTCAGGCAACGTGTGGTCAATAATGTATTGGTTTCCTGGGGAGTCAATGTCTCCTCTTCTGTTCCAGTGTTTCCATTCTATCAAGGATACCAGGCTTATGATCGTAGTATTTCCTTCTCAAGTGTCACACCGTTTAAGCAGGCATTGGATGATGCAACAGTCAATATGGCTTTTACAGAAACTTCCGGAGTTGGTATTTCCTTACCAGTTTTTTCCGTACCGGTCTTGCCTCCCGGATTTATGCCCATGACACCACATAAGACGACCGTGTTATACAGTATGCATTTGACAGGTATGACACAGTACAGGCAACTGCAGCAAGCATACAGAGGCTTTGCCTATCAGACACTCACCTTGCCTGTTGGGGTTGGTGTGATGACCACGACTCCTTATGAATTGATGAACACTGCGGATAAGACCTCAGTCACCCGTATACTCTCTGGGGAGCCCATTGGGTCGACCAAGCCATCCAAAGGACCTCATTCATTTGGCTTTGTCTACAAGTATCCTTTGACAGATGGTACAGATGCGTACAATGAGATTATCCCATTCACTTTCCTGAACTGATCATGATGAAAAAAATATTTTGCGTACTCCTTAGCCTCTGGATACAATTAAGCCCGGCACAAACAATGGTCGGGGATTCATTGCATGACCAGGTCAATATCATTGCAGGCTACCTGGATTCAAAAACCGTGATTGTGCGCTGGGTGCCAACTACTCCCGCGGTGTGGAGTTATTCTGCATACTATGGGTACAGGCTGGAAAGATGCGAAGTGGATACAGTGACAGGGGACCAGACCCGTTGGATGGTATTAGGCGATTCGATCATGAAGCCCGCTTCACTGGAGCAATGGAGAATAATAGTCAGCCAGAATCCAACGGATTATTATCTCCAGGCTTCGGGACAGGCCCATCACGGGGATCGTAGAGAGACAGGCAAAACGATTTCAGAGCTTGTGGCTAAAAGCGATGAATTCAGGAATTATTATGCAGCTGCCATGCTCTCTGCGGAGTTTAGTGCACTCGCGGCCACAACTTCTGCCTTGCGTTATGAAGACCGGGATATCCTTCCTGGTAAGTTGTACATCTACCGCATACGATCGAGATGCCCTGGAGCTACGCTGGCCATTAAGGAAGGCATCACTTCTGTATCTACTACACACATTGAGACATTCCCCAAAATCACCATTGACCATATCTACGAAGGAGAAAACCTGATTGAACTCGCATGGGATAAAAATGTCTACGGCCAGTTCTACTCAGCCTTCAATATCTATCGTTCAGCAGATACGGGAAAGACCTGGAAGAAAATCAATGATATTCCCTTTGCCTCTACAGGTATCAAGAATGAAGATTTGTTTTTCTTCAAGGATAGCCTCGATCAGAATTATGTATCGATGCAATACCAGGTAGAAGGCATTACCCCTTTCGCCGTGACAGGGCCCAGATCTGAAGTCATCATGGCTATGGGACGTGACAGGACTCCACCAACCGCGCCTTATGGCATTGAAACCAGGTACCTCGGGGATGGGCATATGCAGATCATCTGGAAGGCAGATCCGAACGATAAGGATATTGCCGGATTCAGGATTTCAAGGTCAAATGTGGCGAATGAGGGATTTCTGGAGTTGACCCATGAGGCGCTTGGTCCCGAAGCCCGCACCTTTACGGATACGGCATGTAATGAACTGATCAATAATTACTATTACGTTGGCGTATTTGATAAAGAAGGAAATGTAAATGTTGGGTTTCCAGAATATGGAACAATCATAGATTCTATCCCGCCTTCGCCTCCGGTAGGTTTGACAGGTTCGGTGGATACCAATGGCATTGTGACCTTGACATGGCGGTTGGGACCAGAACCAGATTTGAAAGGGTATTATGTTCACTCTACCAACCGGGCTGACCAGACCTTTATCAATCTCACCGGTCATCCGGTTCAGGACACTGTATGGAGAGATACCTTGCCGCTGAATGTACTGACAGAAAAAATTTATTACAAACTGGTAGCGGTGGATATGAGATCTAATTATTCAGTTTACTCAGATATGCTCACACTACAGAAACCGGACAAGGTGGCACCTGTAGCTCCTGTTATCATCGATGTCCGTAATGAAGACAATGTGGTGAAACTCCACTGGTATAACAGTACTTCTCTTGATGTAGTTGAAAATGTATTGGAAAGACGGGCGGGCAATGATACCGCGTTTATTAAAATCTATACTTGCCCGGGCGGTAAGGCTGAAGCATCCTATGCTGATGCTACTGTGCAGGATGGCACCAGGTATGAGTACAGGGTGTACGCGAAAGATGATGCTTCGCTGAAATCTGGTTTTTCCGGATCAGTATCAATTACAGCATTTGTCAGCAAGACTATGGCTCCGTTGTCCACTATACAGGCTGTGGCCAAAAGTGAAGAGAAGAAGGTTATCCTTTATTGGGAATATGCTCAGCAAGTGGATGTCATTTTCGCAGTGTACAGATCTGTCAATGGATCTGCCTATCAATCCTACAAGACCGTAAAAGGCCGGACCACCCTGGAAGATTTCGGGTTCAAGGCCGGGGATGTAGCTAAATACAAAGTCAAGGTGATCAATTCAAATGGCTGGCAATCCGACTTCAGTCGTGAGGTTTCGGCTGCGTTTAGTACTAATTGATTTCTACGCTCTGGCTAAAGGTTAGTTGATGGCAGCGATCACTTCCATCTCGAGCATTACCCCATAATGCAGGTCCCCGCAAGGAATCACTGCCCTGGCCGGACGATGGTCACCCATACACTCGCCATAAACCCTGTTGATTTCCGGCCAGTATGAACTGTCCGGAATATAGATTGTCGCCTTTAGGATTTTATCCAGTCCTGAACCTGAGGCGATTAGGATTTCCCCGATATTGGAGATGACCTGCCGCGCTTGTGACTCGATGCCTCCCTCAGTGACCCGACCGGTAGCCGGATCTATGGGTAACTGGCCCGATACAAAGACCATCCCATTGTGGGTGACAGCCTGGCTATAGTGTCCCGCAGGTGCCGGAGCCTTGTCTGTATGTATTTTATTCATCGTTATACCTTATAAATGAGGTCAGTAGGACTCTCTTCAGGCTAAAATTATCCATTCCTTTAGAACATTAGGTATCTTTGCACCGTTTTTGTAAAAACGTTATAGAACTTAAACTCAGCAAACATGCAGGATCAGATGGTTGACCAACAACTCAAGTACAAAGTAAAAGACATAGGCCTGGCTAATTGGGGTCGGCTGGAAATAGAGCTGGCTGAAGCAGAAATGCCGGGACTGATGGCCCTGAGGGCACAGTATAAGACCAACAAGCCGCTTAAAGGCGCACGCATTGCTGGTTGCCTGCACATGACGATCCAGACGGCAGTCCTGATCGAAACCCTCGTGGATCTCGGAGCTGAGGTATCATGGTCTTCCTGCAATATCTTCTCTACCCAGGATCATGCCGCTGCCGCTATTGCCGCAGCAGGTATTCCGGTATTTGCCTGGAAAGGAGAGACTCTGGAAGAGGCAGACTGGTGTATCGAACAGACCTTGTTTGCCTTTTCAGATGGCCAGCCCCTCAATATGATCCTCGATGATGGTGGTGACCTGACCAATATGGTCCTCGATAAATATCCAGAGTTGGTAGCCGGTATCAAAGGGATCACTGAAGAAACCACCACAGGTGTACTTCGCCTCTATGACCGCGAAAAAAATGGTTCACTTCCCTTGCCAGCGATCAACGTCAATGATTCTGTGACGAAGTCAAAATTTGACAACAAGTACGGTTGCCGCGAGAGTTGTGTTGATGCGATACGCAGAGCTACAGATATCATGATGGCCGGAAAGGTGGCTATCGTTGCAGGATTTGGTGATGTTGGAAAGGGCTCTGCTGCTTCACTGCGTTCAGCAGGATGCCGTGTGATCGTGACCGAGATCGATCCGATCTGTGCACTTCAGGCTGCCATGGAAGGATTTGAAGTAAGGCGTATGGCAGATGCGATCCCAATGGCGGATATCGTAGTGACTGCTACAGGTTGTATCAATATCCTGACCGCTGAGCACTTCAAGATGATGAAGGATAAGGCTATCGTCGCTAATATCGGTCACTTCGATAACGAAATCGATGTGGCATGGCTCAACAAGAATGCAGGAAGCACCAAGGTTGAAATCAAGCCTCAGGTAGATAAGTACACCATCAATGGAAAGGACATCCTCCTGCTTGCAGAAGGCCGCCTTGTCAATCTCGGTTGCGCAATGGGCCATCCTTCTTTTGTAATGTCTACCTCATTTACCAATCAGGTCATTGCCCAGATTGAGATATGGACAAAGAGTGAGCAGTATGATAACAAAGTGTATGTATTGCCTAAGCACCTGGATGAACTCGTAGCCAGACTGCACCTCGACAAACTCGGTGTTCAAATAGACACCCTGACCAATGAGCAGGCTGCGTATATCGGTGTTACGCCGGAAGGACCATACAAATCTGAGTCTTACAGATATTAATGGAAAGCAGGATGCCCCGGGTAGGCAGGTATGTGCGAGGAATCATACTGACGTGTGTTTTCTTTTCCATACTTCCTTCGAGGGTCTCAGCAGGCAAGGCGCATGACATACACGTCAGCGTATGCGAGTTGAGATGGAATGAAACCTCCGGTGCATTTGAAGTGTCCATAAAGGTATTTATAGATGACCTGGAGCGTGCGCTCACTAAAGACGGCGCTCCAGGTCTTTTTATTGGTACCCCCAGGGAGGCCAGGGAAGCGGATACGTATATAGCCGGGTACCTTCAAAAGCATTTTAAGATCAATATGGATGGTAAAGGGCTGATGGCAGAGTATATGGGTAAGGAAGTCTCTGAAGACTTTCTTGCCGTCTGGTGTTATGTCCAGTTTCCCGCCCAGGTGAGTCACGGTAAAAAGTGTACCCTATCCAATGACATACTCCTTGACCTGTACGAGGACCAGCGCAATATCATGGACATACGAATGAGTAAAAGCCACAAGGATTACACCATTTTCCAGCCCGGCCAGAGTACCTGGAGCTATACCTTCTGATCCATGTTCAAGAAACTATTCATCTGGCCCATCAGGCTATATCAGATCACTCTTTCTCCCATGATGGGGGCAAACTGCCGGTACGAACCATCATGCAGCCAGTATATGATTGACGCCATACAGGAATGGGGCCCGCTGCGAGGCATCTGGATGGGACTGCGCAGGATATCCCGCTGCCATCCCTGGGGCGGTCACGGACATGACCCGGTTCCTAAGCGGAACAAATCCAACTAGATCAGGATCAAGCCCTTTTATATTTTCATTTTCCTCTGAAATGGCGAAAAGATTTATATTGTGTTTACAATACAGTATCACTCCTCTTTTTATATTCAAAATCAGAACAAATGAAAAAACAATTACTCCTTTTCTTGGGAATTTGCTGCCTGTCCCTTTCACTGCAGGCCCAGGTCACTACTTCGGCCATGGCCGGATATGTGATGGATGACACCAATCAACCACTACCAGGGGCCAACGTACTGGCCACGCATACACCTTCAGGCACCGTCTATGGTGTCATCACCCGCGATGACGGCGGATACACGATCCCAAACATGCGGGTTGGTGGTCCGTACAAACTCGAAGTCAGTTTTGTAGGCTATGAGAAAAAGGCTTTTGATGGTATCTACCTCAAACTGGGCGAGAAACTCAGGTATGATGTGACGCTCATGGAATCTGCTACCCAACTTGGAGAAATTGAAGTTGTGGCCAATGAAGCATCGGTCATCAACAGCGATCGTACCGGGGCGGCCACCTTTATCACCAATGATCAGTTGCGCAATATGCCGACGATCACCAGGTCAGCTGCAGACATGACGCGTCTCAATCCAATGGCTGCAGAAGGAGGTTCTTTTGCAGGACGTAATGACCAGTACAACAACTATTCCCTCGATGGAGCCATTTTCAATAATCCTTTCGGTCTTGATGCAGCTACCCCCGGTGGACAAGCTGATGCCCAACCGGTCTCCCTTGATGCCCTGGAACAAATCACCGTGGCTGTTGCTCCTTATGACGTATCCCAGTCAGGCTTTACCGGAGCATCTATCGACGCCGTAACGAAATCAGGGACCAATGACTTTACAGGTACTGTGTTCGGATATTATCGCAATAAGAGCATGCTAGGTGTAAAAGTTGGAGACACAGAGGTTACCCGCGGTGACCTGTCGGCGTTGCAGACGGGTTTTAGCATTGGTGGCCCTATTGTAAAGAATAAGATTTTCTTTTTCGCCAATTTCGAATTGGAGCGTCGCTCAGATCTTGGCTCTTACTACCTCGCTGATCGCGATGGTCTTGAAGGTGCAAATGTATCCAGGGTTTCTGCTACTGACCTGGAGTTTGTCTCCAATCTCCTGAGCCAGAATTACGGTTATCAATCAGGAGCATATGAAAATTATAAACACAATACGGACAACCAGAAGGGAATCCTGAAGTTTGACTTTAATCTGGGTACAAGTCACAAGCTCAGTGCTACATTCAATTATCTCGATGCTTATAAGGATAAACCAGCACACCCATCCGCTATCGGCCGCAGGGGACCAGATTTTCAAACCCTCCAGTTCGAAAACTCCGGATACACCATCAACAATGATATTCTTGGAGGGATCATTGAACTGAAATCCATCTTCACAAATAAGTATGCCAACAAATTCCAGTTGGGCCTGACCCAGTTTAAAGACAGCCGCGATCCATTCTCTACACCTTTTCCAGTGCTGAGTATTGCCAAGGATGGTGTACGGTACATCGTAGCCGGCCATGAGCCATTTTCGATCCACAACCGTCTTGACCAGCAGGTACTGCAGATCTCTGACAACTTCAATATCTACCTCAATGGACATACCCTCACCGTAGGAGGTAGTCTTGAGAAATTCTCTTTTGATAATTCATTTAACCTGAATGCCTATGGCGGAACCTTTGGACCAGACATCGATATCAATGATGTCGAATCCTATGTGACCTCGCAGGCATTTGCAGATTTGGTTACAGGCGCACAGACAACTTTTGACAACAACAATGCAAATGACACCTGGGCATTGGCGGAAACCAACATGGGCCAGCTCGCTTTCTTTGCACAGGACGAATGGGCTGTATCCGATCAGTTTACCCTGACCCTTGGACTACGCGCTGATATTCCATTGTATTTTGATACCCCTGAAAAAATACAGGAAAATATCGATCGAAACTGTTGCTATGATCCGACTATCGTCTATTCAGATGAAGGTGGCGCTCCAGTTACTTTTGATCAGACCGTATTGCCCGAAGCTAAACCATTATGGTCTCCAAGACTTGGGTTCAATGTAGATCTTGAAGGAGATCAGTCAGCGCAACTCCGTGGAGGTACCGGCTTGTTTACAGGAAGATTTCCATTTGTATGGATTGGTAACCAGGTGGCCAATCCAAATTCTTTCTTCTATTGCATGACAGATCCTAACTTCAAGTATCCTCAGGTATGGAGGACTAACCTTGGATATGACCGCAAGTTTGGCAATGGATATACATTCACCATGGACCTCATCTATACAAAGGATATCCAGGCCGCCATGGTGCGTAACTATGGGTTGAAGCCACCAACAGGTTCACTGGCGGGTATAGGTTCACGTCCGATCTATACTAATGCGGACCGCGTACAGAATTTTGGTGGGCCGACCAATGCCTATATTTTTACCAATACAGACCTTGGTTATTCTATCAATACTGCTTTCCAGATCAGGAAGGATTATGCGAACAACCTTGGCTGGATGGTTGCATACAACTACCTCGACTCAAAAGATGCAGCTTCGATTGATGCTGAGATTTCCTCAGATGCATACGACCGCAACCCTGCCAACGTGTTGCATTCAAACACCCCTGAACTCGCGCCTTCACTGTATGGCAATAAGCACAGGTTTGTTGGATCACTCTACAAGAAATTCAGCTATGGCAAGTCATGGGCTACACACATTTCTGTATTTGCTGAGTATGCACAGGGTGGCAGGTATAGCTATACCTACTCCGGCGATATCAACAATGACGGATCCGGCTTGAATGACCTGATCTATATTCCTACTGCTGGGGAGATGAACCAGATGAACTTTGTGGACAATGCTACTGCCACAGCAGATGAGCAGCGCGCAGCCTTCAATGCCTACATCAACCAGGATGATTATCTCAGTGCACACCGCGGCGAGATTGCAGAGAAGTATGGAGCAGTCAGTCCATGGTATTCCCGTTGGGATGCCCGTATCATCCAGGAGTTTGGGTTGAGCAACGGAAGTAATATCCAGTTGAGTATCGATATCCTCAACGTAGGAAACCTGATCAGTTCAGACTGGGGTGTTCGCGAGATCGCCACGACTACAGGTCTTGCACAGCCAGTCGGGGTATCTGTTGCCAATGGAGTGCCTACGTATCAGTTTGATACAGCACAGACGGCTTCTATCTACAATGACTTCAGCACCAACAGCCGCTGGCAGGCTCAGGTGGGTTTGAGATACAATTTCTAATACCATCACATATAAACGACAAGGGTTGCTTCTCCTTAGGAGGCAACCCTTTGTCTTTTATGGAATTGAGGGTGGAAAACTTGTTTTGCACTTACTTTTGCTTCGCGTCTTTTGTCTTTCGTCTATTGTCGTCAGTCTGATATAAATGTTAAGTGAAATTCGAATAGTATGTATGATATCATCGACATAGATCAATGGAAGAGAAAGGATCTCTTCAGGTTTTTTGAGACCTATGACAATCCCACATGGGATCTGCTGAGTGAGGTGCGGATCACTTCATTTTACAATGCTGTAAAGGCAAATGGGCATTCATTTTTTCTATCCTTTTTATATGCCGGGTCATTGACGT
>WBZX01000909.1_pt1 | contig 24431 bp, 22 predicted proteins | sample 5204211 | NCBI WGS metagenome assembly WBZX01 (sample SAMN12344362, study PRJNA552823) | activated sludge metagenome | biome: Activated sludge suspended growth; feature: Nitrification reactor; material: Wastewater; isolation source: activated sludge from nitrification reactor of wastewater... | reverse complement strand
AGGCTTTCTAAAACCTGAAGTCCTTGTTGCACGATTTGATGGGAGCGCTGGCCCTTGATATCGACGACAAATCCGACTCCGCACGAGTCTTTCTCGTGCTGCGGATCATAGAGACCTTGTTTGGGAGGAAGCCCTGGTACATTCATGGCACGTATTCTCGTCTAGAGGCAGGCAATGAACCGGGGAACAGACGCCCCTCTCAGGGGCGTTGAAGCTGTCGCACGACCACGGTGACTGCTACCATTCAGTTGGGGAAATCAGCGAGAGGTCACCTTACTGGATGGGCCGTGAAACTGTCAAGAGAACGGCGACGCAAACTGAGCCATCAACCATCTCACCGGTGCTTGACTTAGTGGAGTTTCCTGCCCTACTATCCGCCCCATGTCGAACGGACCGACCACCCTCACGCTCCACAGCATGGCCGATGTCTGGGACGTGTACCGTGAAGAGCTCGAGGGGGTCGAAGAACAGATCCGAAAAAATCTCGATTCGAGCGTCGATCTCGTCAATACCGTCGCCGCCCATATCCTGAACAGCGGCGGCAAACGCGTCCGCCCCCTCTTTGTTCTCCTCAGCGCGCATCTCTGCGGATATGCCGGCCAGGATCATCAAGCCCTCGGCAGTCTCGTTGAATTTATTCATACCGCTACCCTGCTGCACGACGACGTCGTCGACGACGCCGACCTGCGCCGGGGCCGCCGCACCGCGAGCAAGGTCTGGGGCAACCAAATCAGTATTCTGGTGGGTGATTACCTGTATTCACGGGCCATCTGCCAGATCGTCGACTTCCGCAATCAAGGCATCAACGAAGCACTCTCGGAAGCCTGCCGGAAGATGGCCGAAGGCGAAGTACTCCAACTGTATTACAACGGCAATCCACTCATGCCGGAACCGGAGTATCTCCGCATCATCGAGCATAAGACCGCCGGGCTGATTGCCGCCTCGTGCAAGATCGGCGCAATTGTCGGCGGAGCCACGGAAGAATTACAGGAGGCGCTGTTCCGCTTCGGACAGCGGCTGGGCATTGCGTTCCAACTGGCGGATGACACCCTGGACTACACTGCCAACGGCGAACATCTGGGCAAAACACTGGGGCAGGACCTTCGGCAAGGCAAAGCGACGCTGCCGCTGTTGCATCTCTTGCAACACTGCTCGGAACCAGACCGGCAGTTGATCAAAGATCGCATGGAAACCAGGACCTTGACCGATGAGGAACTGCGCCGCATCGTCGCCTTGATGCAGGAGTATGGGTCCATCGCCTACGCCATGGAACGGGCGCACGCGTTTGTCGCCGCGGCGAAACGCGATCTCGACCTGTTCCGCGACAACACCGCCAAGCGCGCCCTGTCCATCGCCGCCGACTATATGGTGACTCGCGACCGCTGAGTTGCCGCCGTCCGGCTTCACAACGCCCACGCTCTGTTCACCGTGCACATTCGTCCAGCGACGATCCCATTCGCCGCCGGATGAATCTATAAAGAATGTTAAAGCCCGACCACCACCGCGGCCATATGACGCTCGACAACGCACGAACTCGGACAGCAACCGCCGCAGACTGTTCGGAAAAGCCGTTCGCTCCGCAGGCAACGGCCTTTCCCGACAGCCCGCAAGTCACCCCGCACCTATTAGCGTAAAAAGGATAGAACCGCATGGCACAGATCATCCCCTTTCACGGCACCCTCTATAATCCCACGACGGTCGGCGACGTCCGTAAGGTGGTCGCACCGCCCTACGACATCATCGACAGCACGCTGCAAAAGACCTTGCACGATCGCCACCCGAACAACGTGATCCGACTGGAACTCGGCTATGAACAGCCGGGCGACACCCCTGCGAATAATAAATACACGCGTGCCGCAGCGGCCCTCCACGACTGGTTGAAGAGCGGGGCCCTTCGCAAGGATTCCCAGCCGGCTGTGTACTATCACACCATCGAATACCGGCCGCCCTATTCCGCGCCCGGTACCCCGACCAAGGTGTTTAAAGGCTTCCTGTCTACCGTCGAACTCGAAGAATTCGGATCGGGTAAGATCTATCCGCATGAGAACACCCGCGCCGCGGCGAAAACCGACCGGCTCAATCTTCTCGAAGCCTGCCGCGCCAACTTCAGCGCGATCATTTCGCTGTATTCGGATCCGCAGAACGAGGTTCTCACCTTGCTCGAACAGGCGATCGCTGGGGATAAACCGCGCATCGATTTCCAGGATGACGAGGGCTTCCGCCAACAGTTGTGGAGCGTCACCGATCCCACCGTTCTTGCGAAAGTCGTCCAGATCATGAACACGAAGCAACTGTTCATCGCCGACGGCCACCATCGCTATGAAACGGCCCTCAACTACCGGAGTGCGAGACGACAGCAGGCCGGAGCTGTCACCTCACCACAGTCCTACGACAATGTGCTGATGCTGTTCGCCAGCCTGGAAGACAAGGGCCTGACCGTGCTGCCGACCCATCGCGTGCTGACGACTCCGGTTCCCGCGCCGAAGGATCTGCTGGGGAAGTTCGAGTCTGTGTTCGAGGTCACCGCGCTCCCCTTCCAGGCAGGCAATGAACCGCAGGTGCGCGCACAGTTCATCGAAACCCTGCGCAGCCAGGGCCAGACGGTGCCGATGTTCGGACTAGCCCTGAAGAACGATTCGCACTACTACCTATTGACCTTGCGACCATCCCATCGCCCCACCGCCGCCGCGTCCCCGCGTGATCGCCTCGACGTGTCGCTGCTGCAGCAGCATGTCATTTCCACGCTCTGCCCGACTCAGCAGGAGCAGGAAGCCATGCTGTATTCGAAAGATGACCACGAAGCCTTGAACTGGGTCCGCCAGGGAACCGGCACGGCCGCCCTCTTGCTCAACCCGACCAAAGTGGCCGAAGTCAAAGCCGTCGCCTCGGCTGGCGAGCGGATGCCTCACAAGTCGACATACTTCTTCCCCAAGCCGCTCACCGGCCTGGTCATGAATGCGATGGAAGGCTAGGAGCACACGCAGGGCGCCATGAAGGCAAAAGTACTCATAGTCGATGACGATCAAGACATCGTGACGATGTTGCAAGATCGCCTTGACGCCGGCGGATACAAAACGCTGACCGCCGGCGACGGCCAACGCGGGCTTGAACTCATCGAGCAGGAATCGCCCAACCTGGTTCTGCTGGATCTCTATTTGCCGCGCCTGAAGGGCATGGACGTGCTCAAGCGCATGGCCCAGAACAAGCAATGCGAAGACATTCCGGTGATCGTCATGACCGCTGCCGGCACCATTCCGGATGCCGTGGAAGCCATGCGCCACGGCGCGTATGACTTTCTGACCAAGCCACTGGAAAAAGATCACCTGCTGATCGTCATTCAAAAGGCGCTGGAGCGGGATTCGTTAAAACGGCAGGTCGCCGCCCTCAAGTCCGACGTGCAAAACCGCTATGCGTCCATCGTCGGAGAGAGCCAGAAAATCAAGGGCATCATTGAATCGGCACAACGTGCCGCCAAATCAGACGCGAGTATTCTCCTGTTGGGGGAAAGCGGCACCGGCAAGGAACTCTTCGCACGCTCCATCCACCAATGGAGCCCGCGGCAGAGCATGCCGATGGTGGTCATCAATTGCGTGGCCCTCACCGAAACGCTGCTCGAGAACGAACTCTTCGGCCATGAGCGTGGCGCCTTCACGGGTGCGGACCGGCTTCAGAAGGGCAAGCTCGAAATGGCGGAGGGAGGAACGGTCTTTCTCGACGAGATCGGAGACATGCCCCTGCCGTTGCAGGCAAAACTCCTACGCGTCCTGCAAGATAAGGAGTTTCAGCGCGTCGGCGGGACCCGCTCGGTCTCCGTCAATATTCGTTTCGTGGCGGCAACTAACAAAGACCTCCGGCAATCCGTGAAAGCCGGGCAGTTCCGGGAAGATCTCTTCTTTCGCCTCAACGTCGTCAGCTTTACGCTTCCTCCCTTACGGGAACGGAGCGAAGACATCGTGCAACTCGCGGAATTTTTCCTCAAGCGGCATGCCTACGAAGCGAAACGACCGGGCGTGACCCTCAGTCCGGCGGCCAGAGCTGCGCTCACTCACTATTCCTGGCCCGGCAACATCCGCGAGCTCGACAACGTCCTGTCACGAGCGGTCGTGCTCAGCCCGAACGACGTGATTGAACCGGAGTTTCTGGCGCTATCCCCCGAGGATGCGGCAGGAAAAGGCGGCGCGGACCACGCCCTTCCTTACATGAACCTCACCTATCATGAGTCCATGGAAGCGCACAGTGCCTATATCATCGATCGGGCATTGGAAAAAGCGGCGGGCAATCAGACGAAGGCAGCGGAGTTCCTGGATCTGCAGCGAACCTATCTGGCGCGATTGATCAAGCAGCGGAAACCCGCCGCCGCCGAGTAGCGAGTCCGGAGGCTGAAAAAGCCCGCCAGCTTCGTTCTCGCATCGCTCCGAGGCTCAACGTACCGCAAGGGTACGCCTCGCCTCCTCGCATTGCTGCGGCCTTGCTGGACGAACTTTTTGAGCCTCCTGTTACATTTACGAACCGACCTGTCGAGCGGATAAACTGAGCAACCCCGCGGCTGCATCTCGCTCCACTTGCGCATAGCGCTCCGGCGTTCCCACATCGCTCCAAAATCCGTCAAAATCGTAGCCCACAATCCGCTCGCCTTCCTGAAGGCCCTGCACATAGGCATCGATGATCGAACATTCCTTGCCGGGCGGGAGATACCGCAAAAGACGCGGGTGGAGAATGTGGATGCCCGCAAACATGCGTGCCGACGTCGCAGTCGGTTCGGAAAGACCGCGTCCTGTGATACGGACGACCTCGGCACGATCAGTCACCTCGACCAACCCCCAACGGGCCGCCTCGGGATCCTTTCGCAACACCAGCGTTGCCGCCGCGTGCCGCTCGCGATGAAACGTCATCAAGGCGCCGAGATCCAATTCGAACAGCGTGTCGCCGTTAAGAATCAGCACCGGTTCATCATTGAAATGCGCTTCCGCCTGCTTGATCCCGCCACCGGTGCCGAGAATGACCGGTTCGTGCGAATAGAGGATTCGCATCCCGAGCGCACTGCCATCCCCTAGCGCTTGCGAGATCATCGTGCCGAGATGGTGGAGGTTGATGATGACGTCACGAATGCCATGCCGCTTCAGGAGCAGCAGGTTCCAGACGATCATCGGCGTGCCGGCGACCGGAAGAAGCGGCTTCGGCGTGGTATCGGTCAGCGGTTTCAACCGGGTACCGAGGCCCGCTGCGAGGATCATCGCTTTCATGCACACCGGACGTAACAGGTGAAAGGTGAACGGTACAACGTGATCGTGCGAAATCCTTCTCTCACAGCCCGTTTCACGTTTTACGTTTCTCGTCTGACGATTATTGCAGTTCGGCCACGTATGGGGCGAGATGCTGCCGCAACGGAGCCAGTTCGGGGTATTTTGCGAGGTTGCGTTTGACATAGCCCAGCACGCGAGGAATATCGGCGAGGAATTTCGGATTGTGCTTCACCTGATCGATATAGACAAACCTGCCGGCGGCTTTGAGGTTCCGCTGGATACTGGTGAAGTCGAACAGGCGGCGAAACGCCGTACGATCCGCGACCTTCGCTCCCAGGCCGGCTAGGCCATTGAGAAAATGCTCGACCAGCCTGTCCACGACCGCGTCATCCAATTCGATATACGCATCCTTCAACAGCGACGCCAAATCATACGTAGCCGGCCCCAGCAGCGCATCCTGAAAATCGATGATGCCCATGCGCGATCCATCGACCATGAGATTGCGCGAATGGTAGTCGCGATGGACGAATACCTGCGGCTGTCCCGCCAGCAATTCGGCGATACGCTGAAACGCGGCCCGCACGGCCGCCTCATCCCCCGGCTTCATGGGCTGTCCCACACGGGCGGTGATGCCGTATTCCAAAAAGTGGTCGAATTCCCACATCAACAGCGGCACATCGAATCGCCGGTGAAACGCAATACATCCTGGCGCAGGCGGTGTGGTGCCTTTCACCTGCAACAAGACCAGTTGATCGATCGCCTGGCGATATAAGGCTTCGAGCCTCGCCGCGTCTGCATGGCGACAGGCCTCCGCCAGCGTCAGATCCCCGAAATCTTCCAGGTACAGCAATCCGGCTTCGCGATCGAAATAGTGCAATGTCGGAACGGTGACGCCCGTCCGTTGCAAATGGGTCAGCACATTGGTGAACGGTAACTCTGCAATGTGCGCGGATACCCCGCTCACGGCTTCTTCGGATTTCTTGAAGCCTTCGGGGTCGGCGAGCTGCATGAGAATCAACGCGGACGGTGTGCCCTTCAGGGCGATCCGGAAATATCGACGATTCGACGCATCACCGGCCAGCGGGCTGAGTCCCGCCATGTCGCCACGAAACGGCAATTGGGTCGCAACGGTCCGGGCAATACGTACGGGATCGGGAGGGGCAAGCGGGGCCGCAGGCGCGGCTGGATTTGTTGTGCTCATACGATCGGCATTATATCCAAACCATTCCGAACTGCCAGTAGAAACTCACCTGCTGCATCTCCCCCTCGATCCTCACGCATCCATCGCCATGGTCATGGCTTGTCAACGTCCATCACAAGCCGGTATCTTCAACCTCTCGCCAAGGAGGCCCCATGCAATATGTTCACCTCGGCCGCTCCGGTTTACGCGTCAGCCGTCTCTGCCTCGGCACGATGAACTTCGGTCCGCAGACATCGGAAACGGACAGTGTTCACATCATGGATCGCGCGCTCGAATTGGGTGTCAATTTTTTCGACAGCGCCAACGTGTATGGCTGGCAGGTCGGTGAAGGCGTGACGGAGCAGATCGTCGGCCGCTGGCTGGCTCAGGGCGGCGGACGGCGCGAGAAGGTCGTGCTGGCCACCAAGGTGTATGGACGCATGGGGGACTGGCCCAACGAATCACGCCTCTCGGCGCGGCACATCAAACAGGCGTGCGAAGGCAGTCTGCGGCGGCTCCAGACGGATCACATCGATCTTTACCAGATGCACCATATCGATCGTGACTGTCCCTGGGAGGAAGTCTGGCAAGCCATGGAGCAATTGTGCCGAGAAGGCAAGGTGCTCTACATCGGCAGCAGCAATTTCGCTGGCTGGCACATCGCTCAGGCGCAAGAGCTGGCGAAGTCGCGCCATTTTCTCGGACTCATTTCCGAGCAGAGCCTGTACAATCTGCTTGAGCGCACGGTCGAACTCGAAGTCATTCCAGCCTGTCAGGCGTACGGCATCGGCATCATTCCGTGGAGTCCCCTCGCGCGGGGATTGCTGGGCGGCGCCCTGAGCCCAAGCACGATCGGTCGCCGAGCGGAAGAAGATATCCGCAAGGACATCGATCGTCATCGTCAAACATTAGAAGCGTATGAGCAGTTTTGCCTCACGCTGAACGCCGCACCTGCCACCGTCGCCCTCGCCTGGCTCTCGCACCAACCAGCCGTAACAGCCCCCATCATCGGCCCGCGCACGATGGAGCAATTGACTGCTGCAATCCATAGCCTGGAGCTGACCTTGACGCCAGAGCACCTCAAGACATTGGATGCAATGTTTCCCGGCCCCGGAGGCGCCGCCCCGGAAGCCTATGCCTGGTAAGTGCCGACCTATTTCAGCGACACCGGAAAAAGTTGCCGCACCGTGCGTCCCGACCAGCCAACAGGCCTGACCGGGTAAACCCTGCCGCGTCGATTCGGTGCGTCACGACGAACCACCCTTCATCCGCATCTACAGCGCCGCCGCTCACTTCGATGCGCGTTCGCCAAGACATCTAATAATATTACGCCCCATCTATCTCCTCCAGGCATCTTCCTTGCGTAGTCAGCGGGGCAGATCACCCACCACACTCACGAGCAGGAGGTCCCCATGTCGCCACACCTCACCCATACCAACCCGGGCGCAGGGATCTCCGCCTCATCTGTCACGAAATCCGTCGGTCTCGTTTGCTCACACTGTCAAGGACACCTCGTGGCCGACCTCTACATTGACAGGGTCGACGCAGGAGGCCATGTCTGGATTCGTGCACTGCGTTGCGTACGGTGCGGAACTATTGACGAGGCGGGACGTGCAGGCGGGTCGCACTCAAGACGAATCATCCGCAGGGGAACGAGACAGGGAAATCTGCTGAAGGAAATCGACGATGAAATTATCGTCTTAGGAATCTAACTGCGGCACAACTGGAGGCACTGCGCGCCTTTCCAACAATCGCCAGGTCCATGCCCCCACGCTACCACCAACTGTGTCGGCCACAATATCCAACACATCCGCCTCGCGAAACGGCACAAACAGCTGATGCGTCTCATCACTCACGCCATAGAGCGCTGACCCCGCCACCGCGGCCCAGACCGCATGGTGCGCCCCCCATCCACTCGACGCATGACGGAATGCGCGATACAGCAACGCCCCTAGCAACGCATATTCACTGAGATGCAGCACTTTATCGGAAATATTCCTCAGGAATGACGATACCGCTTCCGGCGGGCTCGAGAGAGATGAGCCGAAGAATATGATACCGGCATAAAGTCCCACCGGTCCCCAGTAACGGAGGATCGAGAGGGGCGTGACAACCGGCCCTGTTCGTATTGCAGCAGAACCCATTTGATCAGATGCCATCTTCCATGTTTCCTCGCTGCACATGCCCCATGATTACGAATCAAGAACGGCCCCGCAGCACACGCCGCTCGGCCCACTCTCAATCGCGCACTTTCGTTGCAACCCTCATACCCCTATGACATACTGCCCCTGAGTCTGCAAGAAACTTCCCCATGAAAACCATACAGCTCTGTTTTCTCTGGCATATGCACCAGCCGTATTACACGGACCCGCTCACCGGGTCCGCCAGTATGCCCTGGGTCCGCTTGCATGCCACGAAGGCCTATTACGACATGGCCTTCCTGCTCGAACAATTCCCTGAGGCCCGCTCCACGTTCAACTTCACCCCGTCGTTGCTGCTGCAACTCGAGGAATTTTCTGCGGGACGCGTCCGTGACCTGTTCCTCGAACATGCACAACGTCCGGCGGCAGACCTCACGCCAACGGAAAAAGCCTTCCTCATCCGCCATTTCTTTTCGGCCAACTGGGCGACCATGGTGCGGCCGTTTCCGCGCTATCAGGAGTTGCTGGTCAAACGCGGCATCGATGTGCACGGACAAGACCTGGAACGGCTGGCCCGCCAGTTTTCCCCCCAGGAGCTCCTGGACCTTCAGGTCTGGCACAATCTCGCCTGGTTCGGATACGGCAGCCTGCAGCGATTCCCCCGTCTGGTGGAGCTGCGCGCAAAGAATCGTGGGTTTACCGAAGAGGATAAGCAGGAAGTGCTGGCCTTGCAGCAAACGGCCATTCGGCAGATCGTCCCCATGTATAAGGCGCTCCAGGATCGCGGACAGATCGAGCTGACCACCACCCCGTTTTTTCACCCGATCCTTCCTCTAGTCATCGACTCGGAATTCACGAGGCGCGCCAGGCCCGACCTGCCGCTTCCAGCCCGGTTTCATGCACCGGCCGATGCTGAGGCCCAAGTCAGGCGTGCGGTGGAGTACCATACACGCACATTCGGCCGCGCTCCGGCAGGACTCTGGCCGTCTGAGGGATCTGTCTGTCCGGAGGTGTTACCGATCGTCGCACAAGCCGGGATCCGCTGGCTGGCGACGGATGAAGGCATCCTCTATCGGTCGTTGCAGATGGCCGGGCAAGGCTGGAACCGCCACTATCATCTCTATCAGCCCTATGCCGTCGGGACAGAAGCCCGTCCCCTCTCCATGGTGTTCCGTGACAGGGACATTTCCGACGCATTCGGCTTCGTTTACCATAAAACGACGCCGGAAGCCGCGGCGGACGACGTGCTCCGGCGGATCCGCAGCCTGGCCTATGATATCCGGCTCGACAACGGAACCATTGCGGTGATTCTCGACGGCGAAAATCCTTGGGAGCATTACCACGACGGCGGCGAACGGTTTCTCTCTCTGCTCTTTCGCGCCTTCGAACCGGATGGGCTCCAATTGGGCAATGGCATTCGTGTGAACTTGAACACCATGAGCGACGCCATGAACGCCGTGCCGCCGACCCAGCGACTCGAGCAACTGCACTCCGGATCCTGGATCAACCAGGATTTCAAAATCTGGATCGGCCATCAAGAAGACAATCGCGGCTGGGATCTCCTGCAACACACACGAGCGCGCCTCGTCGAACTGACACCGTCGTTGCCGCCAGACAAGGCTCGTGCCGCATGGGATGAATTGTATGCCGCGGAGGGCAGCGATTGGTTCTGGTGGTATGGCGATGATTTCGACACCGACTACAAACAAGAATTCGATCGCCTGTTTCGCACACACCTGCGCAACGTCTGGACGTACGCAGGGATGACACCACCCGAGATCTTGAACCAACCCCTGGTTGAAGCGCGCACGCCGCAAGGTCTCGACTTGGTGCAATTGCCCCTGGCTCTGATCAGCCCGACCCTGGACGGTCTGGCGTCGAACTTTTTTGAATGGCGCGGCGCAGGCACCATCAACCCGACGCCGCCGCTGGGGGCAATGTGGAAATCCGAAGGACTTTTCACGGCCATCTTCTTCGGGTTTGATCGCGAACAGCTGTACCTGCGCCTCGATTTCGATGAACGATCAGAGACCCGCCAGGAGCAATGCACGGGAGATCTGTTTATCGGCTCCGGCATTCAACAACACAGACTGTCGTTTGCCTTAACGCCAGGCGCAGTCGATCGTTTTCAGCTCGCGCGGGCGGACGAATCCGGCACGTACCGCGACAGGGGCTCCTACAGCACGATTTGCCGGCACAAGATTCTTGAACTGGGCATTCCGTTCAAAGACCTGGAGATCGAGGTCGGCGCAGAATTGCGGCTCACGCTGACGGTCTCGGAGCACGGAATGGAAATCGCCCGTTATCCTCATCACAGCCCGGCCACCGTGACGCGGCCGGGCGACGACTTTGAAGCCACGATGTGGCGAGTGTGAACGATAGGCTTGAGTGCTCCCTGGTCGCGGAATCAGTCTGTGCCGATTCCCGCCCTGACCAGTGCGCATCACGCACCATGAATGTGAACAACAGGAGTTGAGATGCCCGAATTGAGAAGAGACCCGATCGTCGGCCGCTGGGTGATTATTTCGACCGAACGAAGCGGGCGCCCCCAGGATGTGCATATGCCCTCTGCGGCGCTGCCCTCAGCAGCCCTCTGTCCGTTTTGCCCGGGGCAGGAACGGCTGACGCCGAGAGAAATCCTTGCGTATCGGCCCCATGCCTCTGAGCCCGACGGTCCAAACTGGACCGTGCGCGTCATCCCCAATAAATTTCCTGCGCTGCAGGTCGAAGGAGACATGGGCCGGGAAGGACTCGGCTTGTATGACCGCATGAACGGAATCGGCGCCCATGAAGTCATCATTGAAACCCCGACTCATAAAGAAAGCCTCGGCGACCTACCGGCGAAACGAGTGGAAGATGTCCTCTGGGCCTACCGCGACCGGATTCTCGATCTGAAGAAAGATCTCCGCCTTCGTTACATCCTGATTTTCAAGAACCATGGGGCCGCTGCAGGGGCCACGTTGGAACACAGCCATTCACAGCTGATCGCCTTGCCGGTCGTGCCGACCAGCGTGCTCGAAGAAATCGATGGCTGCAAACAGCACTTCCAACAAAAAGAACGGTGCATTTACTGCGATATCCTCCGCCAGGAGTCCTCAGAAGGGACGCGGGTCGTGTTAGAGAATCCGGAATTTCTGTGCCTCACGCCCTACGCACCGAGATTTCCTTTTGAAATGTGGATTCTCCCCAAGCGCCACGCCGGCTACTTTGAAGAGTGTCAACGGACACAGTTCGAATTTCTGGCCCCCATGCTCGGTGAAGCACTCCGACGGATGGATGCGGTGCTGGCCAGGCCGGCGTACAACTTCATCCTGCATAGCTCGCCGCTCCATGAAAAAACGGGAGATTTCTATCACTGGCACATCGAAATCATTCCCAAACTCACGCAGGTGGCCGGGTTCGAATGGGGAACCGGGTTTTACATCAACCCGGTCGCACCGGAAGAAGCGGCCAAATGCCTCAGGGATGCCGTTCTGTAACTGACCCGACTCGCGTCACTATCATCCATCCCCCGACCACGGGGGATAGTAAGGAGAATTCGGCTCTGCACGTTCAGCTTCCTACCCGTCCGGCATGAGACGAGCCAGCTTTCCCCTTATCAGCATCGGCCTCGGGATTCTGTTGGCGCTGCTCTCGTTGGAATTCGTGCTGCGGTTCCTGCCGGTCAATGAGGGGGCGCGGCCCCAGGCGGTTGATGAAGAGCATCCGGTCCGCACGCTCGAACCGAGCCGGACGTTCGTCTGGTCTGCCGACTGGAACTTTGCCATCGTCAATACCGTCCGCACCAACAACCTCGGTTTCGTGAACGACCAGGACTATCTGCCCGGCCAGCGGTCTCCACTGCTGGCTCTCATCGGCGACAGTTATGTGGAAGCATTGATGGTGCCGTTTCGCGACACTGTCGCCGGACGACTCTTGAGCCGCTCCGCCCCGGCCGAACGCGTCTATTCTTTCGGGACCTCCAGCTCAGCCCTCAGCAGCTACCTGGCCTATGCGGAGTATGCGGCGAAGATGTTTCATCCTCAGGCGATGGTCGTGCTCATCATCGGCAACGATTTCGACGAGAGTTTATTGAAATACAAGAATGAGCCGGGGCACTCCTATTTTACGGAGGATGCACAGGGAGCTCTGGCGCTGCGACGGATCGACTACCAGCCCAGCCTGTGGCGCCGCATCATCCGTCTCTCTGCCCTGGTGCGCTATGTGACGCTCAATACGGATCTACTCAACGTTGCGCTGAAGTGGCAGCACCTCCCGTTCGGCCGACCATCCAACACCCTCACGTTTGTTGGAAACACCGGTGCTCAGGCCGCCCCCATTCGAGTTGCCGATGCCCAACGAGCGATCGATACGTTCCTCGCACACGTGAGCGAAGCCGCCGGTCTTCCCCCGCACCGGATTCTCTTCGCCGTGGACGGCATGCGCCCGCATATCTACGACGGCACAACGTGGCAGCGCGCCCGCGGATCGTATTTCGATATCATGCGCCAGTATTTTATGGAGCACGCCCGCCAGGGGGGCTTTGAAGTCCTCGACCTGCAACCTCGATTCGCCGACCATTTTTCTCGACATCATCGTCCGCTGGAATTTGCCACTGACAACCACTGGAACTCGCTGGGACACGAAGTGGCCGAAGAGGCCATTGCCACCTCCAATGTGTATGGCTGGTTTCGCGGGCTCGCGCAGTAACTCGCAGTCGCCCTGTGCCGCGCAGTGAGATCCCCGGCCATCTCGCCGAGCCGATTGGATAAAATTCGATTGCTACCTGAATTTTGTCTCGTAGCTTTCCTTGCAATACCCAGACATGCGAGCGTATACAGACCAGGTGCTATCCCTAGGGCCTTCATAGGGTCTGGGATGCTCATCAACCACAGTCAGTCATTCATACATTCATCCCAAGGATCGGGATGGGGAGGCAGCGACTACCAGGACGGTAGAGGCAGGAGGACCAGGTGAACGAACAGAATCTCGAATGGAAAAATGCTTCATTTAGTGCGGTCGACGTCAACAATCAGAAATATAAGCGTTTGGCCTTGGCATCCGCGATGTTGTTCCTTGGCCTCGTCGCATTGCTGATCTACCAGATCATCCAGAACCTCAAGTAACGTCCCGGTGCGTCAGCGGATGTGCAGGCGCTGCGCCTCTCGTGCTCCCTCACCGGCCGACACCTCTCGCCGACCGATCCCTACGGGTCATGAACCGATTGCAATCCCGCGCGCATCAGCCGTATCATCGCCCATGCTCGTTCAACTGAGTCACCCTCACAGACAGGTCGAGATCAAAGGCCCCAAGCGCACCAAGGAACTGCTGCGCGAACTCAATTTGGTCATGGAAGCGCATCTGGTCATTCGGGGGGATGAACTCGTCACGGAAGATGAAATGCTTGCCGACGCCGACCAGATTGAAATCCGGCCGGTGATCTCAGGCGGAACATAGCGCATCGATCGAACCATCGTCCGCAGACTCCTCTCTCTTCCGAAATCTGACAGCTGAATGCCGAACGCGGGTAACACGCCATGAATTGCACCAAGTGTTCGACCAGTACACGCGCGGTCATCGGATTGCCGCGGCACAATGCCGCCTTCTGTAAGGCCTGCTTTACGACCTTTGTCCACGAACAGGTGGGACGCGCGATCAAAGCCTTCAAGATGTTTACGCCCGAAGACCGGATTCTCGTCGCGGTGTCCGGCGGCAAAGACAGTCTGGCCCTCTGGCATATCCTGCTCGCACTCGGCTATCGAGCCGACGCGCTGTATGTGAATCTCGGCATCGGCAGCTATTCCGAAGAGTCACACCGGAAGGTACGGCACTATGCCGATACTGTCGCTGCTGCCCACGGCGCGAAACTGTTGGTCCATGTCGTCGAGCAGGAAGCCGGGGCCGGCATCCGTGAACTGGCCACCATCCTGCATCGTCCAACCTGCTCAACCTGCGGAACCATCAAGCGTTATCAGTTCAACCGCGCAGCCGTGGAACAGGAATACGACGTGATGGCCACCGGCCATAATCTCGATGACGAAGCGGCGCGCCTATTGGGCAATGTGTTGCACTGGCAGGACGACTATCTGGATAAGCAGAGCCCGACGTTACCGGCATCGGTGGAAGGATTTGCAAAGAAGGTCAAACCCCTCTGCCGGCTCTCCGAACGGGAAATCGCGGCCTATGCCGTCGTCAATCGCATTGACTATATCGTCGAAGAATGCCCCATGGCCAAGGGCTCGAAGATGATCCTCTACAAGGAAGTCCTCAACCGATTGGAAACGGAATCACCCGGCACCAAGCAGCGATTCTACTGGGGATTTCTGGAGAAACAAACCAAGCCCGAGGCCACGACTGAGTCCATGGCCGAGAAGGATCAACGCACCCTCACGCCATGCGAGTCTTGCGGCCAACCCACCACCGCCGGCACCTGTTCCTACTGCAAAATGATGGCGAAGGCCAAAACCGCCGCACAACCTCGCGCCTGACCATCCCACCACCAACGCTCGCCTCATGGTCTTCTGAGTGACGTCTGCCGCTGAATGGTCACGTCCGAAAACGGCCGGAATTTCCCCGCCGGATATGGCAGAGTATGGGCATGCACCCGCTCGATCCCGATATCAGCTACCGTGCCCTGCAGAGCCGCGATGCGCGTTTCGATGGCCGCCTCTTCGTCGGCGTCATCTCCACCGGGATCTATTGCCGGCCGATCTGTCCCGCCCGAACTCCCAAGCGGGACAACTGTCGGTTTTTTTCCTGCAGCGCGGCCGCTCAAGCCGCCGGCTTCCGCGCCTGTCTGCGTTGCCGTCCGGAAATTGCGCCTGAACTGCCCGGCTGGCGCGGCACCTCGAATACGGTCTCGCGCGCCCTGACGCTGATCGCGGATGGTTTTCTCGATCAGGAGGACGGCACGGTCGAGGCCCTCGCGATGCGCGTCGGTATGGGGGCCCGCCAGTTACGCCGGCTCTTCGACCAGCATCTCGGCGTGGCACCGGTGGCGGTAGCCCAGTCCAGACGGCTGTTGTTCGCGAAACAACTGCTCCACGATACGAGGCTGTCGATGGCCGATGTGGCCCTTGCGGGTGGATTCCGCAGTGTCCGCCGCTTCAATGCTGCCTTTCGCTCCGTGTATCACCGATCGCCCGGAGCATTACGTAGGTCCACGAGCACGGCGACCTCAAACCCGGCCTCCACTGCGCCGGTGATATTGCAGATCCCCTATCGACCGCCCTATGACTGGGCCGGCATGCTGCAGTATTTACAAGCCCGCGCCATCGACGGCTTGGAGGTTGTCGAAAAGGGTGTGTATCGCCGCAGCATCTATCATGAAGGGCTTACAGGCAGCATCACCATCCAGCACAGACCCGACAGAGCCAGCCTCCTGGCCACAATCGTGTTTCCCTCGGTTCGCGCGCTGCAATCCATTGTCTCCCGCATCCGGCATCAGTTCGACGTAGCAGCCGACATCGATGCGATCGCCGCCCATCTCTCGCAGGATGACACCCTTGCACATCTTCTCGCCACGCATCCGGGACTGCGGGTGCCTGGTTGCTGGGACGGTTTTGAACTCGCCGTGCGAGCTGTGTTGGGACAGCAGATCTCGGTCTCAGCTGCACGCAGGCTGGGTGGAATATTGGTCGAACTGTGGGGAGATCCCTTGCTCAATTCGGACGACTCGCGCCTAACCCGAACCTTCCCGACGGCTCGCTGTCTCGCCACTGCGGATCTGAGCCGGCTTGGCATGCCTGCGAGTCGGCGGGCGACGATCACCGCATTGGCACAAGCGGCGACCATCAACCCGGGCTTATTCACGCCGGGAGGCGCAGTCGAAGAACGTCTCGCGCAACTCAGGGCAATTCCTGGCATAGGAACATGGACCGCGGACTACATCGCCTTGCGCGCCTTTCACGAACCGGACGCGTTTCCAGCCACTGACATCGGTTTACTTCGTGGCGCCCGTCAGTTGAAAGGAGGAGAGCCCCGCACGGCGTCTCGCTTATTGCAGCGCGCGGAGGTCTGGCGACCGTGGCGGGCCTATGCCGCACAGTATCTCTGGACCATCGACCAATAGCACGGCCACATCATGGAGCGTCACCATGTCTCATGAACTTCACCTTCTCACGGAGACCCTGCTCACACCGATCGGAACCTTGCTGATCCTCTCAGACGAACAGGGGCGCCTGCGCGCCGTCGACTGGGTGGACTTTGAGCCTCGCATGCGACGCCTCTTGGCACGCCACTACGGGGCAAACGGGGTGAACCTGACACCGGCCGTGGATCTATCGCCATTCGTCTCGGCCTTCTCGGCATACTTCGAGGGTGATCTCCATGCCCTGGATTCTCTGCTGACGGCCACTGCAGGCACTCCATTCCAGACACGCGTCTGGAATGCGCTGCGCGAGATTCCCGTCGGGCGAACGGTAAGTTATGCTGAGTTGGCAAGACGTATCGGGCAACCGGCGGCCGTGCGTGCCGTCGGACTCGCCAACGGTGCAAACCCCATCAGCATTGTCGTCCCTTGTCACCGGGTGATCGGCGCCGACGGGTCGCTCACCGGCTACGGCGGAGGGCTGGACCGTAAACGGTGGTTGTTGAATCACGAGAAGCAGGCGGGAAAGAGCACGGAGGGTTCTGTGGTCTCAGCCCTCGCGCTCCCATGGTAGGATGGGCTTCTTTCATACTTAGGAGGTGCGGACATGAAAGTTCCATTCACGCTCGGCGCAGTGTGGCATTTCGGACTGGCGGTGCGCGACCCACGCGCAAGCGCGAAGTGGTTCATGCGCGTATCCGGACTCAGCAAACAGTTTGAGTACGAAGGCGGGGTGGGAATCGGCAATGCCAATACGCTGATCGTCTTCTCTAAAGGCAAGCCCTCACCCAAAACTATCGGGCATGTGGCGTTCCATCTGCCCACAATGACCGCGCTCAAGAAGGCTCTGGCGCATCTCAAAAAACTCAAGGTACAGGTCGAAGATCCGGGGGATGAAATCGGGCCCGTGGCACCGGGATCGAAGAGCATGGGGATCTGGTTTACGGACCCAGACGGCTACCGGTGGGAACTGGCCGTGCAGAGCAAGAAGTAAGAGGCAGGCGTAGCCGGTGATGGCACATTCCGCCCGGCGATTTTTTTCACGTCAATAAATACTCTTGCTCACTTCGCCGGAGTGAATACTTTCGTTCCCGCTTTGGTCATAGGCAGTCACGGAAAAGTAATACGTGGTTCCAGCGATTAAGTTGCCGGCGGTGTAGGTGGTGACATTCCCGACGTCTACCGGCGCGCCGTAGAGGCCTGACGTGGTGCCGATGTACACCTTGTACCCCGCCAGGTCACTATCCGTGTTGGGCGCCCACGAAAGAGTTGCCGTGCTTGCGGCCGTCGGCGCTTTGGTGGAGGTGGCCGAGGCGACCGTCAAGGTGACAGGGATCGACAGACTCCCGCCCTTACTCAACGTCACCTTCAACGAGCCGCTATAGGTGCCGGCAGCCAATCCACTGACATTGACCGCCACCACGACCTGAGCTGAACTGGTGATGGTTCCTGAGGAAGGCGCAGCACTCAACCACGCAGTATCATCAACGGCTTTCCATCCTACCCGACGTGATGTGCTCTTGGAGATAGTCACAACCTGGCTCGTCGGGTTAGGACCTCCCTGCACGGCACGAAAGCTGAGGCTGACCGGCGTAGCTTGAACAGCCCAGGCATGAGGGACCAGAAATAACGCCAGGGTTGCCACCAGTGCCCCACCGAGGGTCTTCCGATTCAGCCACCTGACTATGGGCGAGCGCACAGATTGCTGCAGGCTATTCATGGTTCCTCCGTCTCCCCAGCCTCCGAGAGGGGTGCTGAGCGAGTGCGTTCTCCACCTATGCGATTGCGAGACGACGGTGTGCTTCGATATCTCTTAGCAGCGGTCGTGCCAGAAGGAGCCCATCACAAGCTATCGTATTCTCAATGGGTTACTTTGGCCATCTGAAACACATCCCATGCCGCTGTAGGCGTCATACTCCTCGATAGCTCGAAATTGTGCGATGCGGCGCGGTCGGCGGCCTCTTCCGGAGTCCTGCTTTTTTGCATCACCTCCAGTGACTGTGTATAACCTGAGAGAGTCATGCGATGGATTCACTCACGGCGGCGCATCCAGCACTCTCCCCAGTCGTCTCCCGGAACGATGCCCCGCTGGATCGGCCTGCTTATACTCACCCTGCTCATCGGCAGCGCCGGCTCCACTCGCGCAGAGGCACCGCCCGATCCTGCCATCGCGACATCGAAGCCGCCCGTCACGCTTCGGTTTGTATCCTGGAAACCGGACCATGCACGCGTATGGGAGGAGGTGCTCGCCGACTTCGCGCGCGCACACCCCCACATTTCGATTGTGCGCGAACTCGCCCCACACAGTTCGACAGCCTATCACGATCTCCTGACCCAGAAACTGAAGAATCGCGATGCCGCCGTCGATGTCTTTTTTATCGATATCATTTGGGTCCCGGAGTTCGCAACAGCCGGGTGGGCCCGCCCGCTCGATGACCGCTTCTCGCCTGCGCTGCAACAGGATTTTCTCCCTGCCGCCGTCGACGTCGGCCGGTATGACACTCATGTCTATGGCGTGCCCAGCCGAATCGATGCCGGACTACTCTACTATCGCCAAGACCTGCTCGACAAATACGGGTTCAGCGCGCCGACGACGTGGCCGGAACTCGTGCACCAGGTGGAAACGATCCTGGCCGGTGAACGACAGATCAATCCATTGCTGCAAGGCTACGCTCCGCAGTTCAAGCAATATGAAGGCTTGGTCTGCAACATGCTGGAATTTATTGAAGGGCATGGAGGAAGCCTGCTGCGGCCGGACGGGACCGGTTCAGCGTTGTCGTCGCCTGACGCACTGGCCGCCGTACAATTCGTCCGTGATGAAGTGATCGGCCGGCTCACGTCACGCGCCGCCCTGACCTATCAAGAGCCGGAGGCGCTGTCCTTGTTTCTACAGGGGCATGCCATCTTTCACCGGAATTGGCCCTATGCGTGGGAACTGGCCAATAACCGCACACGGTCGACCGTATCGGGGCAGGTCGGTGTCGCGCCTCTACCGGGATTTTCTCCCGGACACACGGCGGCGACGCTCGGTGGCTGGCTCTACGGCATCAGCGCCTATTCTCAACACCCCGACGAGGCCTGGACGCTCATCGAATTTCTCTCCAGCCAGGCCGTACAAAAGAAGTTCTCCCGCGAAGCCGGGATCGCACCGTCCAGGGAAGCGCTTTTCTCGGATCCCGAGGTCCTGGCCAGCTCGCCGCAGCTCAAGAACCAGCGCACAGTCCTCCACGCTGCCACGCCTCGCCCGCGGTCACCGGTCTATCCCGCCATCTCACATCTCCTGCAGCGATATTTCAGCCGCGCCTTGTCTATCGAGGGCCTGGACATCCCGCAAGAAGCGGCGATGACCGATGCACACATCAATCGACTCCTAGCGCTGACGAGGGCTGCGCCATGATCCGTGTGCAGTCTTTTTCGCGCTCTCGTGAGGGACTCATTGCCTGGTCAATGGTAGCGCCGGCACTGCTGGTCACGGTGGTCTTCGCGTTATACCCCGTCGTGGACTCATTGTGGCTCAGCTTGCATCACATCTTCGTGGCCATTCCCCAACTTGGCAGCCCGTTCGTCGGCCTCGATAATTACCTGGCGCTGGTGCATGATCCGGTCGCACGGCAGGCGTTCGTCGTGACACTCGCGTTTGTGCTCCTCTCCACACTGCTCGAGTTGGCCTGCGGCCTCATCATTGCCCTGGTGATTCATGAGCGATTTCGCGGACGAGGTCTGGTGCGTGCCGCCATCCTGATTCCCTGGGCCATTCCGACTGTCGTCGCGTCGCAACTCTGGCGCTACATCTTCAACGACCAATACGGATTCGCCAATCTGCTGTTGTTCGGCGACCGCGTCACAGAATACATTCCCTGGCTCGCCTATCCGAGCGTGGCCTTTGCCGTCGTCGTCCTGGCCGACGTGTGGAAAACGTCCTCTTTCGCCGCCCTGCTGATCCTGGCCGGCCTCCAGGTGATTCCCAGCGATGTCTACGACGCCGCCCGCGTCGATGGAGCCACGAAGTGGCAGCGGTTCTGGCACATCACCCTGCCGCTGCTCAAACCGGCGCTGTTGCTGGCGCTGCTCTTTCGCACCATGGACGCGTTTCGCGTCTTCGATCTGGTGTTCGTGATGACGCAAGGCGGACCTGGCGACGCCACGCAGGTGCTGCAGTTTTACGGCTACCAAACCCTCTTCACGGAAGGCCGCATCGGATATGGCTCAGCCGTATCCGTGGCCGTGTTCTTGATGATCATGGTGCTGTCGCTGACGTACCTCCGCGCCATCGGATCGAATCTCCTGGAGCGCAGACGATCATGAGCCGCCGCATACTGCTTGCAGGCGGCATCCTCGTGACGGTGGGAGGCAGTCTGCTCCCCTTCCTCTGGTTTGTCCTCACCTCATTCAAGTCGCAAGCTGAAATCGAAGCCGCACCGCCTGCCTGGTGGCCCTCGGGCAGCCTGGGCTTTTATCGCACCGCCCTTTTCGACCATCACCTGTTCGACTACGTACTGAACAGCGTCGTGGTGGCCGGTTCCACCACCTTGGTAGCGCTGCTCCTTGCGATCCCGGCGGCCTATGCGCTGGCCCGACTCTCTATCCCTGGCAAGCAAGGCATTTTGGCCGTGCTGCTGTGCATCTCCATGTTCCCGCAAATGGCCATCGCCGGACCGGTCTGGCGGCTGCTCGATGCCTTAGGCGGACTCAACCACCGTTGGGGCGTCGTGCTGCCTTATGTTGCGCTGACCTTGCCGTTGGCGATCTGGATCCTGGCGAGTTTTTTCAAGGAACTGCCACCTGAGCTGGAAGACGCAGCACGAGTGGATGGCTGCGGGCCCTGGGGCACCTTGTTCCGGATCACCCTGCCGCTGGCGACGCCGGGGATTTTCACGGCGGCAATCTTGATTCTGATTTATGCCTGGAACGAATTCTTCTTTGCTCTGTTAATTCTCACTCAGCCGGAGCAGCAGACATTGCCCGTGGGCATCGCACTCTTCCAGGGAGAATTCACCATGCCCTGGGGAGAATTGGCGGCGGCCTCGGTTGTGGCCACCCTGCCGTTGATTGGAGTCGTATTGTTGTGCCAACGATGGATTGTCAGCGGGTTGTCCGCCGGCGCCGTGAAAGGTTAGCAGAATGTTGAAAAAGGGCGACCAGCGGCGTTCTCCTTCGCACGCCTCCCTGCGACGTACCGCAAGGGTACGCCTCAGTCGACGTGCTTCGTGCGGCCTTGCTGGATAGCCTTTTTGAACATTCTGTGAACACTGCTATTTTGCAGGAGTCTCTGTGGCTGAACTAGAACTGCGCGCTGTCTCAAAATCGTTTCGCGACCAGAGGGTCTTGCGTGACATCTCGCTCACAGTACCAGACGGAAGCTTTACGATTTTGCTCGGCCCGTCCGGCTGCGGCAAATCGACGCTCCTGCGCATCATTGCCGGGCTCGACGCGCACACGACCGGGCAAATCCTCATCGACGGACACGAGGTCGATCACCTGCCGCCGGCGAAGCGTGACATCGCGATGGTCTTCCAGCACTATGCGCTCTATCCGCATCTGTCGGTTCGCGACAATCTCGCCTTCGGGCTCAAGATGCGCCGCGTGCCGCGCCACGTGATCGACGATCGGATCGCGGAAGCCGCACACCTGCTGGAGATTCAGCCGCTGCTCGATCGCAAACCCAAGGACCTGTCCGGAGGGCAACGGCAACGGGTCGCCATGGGCCGCGCCATCGTGCGCAAGCCCAAGCTGTTCCTATTCGACGAACCGTTGTCCAATTTGGATGCGCAACTGCGCACATCGATGCGAATCGAGCTGAAAAAATTGCAGCAGCGCCTGCAGGCGACGATGATTTATGTCACGCACGACCAGGTTGAAGCGATGACGCTGGGCGACCGTATCGTCGTCATCGAGGGGGGCCGCATTCGACAGGCGGATGATCCCCAGCAAACCTACACCGCCCCGGCCGACCCGTTCGTCGCCTCCTTCATCGGCACGCCCCCGATGAACCTCTGGGAAGGCACCCTCAGGGTGCAAGACCAGGAGACTCTGTTCACAAGCGGTGCCATCACGTTTCCGCTACCGGCGCCGCTGCTGCCGTCACTCCCGCCGCACGCTTCGACACTCACGCTCGGCATCCGCCCGGAAGACATTACATGGCAACACACACCACAATCTGTTCAGGTGGACGCGCAGGTGGAACTGATTGAGGATCTCGGCGCCGATCTCCTCATCCACTCCCGGGTAGGTCATCTCAAACTGGTGGCCCGTGCCGATCGGGAGACCGGCATCACAACCGGCATGGCCACACGGCTATTTTTCCCAGTCCACAAACTACACCTCTTCATCGACCACCGCCGTGTCGATCTACCCCGTCACCCGTGTTGATTCCCCGGCATAGCGGCCCGGAGAGACGTCGTCGCAGACAATGCTGTAGAGACTCATTCAGCCTTGCTGTAGTCTTGCGGAACACATGGTTTCTTGATACAGGCTCCACAAGATGCGAAACATAAAAGAGTCGCTGCGCGATCACTTCAGGAACTTTCCTGCCGGATCGCGCCCATGAAGTCCTCCATGAAATCACTCAGCATGGCCGCGCTGGCGATAGTTGCCACCATCTTGCCATTTGCCGAGGGCATTCTTAAAAACGGATTGCTGGAAATCGTCCTGCTCATGCCGGTGGTCTGGCTCGTGGTCGCCTCGCGTACGCGCGAGCCTGCCCTGCGTTCAGTATTGGTGGTTGTCAGTCTGTGCGTCGGGCTGACTCTCTGCGATCTTCTTTTGCGGCCGTTGATCGGCGACCGGCTTCACTACTCCCCGATGAATCTTCACCAACGGCGGTTGCCGGCGTTGCCGATGTTGGGACGCTGGGACCCCGGAGTGGACTTTTCCGGTGAGGTCTATGGCGACCTCGCCGCCATGACCGGAATGCAGGCGGTCCGGGAACCACGTTTCGTGAAATTCCAGACGGATGCAAAAGGGTTCAGGAATGGCCCCCTACGAAGTCCTATTGATGCAATCGTGCTCGGCGATTCTTTCTCCGCTGGAGTCGGGGTCTCGCAAACCAAAACCTGGGCAGCTCTTCTCGGGGAGCGTTTGGGATGGTCGATCTACAATTTGTCCTATCCTGGCGGGCCGTATGATCAGTACCTCAATTTTTCGATTGAAACCCCGGAATTGCATCTCACACCGAAAGCGCAGCTCGTGTGGACCCTCTACACCGGCAATGACTTGGATGACACCGGCGGCGAAACATGGGATCTCGATGCGTTACCCTGGCGCACGGGAATCTCCGCTGCGCTGGTGACCTACCGGACTTTTCGCGACCGCTCGCCACTGAGTCAAGCGTGGGACTCGGTACGCAGCCGTTGGCGCGGGATTTCTGACGATGTGGTGGTCCGTTCCCTGCCCGATGATCGCTCCATCTTGTTGTACAGGCCCCAGGAAATCTGGGGCCTGCGCGGGCGCACGGACGTTGAACGACACCCCAATTTTTCGAAACTCCAGACGACGCTTCGTGAGATGAACGCAAAGGTCGACCGGATGGGCATGCACGCGACGGTGATTATTCTGCCGACAAAAGGAGAAGTGTATCGCTGGTTGCTGCAGCCGGAATCGAAGGCGGAGGGGCAATCGTCCGGATTTGCGCAAGCCGTACTGGCTGCCTGTAGGCAGATTTCGTTGACGTGCGTGGACAGCAGGGCCTATCTCGAATCAGAAGCAAAGCGGATCTATGATCGTTCGCACGAATTGCTATGGTGGCGCGACGACACGCATTTGAATGAGCTGGGCCATGACGCACTCGCCACCTTCGTCAT
>WBZX01000907.1_pt1 | contig 24441 bp, 18 predicted proteins | sample 5204211 | NCBI WGS metagenome assembly WBZX01 (sample SAMN12344362, study PRJNA552823) | activated sludge metagenome | biome: Activated sludge suspended growth; feature: Nitrification reactor; material: Wastewater; isolation source: activated sludge from nitrification reactor of wastewater... | reverse complement strand
CAGTCGGACCCCGTCGACTTCGCGGAAGATCACGTCGCGAATGACCTCGACCTGAGCCATCGAGCGCGTGCGCAGCGACACAGCGGGCCACAGCGACGGTCTTTTGGCACGGGCCTTGGGCTGGCCAGCTGGCGGTGGAAAGGGCTGTTCTTCGTCGAGAATCGGCTGACCATCGAGCACCGGCAGCACATGCCGCAGCCGCAAAAAGTAACCGAGCAGCACGATCCACGACACGACATGCAAGGCCAGCCCAAGCTGTCCCAGCGGCGAATCCAGCACACCAAAGCGCACAAACGCGACGCTGACGAGCATGCCAAACGCCACGAGCTGCGGCACAAACAGCGCCACGAGCAGGAGCGTCACCGATGCGAGCAGTCCCACCGTCTGAGGCAGCCAGCGCGGACGAACCACTCCAGCGGCGTGAAACAGCAGGATCAGCGACAGAAAGAAGTACAGCGCGCCTAGCATGGATTCCTCGGAAGAGTTGTCAGCCTGTATCTAAGTGATGCCACACAGTCGGAGCTTTTGAACACGGGTCAGCTTCTTGATCGCGGCTTCTCGACGGAGCGCTTCGCTGTGATCACGAACCGACTCGGCGTAGAGCAGCGAAACAGGCAGTCGGGATCGCGTGTACTTGGCGCTGCCTTTGGCATGTGCGACAAGCCTCCGAGACAGCGCCGACGAGCAGCCCGTGTAGAGCGTCCCGTCCTGACAGCGTAGGATGTAGACACACCAGCCGAGCACTTGCGACGGATCAAGCGACGAGGCCGGCGCAGCTGTTTTTTCTACGTCCGCCGATTCGGACGCTGCCGACGCACAGGCATCGCGCTGGTGAGCACTCGTGCGTCCCGATGCTACAGCGACGGAGATCGGCGGTGAAGCGAAGTCTTTACCCTGCATTGACGTGTGAAGCGGGCGAATGCTAGCGTGCTTTGCCCAAGGCATGCGAGTCGATACCGGAAGAAAGCTCTTTGCTGGCGTACGCATCGATGGACGGATGCGCGAACAGCTTGATAAGTGCCCACAGCGCGATCGGGTGTACTTCGAGTCCGAGGACGGACGCTTTCTTCAGGTCCTGCGCAGCGGCAAAGACAGCTTCATCGGCAAGGTCTTAGAGCCAGCCACCGAAGCGCGCAGCATCGATGACATTCGTCGCAACGTCTGGTCGCTGCTGCAAAAGATCTGCCCAGGTCGTCGCGATGAGGGCGAGATCAAGCTCTTCGCGCTCGATGCGGACGAGCCGACGATGATCCGTCCCGGATCGATGCCGGTGCGCGATCCGTACAGCAGCGACGACGACGACGACTTTCGCTAGCGACGACAAAGCGATTGGCGAAGCGTGCGATCGACGACGCGAGCGCCGACCGAGCAGCCGTCACAGCTTCTGCCACAGCTCCAGCTGCGCCCAGAAGCCGTTCATATCGACGGGGTGCGCCACTTTTCGCCGCAGCCCAAGCTGCTCTGCGATGTGGCTCGTCTGATTCGGCAGCGGATTGAGCCAGCACAGCCGTCCACCGCTCGGCAGTCGCCGCGCCACATGCGTCACAAAGCGCACAAGCAGCGGCTCTAGATCGCCTCGGCAGACGCGTCGTCCCATCGGAGGATTGGACACCACGCAGGTCACGCCGCTCGGCCACAGCGACAGCGCGTCGCCTTGTGCAAGCTCGATGCGCGCACCCGCAGCTTGGGCATTTTCCCGCGTCGCTGCCAGTGCTTCTTCGTCGAGATCGCTCCCAATCAACCGGGTCTTCGGACTCCGCAGCGCCAGCTCACACAGCTCTGCCCCCGAGCCAACGAACGGATCCCAGACCACGTCGCGCTCAGACGGAGACAGAAGCTCTGCCAGCGCCGCCGCCAGCGTCGGATGAGACGCCGCTGCAACCATCTTGCGACGATAGCCAAAGCGCGGATCGGGAAGCTGCTTGGGCACCAGCACAAGTCCCGTCGACTGCTCGTCGGTAAGCATCAGATCGATCTGCCACGGGCTGTCCGTCGGATCGTTTAGCAAGTGCGGAACCTTGGCGCTCACCGTCTGAACCAGCTTCTTCACAAGGCCGCGTCGAGGTCCAGCTCCGAACAGCTCCAGTCGATAGCGCAGCGGTCCGTCTGTCAGCGTCTGCATCAGCCGCTTGGTCGCAGGTCGTGACAGTGACAGCGCCACCTGATCCCACAGCCGCACATCCGCCAGATCCAGCGACGGAAGCGGCAGCTCAAACGCCAGGTCGATAAACGTCCGCAGCGCAAACAGCTCACCGAGCGGACGCGACCAGCGAATCGAGATCTTCGACGGCTCACCGAGTGTCCGACTGCGCTGCACGTCCTGCGGAGTCAGCCCCAGACGCGACATCGACTGCAACGCCAGCGCTTCCAGACCCGCGCGCATCCGCAGCGTCACGAGCCACGGCTCAGGCAGCGCCACCTGCGCCAAGATCCGCGAGCTTGCCGTCGGACTGGCCGCTCGCTGTGTGGTTCGCTTCAGTCGCTGAACGGCCAGCTCGATCGCCGATCCCAGCACCGAGTCATCGCCCGGCTTCATGAGCGGAGAAAGCAGCGCCAGCGACGATGGACCACCGATCTTGCCCAGCGACTCTGCAACGGCGCGCCGGTCAGCTGGCTCACGCAGCGTCGGCCACAGCTGAATCAGCGACGCTTCGACCTGCGACGACGGCTCAGGCAGCTTCCCGAGCGCAATCATCGCGGCCCGGCACACCTTGCGATCAGCGTCGGACAGCAGCGCAAGCAGCGGCGACAGATCGCTCGCTTTGGTTTCGACGAGCAGCCGTCCCAGAATCGGTACAAGGTCCGGTCGGACGCTCGACGGTGCGCTCGCCAGCACCTGCGCGACCCGGGGAATCGCTGGGGCCCCAACTCGCAGCAGAGCCACCGTCACAGCTTGCGGCGTCGCAAGTCCACGAATGACCAGATCGACCACCGCTTCGCAGTCGCGCACGCGCGGCGTATACGACGGCGACAAAATCGCGCTCTTTAGCTCGGAATGCATGGGCACAGACTAGTACTTGTTTACGCGGAACGTGGTGTGACCGGAGATCTGAACGACAAAGCCGAACTGAAAACGAATCATTCCGTCGGGCTCGGCCAGCTGCTCCGGGGGATTGGAAAACGGCTGCGCACGTCGAAACGCGCTCATCGCTTCGTCGTCGAGAAACTCAATGCCGCAGGACTTGACGACGCTGACATCGGCGACGCGACCATCAAGTGCCAGCTGAACACGCAGCATCGTGACGCGATCTTTGCCGCCGTAGATGTTGCCGCTTGGATCGTGACGCGACAGGAGCTGATCGGGATGCCACTCCTCGCGCACCTGGCTCTTCATGCGGTTAAAAAACGCCGCAAACTTCCATTTTTTGGCATTCAGCGCCGTCGCATCTCCGTCGTCGAGATCACCCAGATAATCCGGCGATCCACTGCCTTGACCGAGCGCCCGGGCCAGCGACTCTTGCGACGGAGTCAGCCGCAGCGGACCGGACCCAGGAAGCGTCTGCGCGCCGATTCGTTCACTCGCCGAAGCGGCACCTTGTCCGGCCATGTGCGCCAGCGTTCCGTCGGGACCAAGCGATCGCACTTCACTCTGCGGACCGACGGGACCGGGCACTTTGTCACCGCTGGGACCGCGCAGCGCCACGATGCCATTTTTCGGCGGCAGCGCACGCGGATCACCCGGCAGTAGCTTGCTCGGTGGCGACGGAGGAATCGCAGGCATCGGCGGCTGTGGCGCCAGCTTGGCCCCCGCTTTGTCCTGTCCGACTTGGCCTTTGCTCTCGCGCAGCACCGTGCTGTCATATTCCGACAGGAACTTGGCTTGATCGGGACGCTGCTCGATCGCCGGCTGCGCAATGTCGACGACCTGGCCACGAGGATCTTTTTGTTCGCGCTCTTTCTGCGCTTTGTCCTCGTGCTCGTTCTTCGTCGGCGGCTTTTCGAGATCGTCGACGAGCGTCTCGATTTCCATCGGCTGGCTGTCGCCTTCAAACAGCGGCTGACCATCGATGACAAGTGGCGGCAACGGCTGCTTCAGCGACGGAGCCAGCACACCCGCCCACGCCAGATAACCGAACATCAGACCGTGCGCGCACAGCGCCAGCGCAGCCGATGCTGCATACAGTTTCAGGCGATGTCGACGAGCACGATGATTCACGGGTCCGTAAAGCGAAGTTTAGCTTACGACCCGGTTTCTACCTTGCTTCTTGCCGCGCTGCACGGCTTCTTGTGACTGACGCAGGAGCTGAACGGTGTCAGCCTCGGGAGAAAGCTGGACCACACCGACCGTGACCGTGATCGACAGCGAGTCGCCTTCGAACAAGAAGCTCTCGCTGCTGGCCGCCGTCCGCAGATCTTCGGCGCGCGTCTGTGCCACCGTCTGATTCGTCTCGGGAAGCAGCAGCAAAAACTGCGTTCCTTCGTAGCGACAGAGCAGCTCGAAGCGCTCGCATTTTTTGCGAATCCGACGAGCCAGCTCTTTGATCACAAAGTCGCCCGACAGATGTCCGTAGTTGTCGTTGACCTGCTTGACGTGATCGATGTCGATCGCCAGCAGCGTCAGCGGACGCAGCAGCTTGTGCGCGCGATGAACTTCTCGTTCCATCGCTTCGACGAAGGCTCGACGGCTGAGCGCGTGGGTCAGTCCGTCTCGCACCGCGATCTGATACAGCTCGTCGAGAAGCAGCGTTTCGATGCTGCTGCCCGCCAAGTAGCGGAAGATCGCGCTACCGACTTTGAGCTGATCGCCGGGAGCGAGCTTGTGCTCACGAATCGGTACGTCGTTGACGTAGCTGCCGTTGGTCGACTGAAGGTCTTGGACTTGCCAGCCTCCATCGACCTTCGACAACCGAGCGTGACGTCGAGAAACCGAGTCACGATCGACCTGGATGTGCGCATCGCTGCTCCGGCCAATGATCAGCTCATCCCCGTCGAGGATGAACCGTCGACCCGTCTCGGGAGCTTCCAGCGCACCCGCATACGAGAGCAGCAGCAGCGGTCCTCGACTGGCGTCTACGCGGTTCTTTCGAGACTTGTCTTGGTCCATTCGCCGCCTACTGAAGGTTGACGTACAGCTCCGCCGAGCGCTGCGGCTCAACTGGAGTGCCAGGCTGATCATTATAGAACAGCTTGAACACCAAGCGTTTGCGTCCTGCCGTAAGGTACGGCGCGATGTCTCCCACGACGCCAGGATTGGGGATCTGCCACGGCGCATCGCTGGCCGCGACTTGGTTCGTGCGCGCGACGAAGTTGACACCACCGATGTAGGCGCGGACTTGACCGCGACCGCACTCTTTGATGTCGGAGCCGTTGAGCTTGAACGCAAAGCCAGCCTCACAGCCGGTGCTGGCGTCGGTGCCCGAGATCTCGAACAGCACGTTGATCGGCTGGCCCGCAGGCAGCGTCTGCTCGGGATTTGGCGAGGTGATGCGAATCGCGGGCGAGTTGTCCGGCGGTTCCTCGCAGCCCGTCAGCAAAAGCCCCGTGGCGAGCAGACAAGGCGCAACAGTACGGATGGATCGAACAAGAGTCCTTGCGTTCATAGCGACGTCCTTTCAGTCAGTAAGCGAAAGCCAGTTGCGGCGAGGAGGAGTAATCAGGCGGGCGACGACAGGGTCGCTTAGATACCGCAGAGCGGGTCGTCGGCGTTCTTGCAGCGCTCGAGCTTGGCTTTGCGATCGCGTTCCTTCGATGCAGCACGCTGCGCCGCAGCATCCGCCGCCGCACGAGCCGCCGCAGAAGCCGCCGCGCGCGCACGATCGGCCAGCTCCATCCGATCTTTTTCGTTCTTCGCAGCATTTACCTGATCTTCGAGCGACTTGGCTTCGGCCAAGCGATCGCTCAGGGCCTTTTGCAGACGAGACGATTCATCGCGATCTTTTTTGCGCTCTGCTTCGATGCGAGCGACGGCGTCTTTGAACGCCTGCTGCTTCGCTTGTTCCTGCGCGCGCTTGACGAAGATGACGACGACGATGCTGATCGTGATGAACACCGCCGACACAGCCGCGATGAGCTTGACCGGAAGTGGCTTGCTCTTGATGGCTTCCGTCGCCGCTCGCAGGTTGGCTTCTTCGATTCGCGCCTCAGCCTCGATGCGCGCCCGACGCTCGGCTTCTTCCAGCCGGATGCGATCTTCGCGCTCTTTGTGCTCACGCGCTTCACGCTCTCGACGAATGGCGTCTTCCTGCGCGCGAATCTTGGCCTCTTCCTCTTCTTTGGCCCGGCGAATCGCGTCTTCCTTGGCGCGACGCTCAGCCTCGGCTTGGGCGATACGGTTGTCCTCTTCCTCTTTGAGCCGATCCTGAAGGGTGTTGGCAACTTCCTTCAGCGAAAACAACAGCGAGTTCTCTTCGCGAGCCATGGGAACTGCGTCTCCTTGTCTAGTCGGCAGCGACCAGCTACCAACCTTTCTGCGACGGAAAAACCACTTGACACTATAACACTAGCGGCGCGAGGACCGGTCCTGTTTTTGCAGGTCCGCGATTCGCAAAGCCTTTTGGCTGCCCCGCGCGGCGCACACATGCCCAAACAGCGAGCCGACCGAAGCCGCCCGCGAGCCTTGACCTGCGTGGTTGGCCAGGGGTAGGACATGCCATGACTTTTTCGTCCTCCTCTTTAGCGCTTTTCTCTCTGTGTGTCATCTGCGATGTTTCGGCGAGCCACGCGGCCCCGCAAGCTGCCACGCCGCAGGGTCAAGCCCCAGCCGCCAGTCCAGCGCATACGCACGGTCAGCCAAGCCAAGGCCAAGCGAGCGCGCACGGCCATGCGGGCCCCGTTGCTGGCCCAGCGGTGATTGGTCCTTCTGAAAAGCACCTGCGCAACCTCCGTCAGCTTACCTTCGGGGGAGAAAACGCCGAAGCCTACTTTTCTGCCGACGGAAAGCGGCTCAGCTTGCAAGCCACAACCGCGAGCGATCGCTGCGATCAGATCTATCACCTGCCCGTTCCGACGACAGCAGGCCCGACACCGAGCCTCATTCCCGTCTCACAAGGCAAAGGTCGTCATACGTGCAGCTACTTCTTTCCCGACGCAAGCCGCCTGATTTTTTCGTCTACGCGGCACCTCGGAAATGACTGTCCACCGACGCCAGATCGCAGCAAAGGCTATGTCTGGCCGCTCTACAACTATCAGATTTATACGTCGCTGCCCGACGGAAGTGATGTCCGCCGACTGACCAACACGTCCAGTTACGACGCTGAGGCCACGATCTGCAAAGACGGAAGCGTCATCTTTACCTCCGATCGCGACGGTGATCTGGAGCTGTATCGAATGAACCTCGACGGCAGCGGTGTCAAGCGCATCACCAATTCGCCCGGCTACGACGGTGGCGCGTTCTTTTCCGAAGACTGCAAGTCGATCGTCTGGCGGGCCGATCGCCCGAAGACCGAAGCGGACGCCAAGGCCATGAAAGATCTGCTGTCGCAGCACATGGTTCGTCCGACGCGGATGGAGCTGTGGGTGGCCGATGCCGATGGAAAAAACGCGCACCAAGTGACCGATCTGAAGGCCGCGTCGTTTGCGCCGTTTTTCTTTCCGACCAGCGTCGCGGGAGCCCCCAATCGCCGCATCATCTTTTCGTCGAACAATGGCGATCCGCGCGGTCGTGAGTTCGATCTGTGGGCCATCAACTCCGACGGCTCGCAGCTAGAGCAGATCACCGACGCGCCGGACTTTGACGGCTTTCCGATCTTTTCCCCCGACGGCAAAACGCTGGCCTTTTCGTCCAACCGAGGCGGCAAGTCGCACGGCGAAACCAACGTCTTTTTGGCGGACTGGGTTGCGTCGGAAGCAAAGAGCACCAAGCCGGTCGCTGCCGATCAAGTCTCGTCGCGCATTCGCTGGCTGGCCGATCCGGCGCGCGAAGGCCGAGGCATCGGCACCAAAGGCATTCAGAGCGCCAGCGACGAACTGGCTCGCTGGATGCAGAGCGCTGGCCTGCGTCCCGCCGGAGAGCCCGTCGCTGGTCGTCCTTCCTTCTTCCAAAGCGTCGAGGTGGTGGTTGGCGTTCGCGATGCAGGCTCGTCGTTCCGCGTCGAAGGAAGTGGCGCGCGGGCACTGACCCCAGCCGAAGCCGTCGCTGCCGCCATGTCGTCGAGCGGAGCCTTTGCGGGCAAGCTGCGCTTTGCGGGCTACGGAATCACCGCGCCCGAGTCGAACTGGGACGATCTGTCGGGCGTCGATGTCAAAGGCCAAGTGGCAGTGGTTCTGCGTGGCGTTCCCGACGGAAAGCTCCAGAGCAGCGCGGCGCGCTCGTATTCCGATCTGCGCTACAAAGCGTGGAACCTGCGAGAGCACGGCGCGCTGGCGGTCCTGTTTGTCGATCCGAAAAATGACACGCTGCCGAAGCTGACGCTCGATGGGCCCGAAGGAGGAGCAGGCATTCCGGTTGGCTTTGTCAGTCGGGCGCTGGTCGCTTCGCTGATTCCTGCGTCGTCTGTTCCCGCGCCGAGCAGCCACAATCCGCACGCGCCGCCACCGCCGAAAGCCGAAGGCCCGGTCGCACACCTGATCGTCGCGGCGGAGCTTTCTCAGAGTGCTTCGGTGACAACCGCAGCGTCGCTGTCCGGCAAGATCAACCTTCAGCGGGAAGCGCGCAAAGAGCGCAACGTCGTCGGACTGCTGCCAGCCAGCAAGCCGAATGCCGGAGAAGTTCCCGCGATCGTCGTCGGTGCGCACTACGATCACCTGGGCCAGGGAGGACGAACGTCGATGGCTCCGGGTGTGACGGCGGTTCATCCGGGTGCAGACGACAATGGCTCGGGCACGGCAGCGCTGTTTGAGACGGCGCGACTGCTCGCAGAGGCCGATCGCAGCTTCGATGTCTACGTCGCAGCCTTCACCGGCGAAGAGCTGGGCCTGGTCGGCAGCAGTCGCTTCGTCGCAGCGCTTCCGCAAGGACTTTCGCGCAGCCGCATCAAGGCCATGATCAACTTCGACATGGTCGGTCGTCTCGGAGGCTCGCCGGAAGCCACCGTTCCGACGCTCAGCGTGCAAGGCAGCGACTCCGCGACGGAGTGGAAAGACTTCATCCTGCCCGCATGTCAGCAGAGCGGCTTGTCTTGCAAGCTCGGCGGCGACGGCTACGGCCCAAGCGACATGACGCCGTTTTACGCCGCTGGAGTCCCGGTGCTGTTCTTCTTTACCGGCGCACACGCTGACTATCACCGCCCGACGGACACCGCCGACAAGATCAACAGCTTGGGCATCTTGCAGATCAGCTCGATCGCGACGCAGGTGCTGCGCTCACTCGGGGAAAAGCTCGGACAAGGCAGTCCCGCGCTGACCTACACGCGGCCCAAAGGTCCAGCGCCTCGCATCGGAGACACCGGCGGCTACGGCGCGTATCTGGGCACGATTCCCGACTACACCGCGATGCAGGGTGCCCAAGGTGGCGTGAAGCTTTCGGGCGCGCGTCCGGGCAGCCCCGCCGAAAAGGCCGGTGTTGTGGCCGGCGACATCTTGGTTGGGCTTGGCGATAGCAGAGTCTCGACGCTGGAAGACATGACGTTTGCGCTGCGCAAGCACAAGAGCGGCGACACTGTCGATGTCGTGGTCCGGCGCGGCGGCGATCAGATCGTCAAGCTGCGTGCCACCCTCGGAACCCGCCCTCAGTAGTCCGTGACAGCTCCGTAACGATTGCGATAAGGTCAGCGCCCCATGAGCACGAGCAAGGAACCCTCCACAGCCACCACCGAGCGACCGTCTCCACTTACGATCTTGGAGACGAAGGAAGCCGAAGCCCTGCAAGGCGGCGGCGCAGCGCGCATCAAGCGTCAGCACGAAGCCGGCAAGCTCACCGCCCGTGAGCGCGTCGAGCTGTTCTGCGACAAAGGCACGTTCGTCGAGATCGACAAGTTCGTCACCCATCGCTGCACCGACTTCGGCATGCAAGAGCAGAAGGTTCTCGGCGACGGTGTCATCACCGGCTACGGTCTGGTCGGTGGTCGTCAGGTGTTTTTGTTCGCCCAAGACTTCACCGTCTTTGGCGGCTCGCTGTCGGGAGCGTACGCGCAGAAGATCTGCAAGATCATGGACTTGGCGATGCGCGTCGGAGCGCCGGTCGTCGGGCTCAATGACTCCGGCGGTGCGCGCATCCAAGAAGGCGTCGAGTCGCTGGCCGGTTACGCCGAGATCTTCACCCGCAACGTGCTGGCGTCGGGCGTGGTGCCGCAGCTGTCGCTCATCCTTGGGCCCTGTGCTGGTGGCGCCGTCTATTCTCCGGCGATGACCGACTTTATCGCGATGGTCGATAAGTCGAGCTACATGTTCATCACCGGCCCCGACGTGGTCAAAGCCGTCACCCACGAAGAAGTCAGCAAGGAAGATCTCGGCGGCTCACGCACGCACGCGGGACGTTCTGGCGTCGCACACCTGCGCTATCCCGACGAAAAAGCCGCGCTGCGAGAGATGCGCGAGCTTCTGTCCTATCTGCCGCAAAACAACGCTGAAGATCCGCCCGTCGTCGCTTCGACGGATCCGGCGGATCGCGAAGATGCCGCGCTCGACAGCTTGGTTCCGACGGAAGCCACCCGCGCGTACGACATCAAAGAGCTGATCCGTCGCATCGTCGACTCGGGACGCTTCTTTGAAATCCAGCCCGAAGCCGCGATGAACATCGTCGTCGGTTTTGCTCGCATGGATGGTCGCACCGTCGGGATCGTCGCCAATCAGCCCGCTGTGCTCGCTGGAGTGCTCGACATTGCCGCGTCGGTGAAGGCCGCGCGCTTTGTCCGCTTCTGTGACTGCTTCAACATTCCGCTGCTCACGCTCGTCGATGTTCCCGGCTTTATGCCCGGCAAAGACCAAGAGCACGGCGGCATCATCCGTCACGGTGCCAAGCTGCTCTACGCGTTCGTCGAAGCGACCGTTCCCAAGGTCACGCTCATCACCCGCAAAGCCTACGGCGGAGCCTACGACGTGATGGCATCCAAGCACGTTCGTGCCGACGTAAACTTCGCGTTCCCGACGGCAGAGATCGCGGTCATGGGCCCCGAAGGCGCGGTCAACATCATCTATCGCGAACAGCTCGCGCAGTCGTCCGATCCCGAAGGCACGCGCGCAGCCTACGTCCGCGAATACCGCGACAAGTTCGCCAATCCGTACGCCGCTGCGTCGCTCGGTTACATCGACGAAGTCATTCGCCCGAGAGAGACGCGCAAGAAGATCATCACCGCGCTGCGCATGCTCAAAAACAAGCGACAGCAAAACCCGCCCAAGAAGCACGGCAACATCCCGCTGTAGCGCTTATTCCGACGGAAGCGCTCAGGTTTTCGTCGGAAGCTCTTCCCGCTTCACCTAGCGCTGCTCGATTGGCTTCGACAGTGCATCGACGAGCAGCCGACTCACTGCCTCGGGTTGCTCCAGCTGCACAAAGTGTCCGGCTGGCAAATACTCGACGCGCAGCCTCGGAACCATCTGTCCAAGCCCTTCCGTCAGCTCTTTGCCAAGCGCGACATCTTGCTCACCCCAGATCAGCAGCGTCTCGGCCTCGACGGGCTGACACAGCTGCGCGAGCTTGCGCGGATCTTGCCGCAGAACCGCTCGGTAGTAGTTGACCATCGCCGACAGCGCGCCCGGCTGACTCGCTGCCTGACGATAGACCGCGAAGTCTTCGGGCGACACGTTCTGACGAAGCAGCCTCGTGTGAGCAAACGTCTTGCGCAGGTTCGCCCAGTCGTTGTGCGACAAGAACCACTCGGGAACGTGCGGAAGCTGAAACATCAGCATGTACCAGCTGCGACGAAGCTGCCGAAGCGATAGCTGCGACAGAAACAGCGCCGGATGCGGAGCATTGAGCACAACCAGTCGCCGCACCACATGTCGCGTCGCGGGAAACGACGCAGTCAGCCACGCCACCGCTCCGCCCCAGTCATGCCCGACGACATCCAGTCGCTGATAGCCGAGCGCTTTGCTCAGCGCCACCACGTCGCCGGTCAGTCGATCGACGCCATACTCGCTGACATCCGACGGCTTGTCCGACAGGTTGTAGCCACGCAGATCGGGAGCCATCGCCCGAAAGCCCGCCTTCGCCAGCGCCGGAAGCTGATGACGCCACGAATACCAGCACTCAGGAAAGCCATGAAGCAGCAGCACCGGCGGTCCATCGACAGGACCGGCTTCTGCGACGTGAAAGCGCAGTCCGCCCGCCGTCACCGTGGAATGTCGAAGCTCCGTCGCGCTGGCGTCGCTCATGGTTAGCCTCGACGACTCTCGGCCAGCATCGACCAGAGGCTCCGACCGACCTGCACCGCACCTTTGGCGCGATTGACCAAGCCATTTCCGTAAAACAGCCGCACCGCACCGTCGAGCATCGGGAACGTTCCGCCGCGAATCGGATACAGCGAGATCGGCATGTGAATCGGCAGCTTGTCCGTCACCACCGTCTTGATGTGGCAGCACGAGCGCAGTCCCTCGCGGCCATTGATGCGCCCGAAGCCCGAGATCCGCACGCCACCAAACGGAGCCGACTGAACCATGTAGGCAATCCCGTAGTCGTTTACCACCGTCATGCCCGCCGAGATGCCTTTGGCGATTCGCTCTGCACGTCGACTGTTCTTGGTAAACACCGACGATCCAAGCCCGTAGCTGGAGTCGTTCGCCAGCCGAATCGCTTCTTCCTCGCTGCGCACGCGGATGATCGTCATCACCGGCCCGAACGTCTCTTGCTTCACGAGGTCCATCGTGTGATCGCAGTCGACGACGACGGTCGGCTCAAAGAACTGCCCGGCCAGGCTCGGATTGCGTCGTCCACCGACGAGCACCCGCGCGCCTTTTTTCACCGCGTCTTGGATCTGCCGATCGATGATCTCAAGCTGTCGCGGCATCGTCAGCGCACCGACATCGAACTGACCACCGGCATCTTGCGACGGCGGACCTTGTCGCAGCGACTTCGCCCGACGCACCACTTCATCGACGAAGCGATCGTAGATTCCGTCGAACACATACAGCCGCTCTGCCGCCACGCACATCTGACCGCACGCCGTGAACACGCCCAGCATCGCCGAGCCCACCGCCTGATTCAGATCTGCATCGTCGCAGATGATCATCGGATCTTTGCCGCCCAGCTCCAGCACCACCGGCGTCAGCGTCTGCGCCGCCGCAGCCATCACCTTGCGACCGTTTTCCGGCGAGCCGGTAAAGAAGATCTTCTCGACACCCGAGTTGACCAGCGCGCGTCCCGTCTCTCCGTCGCCCGTGATCACCTGCACCAGATCGGGACTGTAGCCAGCCTTCGTCAGCACTTCGTCGAAAATGGCCTGAAAGTCCGCCGCCGACCACGCCGTCCATTCCGACGTCTTGGCAATCACCGCGTTGCCCGCAAACAGCGCTGGCACCGTCGGACACAAGATGTTGTGGAACGGAAAGTTCCACGGACAAATCACGCCCACCACGCCAAGCGGCAGGTATTCCACCCGCGCCGCTTTGTGCATCAGCAGCCCCGACGGACGCTTATCGGAACGCAGATCCGCTTCGCCGTGATCGATCAGGTAGCGAATCTTTTCGCAGACCGGAAAGATCTCGCCCATCGCCGCGTCGGCCATCGTCTTGCCCGAGTCCACCGAGCACAGCCGACAGATCTCCGTCTGATGCTCGATGATGTAGTCGAGCAGCATCCGCAGCACCCGTCGTCGCTCCGCAAACGAGGTCTGGCCCCAGACCACCTGCGCTTGCCTGGCACGCGCCAGCCTTTCCGAAACATCGGACGGACTCAGCGACGGAACTTCACCCAGCTTTTCCAGCGTCGCCGGGTTTTGACACGCAATCGTAAAAAGAGTCGGAGAAACAGTACGGACCTCGTCGGTCAGCTTGCCAAGCATCGCGGCTCCTCGGGGAAAAAGTCCGCTTGGCCTTACCAAAAAGGAAAGCCGCTCGGCAACAAAAACCACGGAACGCCGCCGCGTACCGGTTCGCTAGCGACGATTCAGCGGCCCCAGACGCGCTCGCCGTGGCTGTCCTTCGTTACCTGGCTGCGCGCCCGGCTCGACCTGGAGCAGCGCATCCAGCGCCGCACCGCGACCCGGATCGACCACCACTTCGTTTTGATACGGCGCAAAGCCCGGCTTCTGAATCTCGACGCGATGTTCCCCGGCGAACGTCGTCACGATGATCGGCGTCTGACCCAGCCGCATCCCGTTTAGACGCACCGTCGCCCCCGGTGGCAGCGACGTCACTTCCAGCATCCCCGTCTTGCGCTGCTGCGCTTTGTGCAAAAGCTCCGTCGTCAGCGCCGACAGCCGCGTCCCCAGCTTGCCCGCTTCACAGCCGACACAGCTTGACTCCACCTCGGCGGCAAAGTCCGCCATCTGCGCATCGTAGAGCTGCCCGACAAGCTGCCAGTCATCCCCGTCGCGCACGACCCGAACCGACAGGAGCTGTCGCAGCTCGCTTTTTTGACACAGCTCCGCCTGGCACTCGCTGTTCGTACACTGCGACGGCTGCGGCCACAGCGTCGTCCCCGTCAGAGCCCCCGGCGTCACCAGCTCCACCGGCACCTTGCGCGCTTTGAAGCCGCGCTGGACCTCGCCACTCAGCCGCTCGCGCTGCGCTTCTGCGTCCGACGGTAGCTCCACGATCGCCACCACCTGCGGCTTGCGCGTCCCCGACTCCGACCTGGTCCCACCCGATCCTGCGAGCACTGGCATCGTCACAAGCAGCGACAGACCCAGCCCCGCACCGCGCATGATTCCCCGATATCGATTCATTAGCAGCCCGGCTCCCTGAACGATTTCTTGTCGCGGGCGCGCAGCTCAATGGTCGTGGCTGGGCTGCCCTTTACCTGGAACTCGTGCGAACCAGGGCCGAGCCAGCGCTCCTCGGGAACGCAGCGACCCTTCTTGTTGCGATAGACGGTGACGAGCGCCAGCTTGTTCTGCACCCGCGCAATCGCCGCCGCCACGTCCTTTTTCTGCGCCTTGCTGCTGCCCCGCAGCGACTTGAGCTTCTGGTACTCGCTCATCGCCTGTTCGTAGCGAGCGTCCCCCTCGAAGCTGCGACCCAGGTAGTAGCCCAGGTCCCACGCGAACTTGCTGCACGCCTGCGGCAGCTCACGCGCGCACAGCGCATTGGCCTGCGACAGCCGAGACCGCGCCCGATCGTAGTTTCCATCCTTGAACGCGCTCGCACCGGCCTTCACCAGCTTTTCGATCGCTTCCCGATTCCCCGACTGCTTGTCCTCAGCCTGGGTCGGCGTCGGCTCTGGCTTGGTCGGCACCGGTGCCGTCGGCTGCGTCACCGCTTGCGTCGACTCCGGCTTCGCAGTCCGCGCCGCTTCCGCCGCCTTGTCCGCCGCCGCTTTCTGCGCCTGATACGCCGCCGTCGCCTTCGCCCGCACCTCGGGATCCCGATCCCGCATCAGCGTCCGCAAAAGAGGCCGCGCGTCCCCTTCCGGCAGCCGCGCCGTCTCTGCCACCGCCGCCAGTCGCACCTGCTTGTCGGGATCACGCGACGCCTTTTCGATGACCAGCGCCGCGCTCGCCCCATCTTGCGCCGCCGCCGCCTGCACCGCCGCCGCCCGCACCGCTGGCTCACTGCTATCGAGCAGCGTCTTCGCACTCTCGGGCGCTTCCACCTGCACGTTCAGCCGTCGCAACAGCGCATACGCCAAGATCCCTTCCGGCGAGTCAGGCCGATCCGACAGCACCTTCTGAAGCTCTGGCACCGCGCGCTGATCGTTTAGCTCCGCCAGTCGCCGCGCCGCCAGGAAGCGATTGCCCTGCTCCGCGTCTTCCAGCGCCACCGTCAGCGACGCCGCATCCCGATCGAGCGACTCGATCACCTGTCGCCGCTCTTCCGCATCACTCGATCGCAGCGCCGTCAGCACCTGCGCACGCTGGCTCTCGTCACCCAGCTTCAGCAGCGTCGTCCGCGCCAGCGTCTGTTCCCGCCCCGCCGGACCCGCCACGATCTGCCCGAGCCAGCCCTTCACATCGCTCAGCACGCCTTGCTGACCTTGTCCGATCAGGCGACGACCGGCTTCCCCCAGCGCGCGAATGACTTCTTCACGCACCGACTGTTCTTTGTCTTCCAGACCGCCACGCAGCGCCACAAACGCCGACCGATCGCGCACCTTCGACAGCGCCCGCGCCGCACCTCGCCGCGTCGCCGTATCCGAGCCATCACGCAGCGCCCGCGACAGCGTTCCCACCTGCTTCGACGATCCAATCTCCCCCAGGATCGCCAGCGCTTCTTCCGCCAAAAGCCCGCCGCCGCCTTGCAGCGCACGCTCGGCCAGGCTGATGTCCTGCATCGCCAGCACCTGCGGGTCCGCCCCCGTCATCCGCACAATCGCGGTCGCCGCCGACTGCTGTAACATCGGCTCCGTCGGCAGAAGCCGCGCCTTCAGCAGCTCAATGTCGGGACGCTGACCGCTAAAGCCCAGGCCCGTCACCGCCAGCGACTGCATGCTCGGCGTCGCCACCGGCGCATTGAGCACCCCGCGAAACAGCTCCGGGTCCACCGCTTCTTCCAGCTGCGCCAGCAGCACCGCCGACTTCAGCCCGTCGAGCCCCGACTTCTTGCTCTGATCGCGCAGATACTGCTTTCCCGATGGCTCGCTCAGCTTCGCCAGCGACATCGCCACCACCCGCTGCGACTCCACCGTCCCGCTGCCGCCCAGCTTCACCTTCAGCCGCTCGCGCGCATCGGAATCGCCCGCTCGTGCCAGCTGCGGCAGCACTTCCAGCTGTCCCGCCTCCGACACCAGACCTTGCGACACCGCTTGCCCCAGCAGTCGCCGCGCGTCCGCATCGCCCGTCCCGCACAGGTACAGCGCCGCGCGCAGCTTCGCCTGCTGATCGCCCTTGCTGCCCATGATCTTCTTGAGCGCCTGCTTGCCCCGCACATCGCCCAGCTGATCGAGCGCCTCAGCCGCCGCCACCTGGAGCATCGGCGTCCGCGCTTCTTTGTCCGTCAAAAGCGCCGCCAGCGGTGTCGTGGCCTCGCGTCGCCCGAGCTGCCCCAGCATCTCAGCCGCTTTGATCTGCACCCGCACATCCGCATCCGACAGAAGCGGCAGCAGCGCCGGCAGCAGCGTCCCATCGCGCGTCTCCGCCAGCCCACTGAGCGCCCCGCTGCGCAGCTCCACCGTCTGCGCCGCCAGATCCCGCTTCAGCAGCTCCACCGCTTGCTGCCGCGCTTCGAGCAGCCGCGTCGTCGCCGCCAAGCTCTCATCGTGCGCCGCCTGCTTCTGCCGCTTGTAGATCACGTAGCCCGTAAGCGACGCCGCACCGACCACCAGCAGCGTGCCCCACACCGTCGCCATCAGCGCCCACAGTGGCCAGCCCTTTTTGACCACCTGGATCTGCACCTGCGACTGTCTGCCGCCCGGTGTCAGCTTGTCGATCTCTGTCTGGAGCGCCGCTTCCAGGTCGCGCATCGACTGATAGCGCGCCGACGGCTCCTTCGACAGCGTCTTCATCACCACCGCTTCGAGCGACTCCGATAGCACAATGCTCGGCAGCCGCTTGCGCATCGGAGGCACCGGCGCCGACGCATGTCCGAACATCACCGTCAGGAAGCTCGCGTCGTCAAACGGAACGATGCCCGTCAGCATCTCGTACATGATGCAGCCGAGCGCGTACTGATCCGTGCGCGGGTCCAGCTCAAAGCCCTGCGTCTGCTCCGGCGACATGTACTGCGGCGTCCCGAGCACCATGCCCGGCATCGTGTGCCGCTCTTTCATCGCCCGATGCGCTTCCGCCCCGAGCTTTTCCGCCGACAGCTGATTCAAGTCGACCTTCACCGCCGTCCCCCGATTGGTCGCGATGCCAAAGTCGACAATCTTCACAAAGTCCGTCTGCCCATCCTGCTCAACGAGAAAGATGTTATCCGGCTGAACCGTGCCCCCCGCCCCGCCCGTCGAAAAACCGCAGCCCGCCCCTCCCCCCCGGCTGTAAGCGGGAAGCCGCGATGTCAGGACTTCGGCCTACGGAAGACGGACGGCACGACCCCATCCACCCCAGGCTTTCTTCCCTTGCACCAAGCCCCTGCACGCGCGCTGCACAACGCCTCGCGGCCCGCAAAGTGACGTGCAAATCCCCTGCACAACGCGTTGTGCAAGCTGCGGAGGCGTGACGGCGTGGCCTAACAACGTACGCAAGCCCCGCAAGCACCTGCAAAGTGACTGCACAAGCCGTTGTGCAGGTTGTCTGCAAGTGATCTGAGCCTGCACAAGCCGTTGTGCAGCCGGTTTGCAGCCGACTTTTGCCTGCACAAGCCGTTGTGCAGCCGGTTTGCAGCCGACTTTTGTCCTCACAACCCGTTGTGCAGCCGATTTGCAGCCGACTGTTGCCTGCACAAGCCGTTGGCAGGCGGCCAGCACCGTCCCAACGTCCGCCGCGTACGTTGTCAGCCCCGATTGCAGGTCACGCTACGGGCCGCAAGCCGTTGTGCAGCTGGCCAGCAAGCGGATCGCGCGGCGCGGCTGGTTTCGGAGGCGTGACTTCCACCCGATTCCCCTCGGCAGCGGGGAAGTGTTCGCGAACTTCTCGACGGATGGAAATGTATCCGGCTTGAGATCTCGATGGATGATGCCCTTGTCGTGGACGGCTTGGAGTCCGCGTGCGATCTGGACGGCGATCCGGCACATCCGCAGCGCCTCGAGCGGACCTTGGCTGATCACCTTGCTCAGCGTTGGCCCGCGCAGAAACTCCATCGCCAGATAGGATCGGTCGTCGGGCAGCACGCCAAAGTCCGACACCACCACCGTGTTCGGGTGCTTGACCTTGCTGGCCAGCTGCGCTTCTTGCAAAAAGCGATACTGCGCGTCTTGGTCCTGCGGCTTGAGCAGCACCTTGATGGCCACTTCCGCATCCAATAAGACGTGGCGCGCGCGATAGACCACGCCCATGCCACCGGCAGACAGCCGCTCCAAGATGTCGAAGCGACCGTCAATCACCGTGCCAATCAGATCGTCATTGGCCTCGGACCCGGCACCTGGCTGGCTCGGCGTCAGGCTGGGACTCGACACCGCAGCCACGTTGTCCTGACTGCCGCAGGTGTGCTTTTCGCCGTCTGGAAATAGCTCGCCGCAGCGCTCGCAGCGCCGGGCTTGAGCCGTGTTGTGAACGGTCACGGGCAGGCCCCCATGGCCTCGCTCCCTAGAGCGCCCGATGCGCCATCCCCCCGACGGCGCGACGTACAGGCATAGTTCATGACGCTAGACCATTATTACATGAGCTTAACGGTCTTTGGGGGCTTATCATTCGGCGGAGCGGGGCGCTAAAATCCCAAGTCGTGGCGGCCAATCACTCCCTTGCGCGCACTGCACAGCCCGACGATGAAGGGCTGTCCGCTGGCAGCGCGCGCGTTCCGACGCTCCGGCTGCTGTTTGGCAAGTCGCGCGGCATCGTCGCTTCGTCGCCCGGTATGGGTGGCTTGGGTCTGCTTGGGGCGCAGCCCATTCGGTGGCGACTCGATCGACCCCACGCGCTTCAAATAGGCCGAGGCGCACCCAGCGATGAGGTCTGCCTGGCCGACGACTCGCAGGCCTCGCGGCTGCATGCCTCGCTGCTGGTCGTGCCGGGACAGCCGCCGCTGTTGCGTGATCTCGGTAGCTCGAACGGCACCTTTGTAAACGGCGCGCGCATCCAGCAAGCGTCGCTCTGCGATGGCGACGTGGTGCGCGTGGGCAGCACCCTGTTTCTGCTGCGCGAGGAGCCACAGCCGTGTCCCGATGCGCAGGTGCCCTCACTCATCGGGCAAAGTCCCGCCATCTGCCACCTTCGGCATGAGGTCGCACTGTGGGCGCCGTCCCTGTGTACCGTGCTGCTGCTGGGCGACAGCGGCACCGGCAAAGAGGTCACGGCCCAAGCGCTCCATGCCTTGTCGGGACAAAAAGGACCGCTTGTCGCCGTCAACTGCGCCGCGATCCCCGAGACGCTGGCCGAAAGTCAGCTCTTTGGCCATGTCAGCGGGGCGTTTACCGGTGCCAAGGCCCATCCCGGCTACTTCCGCGCCGCCCACTTTGGCACCTTGTTTCTTGATGAAGTCGGAGAGCTACCCGCCTCGCTTCAGCCCAAGCTCCTGCGCGCGCTCGAAGAAGGCGTCATCACCCCGGTCGGCAGCGTCGAGCCCCAGCCTTGCAAGGTCCGCGTCATCGCCGCCACCAATCGCAACCTGCCAAGCGAGGTCGAGCGCGGTACGCTGCGCGGCGATCTGTTTGCCCGCCTGAGCGAGATCGTCCTGCGCCTGCCTCCTGTGCGGGAACGTCGGGAAGACATCTTGCCGCTGCTTGGGCACTTTCTTGGGCACAGTCCACCGCTTGCGCCCGCGCTCGCCGAAGCGCTGCTGCTGCACCGCTGGCCGTGGAACGTCCGCGAGCTGTCCAAAGTCGCCACCGAGCTGCGCGTCCGAGGTGCCAAGCTGCCGCAGCTTACGCTCGACCTTATCAAAGACCGGCTTGTGCCAGCGCCTGAGCCGCCCCCGCCGCCGTCCCACCCAGCGAAGGCCCTGCCCGAGCCGCCGTCCGCCAGTCTCCCCAGCGAGCCGCCCCCGATCCGCAAAGACGAGCTGGTAGAAGCCCTGTCCACCCACGGAGGCCGCATCGCGGTCGTGGCCCGCGCGCTCGGACGGTCCCGCCAGCAGATCTATCGGCTGCTCGAACTACATGGGCTGTCCCTGTCCGACTTTCGCGACGGCAGCCAAGATCCTGAGTAGCAGAACTTGAAAGCCTCGCTCGCTTCGGGGAAAACCTCGCTTGCCAAAAATCACGAAAGGCAAGCGGGTACATCGCGATGCGGGTGCTGGTGGTTGGTCCCGATTGGGAAGACGGTTCCGAGGTCGGCTGCATAAACGGCTTACGCGCCATGGGTCATCAAGCGACGCTGTTTGATCCGCGCAAGTACATCGGTGTGCCCAAGCCGCTTCAGCGCTATCCGCTCGCCTACGCCGCCGCCGAGTTTGTCCTGCGCGGCACCGTGCGCGAGCCGTTTTACTTTGCGCAAAAGCCGCTGCTCGCCCGTGCCAAGGAGCTGCGCGTCGATCTGGTGCTGGTCGTGCAGCTTCTGTGGGTGCTGCCCGAGACCATCACCGAGCTGCGCGCCTGCGGCATTGCCTGCGCCGGCTGGTTTCCCGATGCCTTCACCAGCTTTGGCCGGGGAACCTTCCTGCTTGCGCCGTGGAACGGACTGTTCTTTCAAGACCGCTTCATGGTGCAGCGACTGCGGCAGAGCCTGTCCGCCGACTTCGTCCACCACTTGCCCGAGTGCATGGACCGCGTCTTTCACCGCCCGATCCCGCTCACCGAAGAAGACCGCCGCACCTACAGCGCCGATGTCGCCACCTTCGGCAACTACTATCCCTATCGTGCCAAGCTCATCGAGCCGCTCCTGGATGGAACGCTCGACGTCAAGCTGTGGGGCGCGCGTCCGCCGAGCTGGCTGCACCACAAAGCGCACGACTTTTGGGCCGGAAAAGTGGTCCAAGGCGATGAAAAGTGCAAAGCGATGCTCGCCGCCAAGATCGCGCTCAACACCAACCACTACGCGGGCATCGGCGACGTCAACAAGCGCACCTTCGAGCTAGGCGGCATGGGCGCGTTTCAGCTCACCGACAACCGTCCCGCGCTCAACGAGTACTTCGAAGTCGGCAAAGAGGTCGTCACCTTCGATGGACGCGCCGACCTCAAAGAAAAGGTGCAGTACTACCTGGCTCGACCCGACGAGCGCCAGCGAATCGCCCAAGCAGCCGCTGAGCGTGCGCATCGCGATCACACCTTCGAAAAACGACTGGAAGTGCTGCTTCGGACCGTCGGGTTCGAACCTTACCCGGCCAGCGCCTCTGCGTAGCCTGGGTCTTCGCTATTCACCCTGAAACTTGTAGGAGAATGTCCATGCGCAGCAAACTCTTTGCGAACCTGCTCCTCGGTGTGTTGCCGCTACTTGGCCTGGGAACTGGCTGCGGCAAGTACCAAGGCGGCGCAACCGCCTACCTGACCTGGCATGTCGTCGATGCAGCCGCGCCCGATCCGCTGACCGCCCCCGCCATCGACTGCTCGGGCAAAGGCGTCGAGTGGGTCCGCGTCCAGCTGGCCACCGGCACCCTGTTTGACTTTCCGTGCAGCGCCTACAGCGCCGAGACTGGCAGCTTCACGGCAGGAACCTACTCGATCGACGTCATTGCCCTGGGAGCCACCGGCGCAGCCCTGTCGGCGCAGCGCATCTCCAGCGATGTCTTTGGCCGCACCAACCTCGGCCACTTCATCTTCCAGGTTCGCTAGCGATTCCGTCAGGGACTCGGACTCCGCCCCACCCCACGCGGAGCCGATCCCCTGCCCGCCCCACCTTACGCAGTCGACTGACCCAGCTCCGCAAACGCGCCCGCGAGCCCTTCGTGCAGCGCCTTCACGTCTTCGGCCCGCCACTGTGCGCGCGGGACACGCACAAACGTCGTCTTGTCCACCCGGTTGTCCAGCCGAGCCACCGGCAGCCGATAGGTTCGCGTCTCGTAGCGACCGTCTTGCTCGATGATGCGATCGATGCGAATCGTGCCGGGCCGATCGCTCTGGCTCATCAGGTAGGCCATGTCGTCGGTCCCGTACTGTCCCAGCATGACTTCCATCGGCACGCAGTGATGCAGGATCGATCCCTGCGCGTTCGGCTGTCCCCGCGCAATGTTCTTGCGACGGCTCTCCGCCGGGTCCACCCAGATGTACAGCACGCTCGAGCGCTCGAGGATCGTGGGCGACAGCACCTCAAACGCCGTGGCATACCCATGCGGAGGACACAGCGGAAACGCCGCGCCATTGGGACCACCACGCGCAGCCTCGATGACGATCGTCTTGCCGGTCCGATCCTGGCTCACCGTCCGATTCAGCAGCGCAAGCTCACGCTGCGCCTCGGACTCCAGACAGGACGCCACATTCTTGCGAATCCGGTGCGGCACATCGCCCATCACCTGCGGCAGGCCGAACTTTTGGTGCGCGGCATCCAGCCGGTCAAACAATCGCTCCGCCGCGTTCGTCGCTGGATACGGCGTCTGTGACAAAAGGTGCGCGTAGTCCTCGTTGAGCAGCTCGATGAGCACCGCCCACGTCCAGTTGTCGCGGAAGGGTCGGCTTGGACCGTGGTAGTACACGTCGTGCCAGCCGTGCTTCCGTAGCTCATCGTCGATGCAGTGCATCAGGTGAACGTACGGATAATCATCGAGCTGGAGCGTCGGTCCCATCCCAAAGTCCCGGCGACACTGCTCGTCGGTCAAGCTGGCCATGTAGGTGCGGACTTCCGACTTTCCCGATGCCGGTAGCGAAAAGAGCAGGACTGTATCGAGCAGCTTCATCTTCGTGCCTCCGATGTTTGGCGCGACCCTACCACAGTGTAGGCAGCGGCCAGACCACTTCTCGGGACCGTCACAAGCCAGGGTCATCCGACGGACAGCGTTGCCAAGCCCGCTGCGCCAAGGCCACAATCAAAGGCCATGCAATGCTCGCTACGTACGGGGAAACGTCGAGTGCTCCGCGCCGTGCTCGTCAGCGCAACAGCGCTTTTTGGACTTCTACGCGGAGGCGCTGGCCACGCCGCAGAACCTTCTGACGACATCGCAGCCCGCATCGCCGCTGTGGCCAAGCAGCTTGGACAGCCCGCGCTCAGCCCCCGCAAAGAGGTCGCCGCCGCCGCGCAAGAGATACTCAGCCAGACATCCGACGGAACCCAGCCGCCGTTTGCCGTGATCCAGCGAGAGCTGCTGCGCAAGCAGGTCGTCGAGCCCGTGCATCGTCAGATCCTGGCAGGGTTTGCGACCGCCGATCCCGGCTCGCTACTGGAAGGACTGGACCCGGTGCTGCGCCAGGCCTTCGCCGATCGCAAGTGGCGCTGGTTCGGCGTGGCCACCGCACCGTTCCGAGGCGATCCCGAGCGCAGTCGCTTGCTGATCCTGTTCGTCGAATCAGGCCTAGACCTTGCGCCGCCCCCTGCCGCCGTTGGTCCTGAGAGCGCACCGATACCGCTCAGAGGCTCGCTGCTGGCCCCCTACAGCCGTCCGCAGGTGATGATCACCGACCCACAAGACCGCATCGCGCCGCTTGCCATCGACGTCAAGGGCCGCGACTTTTCCGGTCTGCTGCGCTGCGACACCGTCGGGCTCTACAAAGTGGAAGTGATCGGAGAATCCGCCCAAGGTCCGCACGTCCTCGCCAACTTCTTCTGGCCGTGCGGCGCGACGCTGCCTTCGCTGCCCCAGAAGTTTGCGATGCCAACTGAGAAGGTCGAGCGCACCATCCCCGCGTCGGAAGCCGAGCTGCTGCGCCTGCTCAACCAAGATCGCAAGCTCGCCGGGCTGCCACCGCTCGCGCTTGATGCAAGGCTGACCAAGATTGCCCGCGCTCACTCCGAGGAGATGGCCAAAAAGCGCAGCGTCTTCCATCACTCCCCGACCACCGGCACACCCGAAGATCGCGTCCGTCGCGCCCACATCAAGAACACGATGCTGGCGGAAAACCTGGCCCAGGCT
>WBZX01000906.1_pt1 | contig 24443 bp, 15 predicted proteins | sample 5204211 | NCBI WGS metagenome assembly WBZX01 (sample SAMN12344362, study PRJNA552823) | activated sludge metagenome | biome: Activated sludge suspended growth; feature: Nitrification reactor; material: Wastewater; isolation source: activated sludge from nitrification reactor of wastewater... | reverse complement strand
GACGGGGCGCCTGCGGTCACGATCCTGACGGGCGAGAACGGAACGGGGAAGACGATCGTCCTGGACGCGATCCGAGGCATGTTCGGAGCAGCCTATGCAAAGCCCGAGAGGGCGATTCATCGGGAAGGCGCTGCCTTCAATTTGGAGCTTCGCTACGAGGACAATCAGCAAGTCACGAAAGCTTCCTCCACCGAAGTCTTCAACCAACGATTTTTCTACACGACTTGGGGGGCGCGACCCGACCGCCTTCTCCCCGAGATTCCGTCCGAAGTTGTCGATGGAACACGCGAAGCGCCACCATGGGTCGTCAGCTATTGGCGTTCGAGCCTGGCGACAGACGAGTATGGGATCCGCTCGTTCCAGGCCCCCGACCACCGGAAGTACCTGATCGATTCGTTGCAAGGTACGTACAGAAACCAGGACGTCACCGCCCTCCTCTGCCACTTCGACTACCTCCGCGACAGCCGCGATCCGCACGAGAAAGCAAGCGGCGAGGCCGTGTATGAAGCCGCGAGTCGCATCGTCTCGGCGAGCCTCCTCGAAGGGGGCGAGCTCGCGCATGTGCGCCGGTCGGATCTGACGCCCATGCTCCGCCAGGCCGGACAAGAGGTCCCGCTCGCCAACATCAGCAGCGGCAATGCCTACCTCGTCCAGCACCTGATCGAGCTGCTCGGCAAGATGTTCTCCGTCCACATGCTGCGGAGGACAGACCCTGCGGACCTCTGCAAGACACCCGGCGTGCTGCTCATCGACGAAGCGGAGAACCACCTGCACCCTCGCTGGCAGAAGCGATTCCTGCGCACGGTCCTCGACATCTTCCCAAACCTCCAGATCGTCGCCACCACGCACTCGCCGTTCGTCGTCTCGTCCATCCCCGGCGCGCGCGTGTTCGTGTGCCGGTACGAGCGCGAGAAGAAGACGTGCACGATCACCGACGAGACCGCGGACTACGCGAACAAGTCGGTCGAGGAGATCCTCGCGTCGGACGTGTTCGACGGAACCGGCCCGTTCAACGAAGAGATCACGAAGCTCCTCGAAGAGAGGGATCGCGCCATCGACTCCCACGACGAGCCCGGCCGGCGGCGGCTGGAGCGCGAGCTCTTGTCCAGGAACCCGCTGTACTTCCGCTACTTCGAGGTCGAGGAGCGGCTCCTTGCCGTCGCCCGGGGCGGCGCGTGATCCCGCTCACCCGACTCGCCGAGCCGTCGATCTTGGCCGAGAGGAAGGTCGAGTGGACCACCGCCTTCGTCGCCGGTGGGAAGAAGCGGCCCGACAGCAGCAAGTACGCGCACCGCGAGATCGTCGAGAAGCTCCGCTCGATGAGCCACAACAAGTGCTTCTACTGCGAGTCGAGGGACGCGCGGCTCACGGTCGATCACCACATCGAGGTGGCCGAGCGCCGCGATCTCGCCTTCGAATGGAAGAACCTCTACCTCGCCTGCGACGACTGCCAACGCAAGGAGCCCAACACTTCCATCCCGATCGCGGAGTGCCTCGATCCTTGCGAGCCCGGCGTCGCTCCCGACGCTCACCTGACCTTCGCAGCGGAGCGCGCCACCTTCCGGTCCACATGCGGCGAGCAGACGATCCGGAAATACCGGCTCAACCATCCGCCACGAATCAACGAGCGCCGCGGGGCGATCCTCCGCTTCATGGAAGCCCTCGACCGCATCCGACAGCGTCAGCTCTCCGACAATCGAACGGCAATGACGGACGCGGAGCTGGCCGAACTGCAGCGGTTCGCCCAGCCGGACGAGCCCTTCTCGCTCATGTTCGCCTGTCTGCTTCGGTCGAAGGGCTTGCTCTGACCAGAGCACGCCCGCGCAGCCTCACGCCAGGTCGGCGGGGCGCTTGCTCACGTGGGCGACGCCCTCGCGCATGTCCTCGATCAAGACCGCTTCGCCGCGGGCGATCTCGTCCTCGTCGGTCGTGGCGATGAAGTCGACCACCTGGCCCTGGAGCTCGATGCGGACCTTGCCGAGCGAGCCCTTCTGGCACGCCGCCACGGCGCGGCCGACGCGGCCCACCGCCTGGCTGGCGTGCGCCGTGGAGGAAACGCTCCCCTTGTTCGCCATGCGGAAAGCGAGCGCCGCGACGACGCCGGAGGTGAGGCCCGCGCCCGACGCGATCAGGAACGTGAAGATGGGGCCGACCGTGCTCACGTAGTGGAGCAGCGCGCCGGAGAGGCCGAAGCCGAGCGCCGTGAACACCCAGAAGCGCGTCGACAGGAAGAGGCCGACGACGCCCTCGTCGCCCTCGATGTGCGTGCCGTTCGAGCCGATGTCGCGGCCCACGCCACCGTTGGGGTGGCCCGCTCCACCGCCGTGGCCCGCGCCGCCGCCCACGTCGTGCGCTCTCCCGAAGCCGATCTGGACGAGGAGGATGCCGAGGCCGGCGATCAACGCGAACAGGTAGAGGAGCCCCATGCGCCCAATGCTACTCCAGGAGGCGGATAGCAGCCTCCTCGTCTTTCCTCCCGGTGCGGCGCCCCGTGATGGGAAAGAAGACGAGGAGGTTGGTGGAACCGACCTCCTTGTCTTCGCGCCGCAATGAATTCGCGGTATCGCGGAGGGATGCGCGCTTTGATCCAACGGGCTTGTTTCGCGGCTCCTGTCCTCCTCGCTCTGTCGGCGCTCGCAACGGGCTGCAATGACGGCGAAACCGGGTCGTCCGGCACCACCACGACGACCACCACCTCCTCGACGATGAACGCGGGCGCTGTCGGGCCGCTGGGGACGCGGGACGACCTCCCCGTCGACGAGCAGCTCTCGCTCGACAACCTGTCGGCCCCTGTCGACATCGTCCGCGACAAGTACGGCCGGCCCCACATCTACGCCGCGACGATCGCGGACGCCGTCCGCGCCGAGGGCTACATGGTCGCCCGCGACAGGACGCTCCAGCTCGAGGTGCTGCGGCGCCTTGCCGAAGGGCGCATGGCGGAGATGCTCGGCCTCTCCGACGAGAGCCTCATCGACACGGACATCTCGTTCCGCCACATCGGCCTGCACCGCGTCGCGAAGAAGCAGTACGCGGCGATGCCCGAGGGCGATCTCAAGGCCGCGCTCGACGCCTTCTCGGACGGCGTGACGCAGGCGTACCACAAGCTGAAGTCCGGCGAGCTCAAGCTGCCGAACGGGATCATCGGGATCGGGCCGGAGTTCTTCACGGACTGGAAGGGCGACGACACGCTCGCGATCGGGCGGCTCCAGACGTACCTCTTGTCGTACGACGGGGACGGGGACGTCTCGAACTCGGAGGTGATGGACGCGGCGCGGCTCACGTTCCGGGCCGACGCGGCGGATCCGCTGGCGGTCAAGCGCACCGGGATCGAGCGCGATCTGCTTCGGTTCGCGCCGGCCGCGAGCGCGACGACGACGGACGGCTACCCGTCGGGCGCGAAGTCGATGAAGGCGGGGAAGGGCGACGCGCCGCAGGGACCGGGCAAGAAGGGCGGCGGATCGGGGGCCAACTCGAAGGAGGCGATCACGAAGCGGCTCGCGCGCACGGCGCAGACGCACGGGTACCTCGCGGCCGTGCAGAAGGTGCACGATCTGCTCGCGAGCGAGGGCTTCGGCTCGAACAACTGGGGCGTCATGCCCGCGAAGAGCGCGACGGGGCACTCGCTCATCGCGAGCGATCCGCACCTCAACCTGACGGGGCCGTCGATCTTCTACCCGGTGTCGCTGGAGGTGAAGAGCGACAAGGAGAACCTGGAGGTCGGGGGCGTCGCGTTCCCGGGCATCCCGGGGATCATCCTCGGGCACAACGCGAACGTCGCGTGGGGCGCCACCGTCGCGGGCTACGACGTGTCGGACGCGTACGCGGAGACGCTCAGCGCCGACGGCAAGTCGGTCACGCTGAACGGGAAGGAAGTCGCGATCGAGGTGATCGAGGAGCCGATCGTGATCCAGGGGCAGGACAAGCCCCTCGTGTACAAGGTGCTGAACGTGCCCCACCACGGGCCGATCCTCCCGAACATCGGGCCCAAGCACGAGATCCTGGATCCGGATCCGGCCGTCGGCGCGATCAGCATCAAGTGGACGGGGCTGGAGGCGACGGACGAGATCGGCGCCGTGTTCAAGCTGCTCCAGGCGAAGAACGTCGACGACGCGTACACGGCGCTCCAGGACTTCGGCGTCGGCGCGCAGAACTGGATGATCGGCGACACGTCCGGCAACGTGCTGTGGACGTCGCACGCGCTCGTCCCGACCCGCGATCCGAAGGCGTTCGCGTGGGACGCCGCGACGTACACGGGGACGCTGCCGTGCTTCGTGCTGCCCGGGGACGGCGCGGCGGAGTGGACGGGCTTCCTCGCGGACGGGCTCGTGCCGTGGGTCAAGAACCCGGCGGCCGGCTACGTCGCGACGGCGAACAACGATCCGATCGGCGACACGCTCGACAACGATCCGTCGAACGACAAGCTGCCGGACGGGACGCCGATGTACCTGGCGAGCCAGTTCGACATCGGGTTCCGCGAGGACCGGATCCACACGCGGCTGGAGGAGAAGACGGCGCTCTCGCTGGAGGATCTCGCGAAGATCCAGGCCGATCACCACTCGCCGATGGGCGAGCGGACGGTGACGCACCTGCTCGCCTCGATCGAGCGCGCCGAGGCGGAGCGCAAGGCGCCGGGGGCGCACCCGGATCTCGCCGCGATCGTGAAGGACGCGGCCTACGATCCGGCGCGCGTCACGGCGGCGCGCGACATGCTCGACGCGTGGATGAAGGCCGGGGTCGACGCGAGCTCGGGCGTCGATCCGGCCACGAACATGCCGCTCGCGGCCGACGCGCAGGAGTCGAAGGACGCGCAGGCGGCGCTGCTCTTCAACGTGTGGCTGGTGCGCGTGCTGCGGCGCACGCTCGGCGACGAGATGAGCGCGATGGGGTACGCGTCGATCGGCCGCGAGTCGGAGGCGAAGGGCTTCCTGCGGCTCCTCGAGGCGCCGCCGGCCGAGCTGGCGACGCTCGACGCCGCGACGGGCGACAGCGCGATCTGGGACGACATGACGACGCCCGAGGTGGAGTCGCGCGACGATCGCCTCGTGCGCGCGCTGCTCGACGCGCTCGCGTGGATCGACTCCCAGGGCAAGATCGACGACCTCCGGTGGGGCAACTACCACGCGATCCGGTTCACCGCGATCGTGCCGATCTACGGGGATCTGTCGATCCCGCAGGCGAGCGACAAGACGTTCCCGAAGGGCTTCCCGCGCGCGGGGGACTCGTTCGGCGTCGACAACTCGGACTTCACGTTCAACGTCGCGCTCGGGGACGATCCGCGCTTCACGTACAACCACGGGCCGTCGCAGCGGTTCGTGATCGACCTCGATCCGGCGGGGCCCAAGGCCTTCAACGCGCTGCCCGGCGGCAACGTCTGGGACTCGGCGAGCCCGCACTTCGCCGACGAGGCGGAGATGTGGCGCCGCAACGAGAACCACGCGGTGCCCTTCGCGCTGGAGGACGTCGTCGCCGCCAAGGAGACGCGCTGGGTCCTCTCGACGGCCGCCTCCAAGTAGACCCCCGCTGACAGGGCTGTCAGGGGGGCTCCGGGGACGCGACGCGCGCGGGCTTTGATCGTGCAGGATCCTGGCGCACCATGCGCGGGGGGGCTCGGCTGGCCCGGCGCGTGCAAAGCGCGGCCAGACAGCTAGTCCTCGGAGGCTTCATGAACCGACTCGCGAAGATGTTTGCCCTCGCAGCGCCGCTCGCGGCTGCGACCCTGCTCCACCACGGCACCGCCGACGCATGCGGCGGCTGCTTCCACCCGCCGACGTCGAGCACCGTCGTGAGCGGCCATCGCATGGCGCTCTCGGTGTCGATGCAGCGGACCGTGCTGTGGGACCAGATCGAGTACCAGGGCAACCCGGAGGAGTTCTCCTGGGTGCTGCCGATCAAGCCCGGCGCGCGCATCGAGGAGGCCGACCCGGCGTGGTTCGAGGCGCTCGACGCGGCGACGCTGACGACGGTGCAAGGGCCCGATCTCAACTGCAACGGCGGCGACTTCAGCTGCGGCTCGCAGCAGACGGGCTTCGCGGCCGGGCTCGCGGAGGACGGCGCGAACAGCGACAAGGGCAACGTCACCGTCGTCAAGCAGGAGACGGTCGGCCCGTACGAGTCGGTGACGCTCAGCTCGAAGGATCCGGGCGCGCTCTCGGCCTGGCTGACGAGCCACGGCTACGACATCCCGGCCGACGTCGACCCGATCATCGGCGCGTACGTGAAGGAGGGCTTCGACTTCATCGCGCTGCGCCTCCAGCCCGGCAACGGCGTCAACCTGATGAAGCCGGTGCGCGTGATCACGGACGGCGCGAGCCCCGTGCTGCCGCTGCGGATGGTGTCGGCGGGGACGGGGCCGTTCACGTCGATCGTGCTGTACGTGATCGGCGAGGGGCGCTGGGAGACGCAGAACTTCCCCAACGCCAAGGTGAACATGGACGACCTCGTGTGGGACGGCGAGACGAGCAGCTCGAACTACGCCGCGCTGCGGACGCAGGCGTTGACGCAGTCGGGCGGGCTCGCGTGGCTCACGTCGTACGCGGTGAAGGACGCGCTTCTGGACGACGGCTACGACCAGAACACCGGCGCGCAGACGGGCATCGGGTTCACGTACATCAACCAGATCCTCGACGAGAGCGGGTCGAACTACGACCAGTACAACGCGTGCCAGCTCAAGCTCAACAACGCGCCGAAGACGGGCGTCGTGACGGAGCTGTGCGACGCGGACGGGGTGTGCGCGACGCCGCAGGCCGGGCAGATCGATTCGCGCACGTTCGAGTGCGACACGCTGACGGATCTGTCGACGGCGCTCGTCGGGATGCACCCGCAGGACGTGTGGGTGACGCGGCTGGAGGCGAACCTGCCGCACTACGCGCTGGCGCAGGATCTGGAGCTCCGCGCGGCGGCCGCGCAGGACGCGATCGGCAACTACCACGTGGCGGAGAAGTCGCAGAACTACGAGTGCCCCGGCGCGCCGCCTGTCGGCCCGTCGTCGAAGAGCAGCAAGCCCGGCCCCGGCGGGAACGGGACGGCGCTCGTGGTCGTGGCCCTCGGCGCGATGGCGACGCTCCTCGCGATGCGACGGGCAGCCACTGGGAGGACGGAGTCCGCTCAGCGGAGGCGGAGCTCCGCCTGGCGGAGCGGAGTCCGTAGCTGAGGGGACGCAGTCCTCGACGTTGCGCGGGCACGCGCGGGCCGCGCCATGCGGGCCTGATCCAGGGCGAAACGCACGCGATTTTCCGAGCGGGGGGGGCTACTTGCCACGCAAATTCGCCGAATCCGTCGCGCCTTGACTATAGTTGCCGGCCTGGGACGAGCCTCCTGTCCTCCCTCATCGAGCAGCCGAAAGTGGCACGAACCCTCGAAAGCACCGGCGATATCGAGACGATCAGCCAGACCGACCCGGTCACCACGGGTGACCTGGTCAAGCTGGTCTTTCGCGCCGAGGACGACGCCGAGCCGCCGTTCACGGTGAAGATCAAGTCTCCGAGCGGCAAGGTCATCCTCGAACGCGTGCTGCGCGAGCTGCCGACGGGGAAGCCGCAGAGCGCGGCCCCGCTGACGCTGACGGTCTCCGCGCCGGGCGAGTACAAGATCGAGATCAAGCAGCTCAACGGCAAGCAGCGGGGCGAGGCGATCCTCCGCGTCGGATAGCGCTGCGGATCGAGGGGAAGGCGCCGACGTGCGCGCGGGGGCGCGGGCCTTCACGCGGGCGCCGATGTGCGCGCGGAGGTGAGCCGAGGCGCGCCGGAGGGGGACCGGACGACGTGGGGCTTCACGCGGGCCAGATGGAAGAGGCTCAGCGAGCGGCGCGCGGCCCCGAGATCAGAACCACTTTTCTTTGGTCTTTGTCGCGGTGGCCGTCGGCTTGGGCTTGACGCCGGTGGGCTTGGCGGAAACCGAAGCGCTCGTCGAAGGGGCCGCCGTGGGGTCCGCGGAGGGGGCCGCCGCGGGGTCGGCGGAGGAGGTCGCGGTGGGCGCGGGGGCCGCTGTCGTGGCGGGCTGCGCGGTGACGACGGGCGCCGTCGCGGAGGCCGGATCGGCGGTCGCCGTGGCGGCGGCGGTGGACGGCGAACGGAAGAGGAAGAACGCGCCGGCGGCGAGGCCCGCGAGCGTGACGAGGACCGCGACGATCGCGATGGCGACGCCTGCGCCGCCGCTCTTGGGGGGCACGCCCGTGGACGCGAGGCCCGCCGTGGAGCCAGTCACGGGGCCGTTGTAGGGGCCTGCGTGGGGGCCCGTCTGCGGACCCGTGTGCGGGCCGGTGCCGACGAGGCCGGAGCCGGTGGGGAGCGGCGCCGCGCCCGGCTGGCCCTGCTGGACCCAGAGGGCCGTGCCGCTGGGGCCCGCGGCCTGGCCGGTGCCGAGGGAGAGGGAGATCGAAGGGAAAGCTTCCTTGCCGCCGGCCGCCGCGAGGAAGGCGTCGACCATCTCGGCGACGGACTGGAAGCGCTGGAGCTTGTCGCGGGCGAGGGCGCGCGCGAAGAACGCGTCGAGCGAGGGGGGGAGATCCGGCGCGTTGCGGGACGGGACGGGGATGGGGTCCGTGAGGATCTTCGCGAGCACAGGGCCGAGCTGATCGCCGGGGAAGGGCAGCGCGCCGACGAGCATGCGGTAGAGGATGATCCCGAGGGACCAGAGGTCGGTGCGGTAGTCGAGGTCCTTCTCGGCGCGGACCTGCTCGGGGCTCATGTAGTGCGGGGAGCCGATGACCTCGCCCGTCTTCGTCGCGTCGCCGAGCGCGGAGTGCTGGTCCTTGGCGATGCCGAAGTCGAGGATCTTGACGACCTCGTCGTCGTCGACGCGCGCGATGAAGAGGTTGGCGGGCTTGAGATCGCGGTGCGCGATGCCGGCCTCGTGCGCCTTGCGGAGGGCCTTGCCGACCTGCACGAGCACCTTGGCCGTGTCGCGCAGGCTCATGCGGTGGACGCGGTGGAGGCGCTGGCCGAGGTCCTCGCCGTCGAGGAGCTCCATCACGAGGTACGGGGAGTCGCCCTCGAAGCCGTAGTCCATGACGTGGACGACGTGCGGGCTCTTGAGGTTGGCGGAGGAGCGGGCCTCGCGCTCGAAGCGGGCGCGGTGGGCCGGGGAGACGGCGAAGCTCGCGTCGAGGAACTTGATGGCGACGGTGGAGCCGAGCTGCTCGTGGCGCGCGACCCAGACGCTGCCCATGCCGCCGCGGGCGAGCGCGCGCTCGATGCGGTATTTCCCTCCGACGAGCGCTCCGACAGCGGGATCCATGGGGTGGATGGACGTTACAGGTTCGAGCCTGCGGGGGCAAACGGCGGGAGGGTCGGGGGGGCGCGGACAGCCACCGGGAGGACGGAGTCCGCCCCCCCGGGGGACCGAGGCGGGTTACAGGCAGTTCGCGCCGCAGGTGCCGTTGCCGATGCAGACGGCGGCGCCCGTGCACTCGTTGCTCGGGTCACCGCAGGAGATGTTGTCGCAGGTGCCGTTCGTGCCGTTGTTCGTGAGGGCGCCGTCGCAGGACTTGCAGGTGCCGCTGCACGACGAGTTGCAGCAGTAGCCGTCCACGCAGAAGCCGGTCTGGCAGTCCGTCGCGACGGTGCAGGTGCTGCCCTGGACGAGCTTCACGCAGGCGCCGGCGCCGCTGCACGTCTGCATGCCGAGGCACTCGTTGTCCGGGTCGGTGTTGAGCGGGATGTTGCCGCACGTGCCGCTCGGGGAGCCCGACTTGGCGGCCGAGCACGCCTGGCAGGTCCCGGCGCAGGCCGTGTCGCAGCAGAAGCCGTCGACGCAGTTGCCCGAGGCGCAGTCGGTGCCCGCGGAGCAGAGGCTGCCCTGCGGGAGGAGCGAGCACGCGCCGGCCCCGTTGCAGTTGGTGGCGCCCGCGCACTCGTTCGCCGGATCCGTGTTGGCGGGGACGTTGGAGCAGGTGCCGACGGAGCCGGACACGTTGCACGCCTTGCAGGTGCCGCTGCACGCGCTGTTGCAGCAGACGCCGTCCACGCAGCTCCCGCTGAGGCACTCGGTGGCGGTGGCGCACGGGTCGCCGTTGGCCTTCACGCAGAGGCCAGCGCCGTCGCACACCTGCGTGCCGGCGCACTCGTTCGCGGGGTCCTGGCCGGCGCTGATGTTGGTGCACGTGCCGATGGAGCCGGCGACGTTGCACGCCTTGCAGGTGCCGCCGCACGCGCTGCTGCAGCAGACGCCGTCGACGCAGTTGCCGCTCACGCACTCGGCGCCGAGCGTGCACGCCGCGCCGGTGGGGAAGAAGCCGCACGCGCCCGCGCCGTTGCAGGAGACGGCGCCGGCGCACTCGCTCGCGGGATCCTGGCCGCTCGGGACGCTGGCGCAGGTGCCGACCGAGCCGGCCACGTTGCAGGCCGCGCAGGTGCCGCTGCAAGCGGCGTTGCAGCAGACGCCGTCGACGCACGTGGCGCTGAGGCAGGCGCTCCCGGCCGCGCACCCCTGGCCGTTGTCGAGCTTGCACAGGGCCGCGCCGTTGCACGCGCCGTTCGCGCACTCGTTCGCGGGATCCTGCATGTTGGGGATGTTCGTGCACGTGCCCGCGGAGCCCGCGACGTTGCACGCCATGCAGAGGCCGCCGCACGTGGTGTTGCAGCAGAGACCGTCGATGCAGTTGCCGCTCTGGCACTCGGTGCCGATGGAGCAAGCGCTGCCGTTTCCGAGGAGCGAGCCGCACGCGCCGTTGCCGTTGCAGTTGACGGCGCCGGCGCACTCGTTCGCAGGATCCTGCCCGGCGGGGACCGGCGAGCAGGTGCCGAGCGTGCCCGCGACGTTGCAGGCGATGCAGGTGCCGGAGCAGGCGCTGTTGCAGCAGTAGCCGTCGACGCAGAGGCCGAGCGCGCACTCGCCGGCGGCCGCGCAGGTCTGGCCGTTCGCCTTCTTGCAGGCGCCCGCGCCGTCGCACAGGGACGCGGCGCCCGCGCACTCGTCGATCGGATCCTGGCCGGCGGCGATCGGGGAGCAGGCGCCGAGGGCGCCGGGGAGGTTGCACGCCTGGCAGAGGCCGTTGCAGCCGGTGTTGCAGCAGACGCCGTCCACGCAGTTGCCGAGCGCGCACTGGTTGTTGGTGAGGCACGCGTTGCCGGCGGGCTTCTTCGCGACGCAGGTCTGGCTGGGGTCGCAGTACGCGCCGCCCGCGCAGTCGTTGTCCTGCGCGCAGGGGCCGCCGATGGAGCAGCCGGCGCACGTGCCGCCGCCGCAGTCGACGCCGACCTCGGCGTTGTTCTTCACCCCGTCGTTGCAGTTGGGGACGCAGGTGCCGCCCGCGCCGCTGCACTGGTTGCCGACGCAGTCCGCGTTGACGTTGCAGGTCTTGTTGGGGGCGCACTTGGCGCAGGCGCCGCCGCCGCCGCAGTCCTTGTCCGTCTCGTTGCCGTTCTTCACGCCGTCGTTGCAGGTCGCCGCCGCGCACGTCCCGCCCGCGCAGACGCCGTCGGCGCAGTCGCCGGCCATGCCGCAGACGTCGCCGGTGCCGCACGTCGGGCCGCAGGCGCCGCCGCAGTCGACGTCGGTCTCGTTGCCGTTCTTGACGCCGTCGTTGCAGCTCGCGGGGACGCAGACGTTCATCGAGCACTTGGGCGCGGGCGCCATGCAGTCGGCGTCGACGTTGCAGATCACGCACGCGCCGAGGCCGTCGCAGACCTTGCCGCCGCCGTCGTTGCAGCTCGTCCCGACCGTCGCGGGGGAGGACTCCGGCATGCCGGCGTTGCACGTGTCGAGCGTGCAGTCCTTGCCGTCGTCGAAGGCGTCGGCGTCGTCGTCCTTCGTGAGGATGTTCCCCGTCCCGTCGCAGACGGCGACCTTGCAGTCGCCGGCCGTCTGCGTGGCCGACTCGGTGTCGGCGGCGACGTTCGTGGTGCCGCACACCTGGTTGGTGCAGGTCGGGAGGACGCACTCGCTGCCCGTGTCGGGGCAGTCGCCGGGGGCGTTGCACTCCGGCGCCATGCCGCCGGTGCCGCCGCCGCCTCCCGTGAGCCCGCCGGTGCCGCCGCCGCCCGTGGTGCCGCCGGTGCTGCCGCCGCCGCCCTGCGTGGTCGTGCCGCCGCCGCCCTGCGTGGTCGCGCCGCCGCCGCCTTGTGTGGTCGTGCCCGCCGACCCTCCGGACGAGGATCCGAGCTTGTTCTCATCGAACGGGAAGATGGCCTCGCACCCGCCGAGCGCGCCGACCACCAGCGCCACGCTCGCGAACAACGCCCACCAAGATCTCCGACCAACCATCGCGACCTCCAAGGAAAGCCTGCGATCCCGCGTTCCCCTCGGGCCTGTCGGCCCCGGGGCGAGGCTCGCTCAGAAACGACCGGAAACCGAGACGCCGCCGCCCGCGCTGCCGACGGCCGGGGCGACGAAGAGGCCGCCCTTGGCCGGCTGCGGCTTGCTCGCGCCGCTCGGCCGCGACACGAGCCAGTACACGGTGCCGACGGCGGCGCCCGCGATCGCCGTGCCGAAGCCGATGTCCGCGACGAGGCCGAAGAGGCGGCCTTGATCGAGGACGTCGCGCGTGGGCTTGGCGTTGTAGTCGTTGTAGGCGCTCATCGTCAGGCCGCCGAAGATCGCGCCCGTGACGAGCCCGACGGCGCCGACGCCGAAGGCGGCGATCGAGAGCGTCGGGATGCCTCCGCCCGCGGGCTTGTCCGGGGCGCCGCTGGCCGTCGCCGTGGGCGCCACGGTGGCGGGCGGGGCGGCCGTGGGGGCGGCCCCCGTCGCCGTCGCCGGCGCGATGGCCGTGACGCCCATCTCGAGGATCACGGACTCGGAGCCGCCCTCGCGCAGGTTCACGTTCCGCACGAGCTGGGGCCGGCCGGGGAGCGTGACGACGATGGCGTGCGCGCCGGGGTTCCGCGGGAGGGGGCGCCCGAGATCGGTCGGCGCGAGCGCGACGCCGTCGAGCGTGACGGAGGGGGCCTGTCCTTCCGGGATGCCGTTCACCTCGATCCGCACGGAGGGGATGCGGTTCTCCAGCTCGACGAGCTCCTTCTTCGCGTCCGTCTGCGCGGCGAAGAACTCGTCCGGCGCGTAGGGCGGGAGCTTCTCGTCGACGATGCCCTGGTAGGTCGCCTTCGCCTCCAGGAGCTTGCCGAGCTTCACCTGCGCGCGGGCGACGTAGAGCACGAACTTGGGGACGTGGAACCTCTGATCGGCCTTCGAAAAAGCGTCGATCGCGTCCTGGTACTTCTCCCCGCGAAACGCCTCCACGCCCTTGTCGGCGATGGCGATCGCTTCCTTCTTGGCCGCTTCGAGCTCGGCCTTCTTGGGCTGCGCGAGCGCGCTCCCACCCGAGAGGGCGAGGGCGAGGGCGAGCGCCGAGAGCGGGATCCAGCGAGGGTGCATGAGGGCTCCAAGCGAGGGCGCCGAGGGGCCGGCGCCGCAGGAAAAGCAATGTCGCACGGTGGGCTTTGGGGGGAAAGATCGCGGCTCCGCGCGGCTCTCCGCGGCGGTCGCGGACCTGGAAGGCGCCGGCCGCGTCAGTTGCAGACGTGTTCGATGCACGCGGGGAGCGCCACGTCGCAGTCCGCGTCGGTGTTGCACTCGACACAGGCGCCCGTGAGGAGCCCGCCGCCGCACACCTTCTTGGGGGGCTGGTTGTCGGCCGTGCAGTCGGCGCCCTCCGCCTCCGGCGTGAGGCTCGGGGTCAAAGGCGCGCCCACGCAGGCGGGGTCGACGACGCAGACTGTCGTGGGGACGGGCAAGTCGCTCGCATCGTCCATCGAGGTGGTGCCACCCGCGCCGTCGCAGACGAGGACCTGGCAGTCGCCTGTCGTCTGCCCGTCGACGAGGACGTGGCCCTGTTCGACGTTCACGGTGCCGCAGACGTTGGCGTCGCACGCGGCGACGGCGCACTCGGTGCCGGACGCGGGGCAGTCCGCTGTCGAGGCGCACTCCACGCAGACGCCGGGATCGCCGACGCACACGTTGCTCTTGCAGTCCGTGTTGACGAGGCAGCCCTTGGTGAGATCGCAGGGGGCGCAGTCCGTGCCGCCGCAGTCCACGTCGGTCTCGTTCACGTCCTTGCCGCCGTTCAGGCAGGTGAGCGCGACGCAAAGGTGGGCGGTCATGTCGCAGGCCGGCTTCTGCGCGTCGACGCAGTCGAGGTCCATGAGGCACTCGACGCAGGCGCCGTTGCCGTCGCAGAGGACGCCGCCGTTCTCGGCGCACGGCGCGCCTGCGGCGACAAGCTCGTGCGAGGCGAAGCCGTTCGCGCAGATGTCCGTCGTGCACGCCAGAAAGTCGTCGGGGACGTCGGTGTCGTCGTTCTGGGACGCCACGACGCCGCCCGTACACACGTTCTGGAGGCAGTCGCCCGCGACCTGCGTCTGCGAGGGCATGCCGTCCTCGACGGCCTTCTCGCCGCACGTCTCGTTCGCGTCGCAGACGGCGATCCGGCACTCGTCCGCCGGGGCCGGGCACGTCGCGGGATCGCAGCCGGACGTCGTCGTGCCGCCGCCGGACGTCGCGCCGCCGCTGGACGTCGTCGCGCCGCCGGCGCCGCCCGTGCCGCCCGGCACCGTCTCGAAGGGCACGAGAAACTCGCAGCCGGCCCAGAGCCCGCACGCGAGCACCACGATGAGAGACTCGCTCCAGCGCATCTTCGCCTCCGGCCTCAAAAGGTTCCACCCACGGTCAGGCCGTTCGCGCGCGCGCCGACGGCGAGGGTGCGCGCCGCCCCGGTCGCGCCGTGATCGGCGGCCGGCGCGGGCGCGCGCGGCGCCACGATCCACACGATCGTGCCGACGGCGGCGCCCGCGATCGCCGCGAGGAAGCCGACGTCCGTGACGATCGCGAACGTGCGGCCCTGCGACGCGGCGTCGTTCACCGCCGTCGCGTCGAGCGGCGTCGCGCCTCGGAGCGCGTCGTAGTCGCCCTTCTTCGCCAGCGTGAGGCCGCCGAACACGGCGCCGAGGACGAGCCCGGCGGCGCCGATGCCGTAGCTGACCTTCGTCGCCGTCGGCATGCCGCCGAGGAAGGAGCCGCCCGCGCCGGTGGCGGCCGGCGCCGTCGCCGTGGGCGCCTGCGAAGCGCCGGGGCCGGCGGTCGAGGCGGGCGCCGTGGCGCTCGTCGTGACGGCCGGCGTCGTCGCCGTCGGCGGGACCGTGGAGGAGGCCCCCGGCGGCTCCAGCGCCTCGACCTTCGCGTCGCGCTCCTGCACCGTCACCTTGCGCGAGAACGGCCGTTGATCGGGGCCGATCGCGGCGATCGTGTGCTCCCCGGGATCGACGGGGATCGCCTGGCCGGCGGCGACCGTCGCGCCGTCCAGCGTCGCGCCCGTCACGCCGGCCTTCGCCTGGAGCTGGATGGTGGGGATGCGCGCGATCAGGTCGACGAGCTCCTTCTTGGCGTCGGCCTGCGCGGTGAAGAACTCCGGCGGCGCGTAGGCCGGGAGCTGCTCCTTCACGATCGCCTCGTACGTCGCCCGGGCGGCGACGAGCTTGCCGAGCTTGGCCTGCGCCCGCGCGATGTAGAGCACGAACTTCAGCGCGTGGAAGGCCTTGTCGGCCTTCTGGAACCCGGCGATCGCGTCCTCGTACTTCCCGTCCCGGAACGCGTCGACGGCCTTGTTCGCGGCGTCGGCCGCGACCTTCTTCGAGGCTTCGATCTCGGCCTGCGTGGGCTGCGCGTCCGAGGAGGAGGAGGATGTCACCCCGCACGCCAGCAGCGCCGCGCACAGGACCGTTCGATATCGCATGAGCCTCCCGTAAGGGAAATGCGCGGCGCGCGTGGGACGCGACGCGTCGGCAGTCTGCCATGGAAACCCGCGCTGCCGGAACAACGTGGAGGAGCGGGGAGCGTCCGGTCGCGCGCGCGGCGGCGACAAAAGCCGAAGGGCCCGGCGGTCGGCCGAGCCCTTCGAGCCATCAGGCGCGTTGCACGCCCGCTTTCACCGCGTCACGGGCAGATGCCGCCGGCGGGGCAATCGACCGGACCGGTGCAGGCGCCGACCGCGCCGGGGACGCACGTCGCACCCGGAGCGCCGAGGCCACACGCATTGGCGCCGTTGCAGACGTCCGCAGGCGCCGCGCCGTTGCACTCGCCAGCGGGGTCGGAACCCGCCGGGAGCGGAGTGCACGTACCGACAGAGCCGCCGAGACTGCACGCCGCGCAGAGCACCGACCCGACGCCGCTGTTGGTGCACGCGACGTTGCAGCACACGCCGTCCGTGCAGAAGCCGCTCTGGCACTCGTTCGCGCCCGCGCAGCTCGCGCCGTTGGCCAGCGTGCAGGCGCCCGATCCGTTGCACGTGAGCGCTGCCGCGCACTCGTTGTCCGGATCCGTCAGGGTGACGATCGGGCCGCAGGTGCCGTTCGCGCCCTGGCCCTTCTTCGTGGCGCTGCACGCCTGGCAGAGCCCGCCGCAACCCGTGTTGCAGCAGAAGCCGTCGATGCAGTTGCCGCTGCTGCACTCGCCGCTCACGGTGCACGCCGTGCCGTTCGCGAGCTTGGGGCTGCACGCGCCGGCGCCGTTGCAGGTGAGGGTGCCCGGGCACTCGCTGTCCGGATCCGAGTTGCCCATCACGGAGCCGCAGGTGCCGTCCATGCCGGCGCCCTTCTTCGCGGCCGTGCACGCTTCGCAGGTGCCGCCGCACGCGACGTCGCAGCACACGCCGTCGGTGCAGCTGCCGCTCGCGCACTCGGAGCCGGCGGCGCACGCCGTCCCGTTGCCCTTCGCGCACGCGCCGCTGCCGTTGCAGACGTCGGAGCCGCCGTTGCCCATGCACTCGTTGGCCGGATCCGCGCCCGGGTCGATGAACGAGCAGGTGCCGACGGTGCCGGCGAGGTTGCACGCCTGGCACGCGCCGGTGCACGCGCTGCTGCAGCACACCATGTCGGCGCACTGGCCGCCGGTGCACTCGTTGTTGCCGACGCACGCCACGCCGATCGCCTTCTTCGCCGCGCAGGTGCCGGCGTCGCAGTACGCCGTCGCCACGCAGTTCGAGTCCGCGGCGCCGCAGGCCTGGCCGACCGCGCAGCCGCCGCAGGTGCCGCCGCCGCAGTCGGTGTCGGTCTCGGCGTTGTTCTTCGCCTGGTCGGCGCAGTTCGGCGTGCAGGTGCCGTTCATCATGGCGCTGCACTGGTTGCCGACGCAGTCCGCGTCGCCGTTGCAACCCTTGTCCGGGCCGCACTTGTTCGGGCAGCCGGCGCCGCAATCCTTGTCGCCTTCCGTCCCGTTCTTGACGCCGTCGTCGCAGGTCGGGACCTGGCAGATCATCCCTGTGCAGACGCCGCTCTGGCAGTCCGCGGGGATCAGGCACGCGAGCAGGTCACCGCACGGATCGCAGGATCCGCCGCAGTCGGTGGCCGTCTCGTCGCCGTTCTTGATCGTGTCGTCGCAGGTCGCCGGCACGCAGGCGTGCGCCGCGCTGCAGGTCGGCTTCGCCGCGTCCTTGCAGTCGACGTCCATGAGGCACTCGACGCAGACGCCGGCGCCGTCACAGAGCTTGTTCGTGCCTTCGGTGCACGTGGTGCCCGCGTTCGTCGGGTTGCTGACCGGATCGTTGATCCCGGCGCAGGTGTCCGCGGTGCACTCGTTGCTGTCGTCCTTCGTGTCGGACGCATCCAGCTCCGCCGTCGGCACGCCGCCGGTGCAGACCATCTTCGCGCAGTCTTCCGCGGTCTGCGTCTTCGCGTCGGTTCCGTCCGGAGCGTCGGCCTCGCCGCACATCCCGGTGGCCGTGTCGCACTTGGGCACCTTGCACTCGCCCGCCACCGCGGGACAGCTGGCGTCGTCCGTGCAACCCGTGTTGCCGCCCGTTCCGCCGGTGCCACCGATGGCGCCGGTGCCGCCGGTGCCGCCGCCGGCCGTCACGGTCGATCCGCCGACTCCACCTTCCCCGATTTTGCTGCGATCCACGCCCGCGATCAGCTCGCAACCGGACGCTGCACCGAGCAGCGTCCCGGCCGCGATCGCGAGCATCGCCATCAAGCTGGCTTTGCTCTTCATGATCAGTCCTCCGAAGCTATTGATGAGAAGCTAGAACGTGAACCGCGCCGCAGCGCCGCCGCCCTGGGGCGTGGCGTACGGAGCGATGAAGCCGCGCGGCAGGGTGGTGGCGGCCTTCTTGGTCTTGTGCGGGCCCGCGCCGGTCTTGGCGGGAGCCGCAGGCGCCGAGTCGCTCAGCAGGAGCACCGCGCCCGTGACGCCGAACGTGAGCGCGACGGCGAACGACATGTCCGCGATGAGCGCGTTGCGATCGGTCTCGTCGGCCTTGTCGGTGAGGGTCTTGGTGGTGCCCCCGCCGCCCGGCTCGGCGAGCTTGTCGAAGTCGCCCTTCGACGCGAGCGCCATGCCGCCGAAGATGCCGCCGACGATCGCGCCGGCGCCCGCGAGGCCGAGCGTCACGTACGCCGGGACATTGGAGCGCTGCTCCGGCGGCCCGACGGGCGCGGTCGCCGTGGCCGTCTGGGTGGCCACCGCCACGGCGGTCGCCGTCGCTGTCGCCGTCGGGGCGGCCGTCACGACCGGCTCCGGCGTCTTGTTGAGCGTCACCATGACGTCGCGCGTCTCGGCGTAGCCGATCTCGAGCGGCTGGGTGAGCGTGTCGTAGCCGTCGGCCGACACGGTGATCGTGTGCTTGCCGGGGGGCACGGTGAGCTCGGTGCCGGTCTGCGGCATGCCGTCGAGCGCGACCTTCTGGTTGGGGAGACCGGCGGGGCCGATCGCGAGCTTGACCTTGGACGGCGTCGCCTTGAGGGCGTCGCTGCGGGTCTTCGCGTCCGCGATCTTCTCCTTGTATTTGTCCTCGGGCGGCGTCGCCATCGCGGCGAGGAACGCCTCGTAGCCCGCGACGGCCTCGGCGATCTTGCCGAGCTTGTCGAGCGACGCCGCGATCTTGTACTTCGGGTTCGCGCCCGGGATGTACGACTCCGCGAGCCGGTAACAGACGAGGGCGCCCTCGAAGTCACCCTTGTCGAACTTGCCTTCACCGGCCTTGTAAGCCTTCTTGGCCTCGTCCTTCTTCTTTGCGTCGGCGAGGTTCTTCTTGGGCTCCGTCGCGCACGCGTCCTTGTCGGGCTTCGCCGCAGCCTTCGCGTCGGGCTTCGCGCCCGCCTTCGCATCGGGCTTCGCGCCCGCCTTCGCGTCGGGCTTCGCCGCAGCCTTCGCATCGGGCTTCGCGCCCGCCTTCGCTCCCCCTGCGGGCTTCGCAGGTTGCGCGGCCGCGGGCTTCCCCGCAGGCTTCGGCTGCGCGTGCGCCGGCGCGATGCTCGCGAGAGCAACTAGTCCCGAGACCACGATCGCCGAGGAAGAAGCCAGCCTGAAAAGTCCAGATCGCATAACCAAACGCCCTCCAGCGCTTTGAGAGGTGCGCTCAGATAACCCGGCTGACGTCCAGCGCACAAGTGCATCGCAACAACTCGGGTAACGAGCGGGCCCAAGCTACACCGATCCTCGAGGGACCTCACCAGGGATCCGTCCGCCTCCACGCGTTTTTTCCAATGTGCAAACGGGCCCCTCACCGCACTTTCGGCGCAATCTCTCCATTTTGAGCCGTCCGCGGCGCCCCGTGCGTCGTCCCTCCCCGCTCCGTTTCCATCGCGCCGCGTGCCCGGTGGAGGGCCGTCTCTTTCTTTTTTCGGGGGCGCGCTCGCCCTCGACGTGAGCCTCCGGGAGCGCCCCGTCCCGCGTCTCCGCGCCGCCCCACCCGGACCGATCGCGGCCCGTGTCAGGGCGCGGCGTCGCAGAGCGCGTCGATCGGCAGCCCCGCCGCCTGCGCGGCCGCCTCCAGATCCATCCACGCTTCGAGGGCCATCGCGCGCAGCGCGCCGACGCGCCCCCACAGCCGCGCCGTGACGATCGCGAGATCGTTCTCGATGCGCTCCGTCGTGCGGCCGAGCTCCTCCTGGATGCGCGCGATCTCCGCGGACAGCGCCTCCGCGTGCTCGTGCGCCTCCGCCTCGGCGGCCTCGAGCGCGGCGCGCTCCCACACCATCGCTTCCATCGCGGGGATCGAGTCCTCGCCGAGGCTCAGCCGCTCCTGCACCTGGTACGCGCGCTCGGCGGCGGTGCCGGCCCAGCCCAGCGTCTTCGAGCGCTCGCGCGCCGCGTCGTCGAGCTTCTTGCCGAGCTCCCCGTGCACCGACCGCGCCTCGGCGCGGAGCGCGTTCTCGTCCTGCGCGTCGCCCTCCACGAGCCGCGCGATCCGCCCCACGACGGCCACCTGCTTCTCGGCGTGCGCGATCGCCTGCTGCACCTCGGGCGAGGCCGGGCGCCCCGCGGCGGCGCTGTGGATCCGCGCGAGCGCCGTCAGGCAGATCGGCAGCACCCGGCCGTGCGGCGCCGTGAGGAGCCTCGGGCCGGGCCGGCGGATGTTCACCTCCGTCGGCGGCTCGTGCGGCGGGCCGCCACTGGGAGGACGGGGTCCGCTCCGCGGAGGCGGAGCTCCGCTTCGCGGAGCGGAGTCCGCAGCGGAGCGGGCTCCGTCCTCGACGTTGCTCGCGGGCACGAGCGACACGGCGCGCGGCGTCGTCGCGAGCGCGCGCTCCAGCAGATCGCACGCCTCGAAGGCGTCGCGCGGCCGATCGTCCGGATCCGGCGCGAGCAGCGTGCGCACGACGTCGTCGAAGAACGGCTCCACCTCCGGCGCGAAGGTCCGCAGCGACGGCGGCGGCGCGAGCAGCTGCGCCGACCACGCGCCGCGCGCCTCGTCGCTCGGCGTGATCGGCAGCCGCCCCGTGGTCGCTTCGAAGAGCAGCACGCCGAGCGAGTAGAGATCGCCGCGCGCGCCTCCCTGCCCGAAGAGCTGGTACTCCGGCGCCATGTACCCGGGCGTCCCCACGAGCCCGGACGTCTCGGTGAGGCGCGGCTCGTCCGCGATCTTCGCGACGCCGAAGTCGGTGAGCTTCACGACGTAGTCGCCGTCCTTCTTGGGCAGCACGAGGACGTTGGCGGGCTTGAGATCGCGGTGGATCACGCCCATCTCGTGGGCGCGCTCCAGGGCCGACGCGATCTGCACGCCGATGCGCGCCGCCGTGCGCCACCCGAGGGGCCCCTTCGCGAGCACGCGGGAGAGCGCCTCGCCGGGCACGTACTCCATCACGAGGTACACGAGGTCGTCGGCCTCGCCGTAGTCCGTGATCTCGACGATGTTCGGGTGGTGGATGCGGTTGACGGCGCGCGCCTCGCGGAGGAACCGCTCGCGAAGCGCGGGCGTCGGCCCCCCGTCGGGCCGGAACACCTTGATCGCGCAGAGCCGCTCGATCACGACGTGCCGCGCGAGGTACACCGTCGACATGGCGCCCGCGCCGAGCTGCGAGATGAGCCTGTAGCGCTGGGCCACGACCTTCCCGAGCGGCGGAGATTGCACGGGCGCGAGTGTAGGACGGGGCCGGAGATCCAGGAGGGTTGTTTTTGGCCCGCGTGGAGCGCCCCGCGCGCCCGAGCCCCCACGAGCGCGCCTCGAAGCCACCTCCCCCGTCCCCCGCGGGCCTCAGCCCTCGCCGCCGCCGCCTCCGCGACGGCCGGGCACGCGCAGCGTCCCCTCCAGCGCGAAGCCCTCCACCGCCTCGGCGCCGCGCGCGGCCCGCTCGCCGCGGGGCGTCGCCTCGCGCTCGATCCGGAGCCGCTCCAGCCACTCCACGAAGGCCGGCTGCTTGAAGATGGCCTCCAGATCCTCGCGGACGCGCCGCGCGAGCGCCGGGCTCGCCCCGCCCGTGGAGACGGCGATCGCGAGCGGCCCCGCCTCCGCGACGGCGGGGTTGATGAACGTGGACAGCTCCGGCCTGTCGACGGTGCAGAGGGGCTGCCCCGTCCGGAGGGCGCGCGCGTGGAGCGGCGGCGCCTGCGCCTCCTCGGTCGTCGCGACGTAGACGATCGCCGCGCCCGCCATGTCCTCGGGGCGCGCGAGCCGCTCCTCGATGTGTACGCCTCCGGTCGCTGCAAGTGTACGCAACGCCTCCGTGGCCGCGCGGGCGACGACGCGCACCCGCGCGCCCGCGCGCACGAGCCGCTCCACGCGCCGCGCGGCGTCCTCGTCCGCCCCGACGACGAGCGCCTCGCGCCCCCGGAGATCGAGCATCACGGGCAGGAACAAGCAGACCTCCGCCACGCGGCGTCTCCGGGGCTCGTCCTTTGGGGGATGCTGCGAAGGGGCGCGAGCCCCTTCGCTACCCAGGAGATCCTGCTCCAGATCACTGCGCCGTCCCCGCGGGGGCCGCCGTCGCCGTCGGGGGGAGGAAGGCCTGCGACCGGAACTGCACGCGCTTGTCGGCGCTCTGGATGCGCGTCACGAAGAGGCCCACGAACGAGCCGAAGAGGGAGTCGCTCGACGTGAGCGACGTCGAGCCGTTCGGGCGCGTGACCCACCGCTTGATGCGGTCGAGCATGTCGGCGCTGACGGGGTTCACCTCGACGAGGACGGCGACGAAGTACTTCTGCGCGTCCTTCATGCTCGCGCGCTCCATGATCGGGAGCTTCTTCACCTCGGCGCAGTTGCGCAGCACGCCCTCCACGTTGACGGCGACCGTCGTCGTCTGGCCGCCGGCCTGCGTGATCGTGATGCGGAACACCTCGTCCCAGAGGTCGTAGACGATCTTGCAGCTCTTCGCGGCGAGCGCGACGGGGTCGCCGCCCGTGTCCTTGAAGACGTAGCCGCGCATCGCGATCGTCGTCGGCAGGCCGGACAGGAGCTTCTTCTGGATCGCGTCGTCGACCGCGTCCCTGTACGCGACGGTCATCACGACCATCTTCTTCTCGACCGCGAGCGTCGTCGTGCGCTGCGTGAGCTGCGCCGGCGTCTTGAGCGCGTCCTCCGCGAGCGCGCCCGACGCAAGGGCGGTGCAGCCGAGGAGCGCCCCGACGGCGACGGCGCGGGCGCGGAGGCGGCGGCGCGACGGAGGCAGCGGCGCGGAGGCCGCAGGAGATCGTGCCGGCGCGCTCACCTGGCCGTCCCCGCGTGCGTCGGGATGAGGCCGAGCAGGTTCGAGAACGCGAGCGTGATCCCGCCGACGCTCGTGTCGACGCGGAGGCCGACGTTGTACGTGAGGTCGATCGGGACGCGCTGCGCGCCCGCGTACCCGGTGGGCGGATCCGTGAGCTCGCGGCGCGTGGCGACGCCGTAGACGCCGGCGCGGCCGAAGAGATCGACGCCGTAGATCGAGCCGCGCCCCGTGTAGATCGGCACGCGGTACTCGGCCTCGACGCGCGCGGCGAAGTCGCCGTAGCGCACCTCGCGGATGTCGGTGCCGAAGTAGTTGGGCGGCTGCCGGCGATCGGGCGCGAGGTCGATCACGCGGTCGGGGAGCAGGTCGCTGAAGTCGCCGACGTAGAACTTCTCGAAGAACGGCGCGTCGCCGCCGATGCCGCCCGCGAAGGCGTCGAACCGCACGACGTGCCGCCACGGGAGCGTCCACCACGTCTGGAGCGACAGCTCGATGCGCGTGAAGCCGTACGAGCTCCCGATGGGGGGGATCGCGGCCGTCACCGAGGCCTGCGCGAAGGTGCCGCGCGTCGTCAGGAAGGGGAGATCGCGCGTGTCGTAGCTCAGCGTCGCGCGCAGCGCGGAGAGCGCGCTCCGGCCCGGGAGGATGGAGAGGTCGATCGGCTCGCGGGTCTGGCCGCGCACGTGCGACGCGATCTTGGGGAGGCTCGCGTCGATCTGCTCGAGGCGGTAGTCGAGCGCGAGCTGCGTCGCGACGCCGAGATCGTGGCCCGTCCCGATCGAGCCGCCCGCGCGGCGGTAGCCGACGACGGCGTAGTCCGTGACCTCCCGCGATTTGACGCCCTGGGCCTCGAACTGGACGTCCTTGTTGCCGAAGAAGTCGCGCGCGTCGGTGTAGAGCAGCGTCACGAGCGCGGACCAGTTGGTGCCGAGGAACGCCGGATCGAAGAAGCGCGCGCGGAGGGCGTACTGGTCGGCGGCGAGGCCCGCGCCGAGGCCCACGGTGATGCCGGAGCCGAGGAGGTTCGTCTCCGCGACCTGCGCGCCGATGAAGGCGGACTGCGGCTTGGAGTTGCCGGCGGTGTCCTCGTCGGCGGCGATGCCGAGCCACAGGTTCTGGAGGACGAGCGTGTTGCGCTCGATCACGTCGATCACGAGGACCGCGTCGCCGCGCTTGTCGCCCTTGCGGAGCGAGAGCTGCACGTTCGAGAAGAAGCCCGTGCCGAGCAGCCGGTAGCGCACCAGCTCGATCTCGGGGTCGTCCACGTCGAGCACGTCGCCGGGCCGGAACTTCACGTAGCGGAGCAGGACGCGCGCGGCGGTGCGCGTGTTCCCGCGGAGCTCGATGCCCTCCAGCGTGTACTTGACCTTGCCGTTCTTGGGGTCGGGCGCGGGCTCGGGCGGCTGCGGGAGCGACGCCTCCGGCGGCGACACGAGCTGCGGGGCCGGCTCGTCCGCGCGCGCCGCGGCTGCCGCGAGCAGCACGACGGCGGCGAGCGGGACGGCCGTTGTGCGGAGGGCGCGCGGGATCATGGAGGGTGCGTCTTCAGGGGGCGCGGCGGGCGCGCGCGGCTCACTTCGCGACGGGGAGGTA
>WBZX01000905.1_pt1 | contig 24449 bp, 18 predicted proteins | sample 5204211 | NCBI WGS metagenome assembly WBZX01 (sample SAMN12344362, study PRJNA552823) | activated sludge metagenome | biome: Activated sludge suspended growth; feature: Nitrification reactor; material: Wastewater; isolation source: activated sludge from nitrification reactor of wastewater... | reverse complement strand
TCCGGTTCCGGCGCGCGACTGCTGCTCGCGATCAACCGCATCGATCTGGTCGAGCCCGGCGATCGCCCGCTGCTGCGCGAGTACCTGCGCAAGGAGCTCGCGTCGCTGCTGCAGGGGGCCTACGAGCGCGGCGACGTGTTCGAGACCGAAGCCCGCGGTGCGCTCCGCGAGCCCGAGGCCGATCGCAGCGGCGTGCACGAGGTCTCGCGGCTGCGCAACGTGCTGCGCGAGATCGCGGCCTCGCGACATCGCGTGCTACCGACCCGCGTGCGCGCGGCGCTGTTGCAGTACACCAGCCTGCTCGGCCACAACGCCGCGGTCGCAGCCCACGCGCTCTCCCTCGAGCAGGACGCGCTGCGCCGCGAGCTGCGGGAGCTCGAGCGCGAGTGGGCCGAGAGCGAGCTCGACATGACGGCGGTCCGCGAGACCGTCGCCGCCGCGCGTCGCCGATTGCTCGACGCCAGCGACGAGCGCATCGCCGGATTCCGCTCGCAGCTCGCAGCGAGCACCCTCACCGCGGTCGGCACCGCGAGTCACCGCGTGATCGCGACCCACCTCCCGGGCGCCTTGCACGACGCGTTGCTGGGCTTCGCGCGCGACGAGGGCGAGCGCCTGCGCGGTGAGCTCGACGAGCTCACACGCGCGGCGCTACACACCCACAGCGAGCGCACGCGACGACTGCTCGCGATGCTGTCGCTACGGCTGGGCTTCCAGGGCCCGACGATCTATCTCGACCCACCGTCGATCGCACTCGAGGCCGGGCTCATCGCAATCGGTCTCATCGGCACCGCAGTGATGTACTTCGGCAACGTCGTGGCCGGCATGGTGATGACGGTGGCGGGCCCGCTCGCGACGGTCGCGCTGCGCGAGCGCTCGCTCCGTGAGGCCCGCTCGCGCGTGCGTGAGGAGCTGCCCGGGGCGTTGGAGCGCGCGACCGAAGCCATGCGCGACGCAGTGGTGCGTGCGGTCGACGGCCACGTGACCGCGCTCGACGAGCATCTCGTGCTCGCCAACCGAGCGATCGGCGAGCAGCTGACCGCGGTGCTGCGTCGGGCCCAGAGCGCGCTCACCGTCGACGACGCGCCCAGCACAACCGAGCTGGTCGCGGGCCGACGCGCCCGTGCGCGACACGAACTGCAGGCACTCGAGCTCGAGCTCGCGTCGCTGCGTGATCGTCTGCAGACGATCGATGTCAGCGACGCCGAGCCGATTGCGGCCGTGGCCGCCGACGACGAGTGACGCCACCGCCCCGCTGGCGGTAGACTGCTCGCCGACATGGCTCAAGAACCGCCGCAGGGGCGCAAGCGTACGGTCGGAGATGCGATCGGCGGCTTCGCCCGTCGCGTGGGTGAGCTGCTCGGCGAGGTCTCGGCGCAGGTCGTGCTCCCCGACGGTCTCAAGGAAGGGCTCGAGCGAGCGCGACTGCTGCGGCTGTCGGGCGCCCCCGACCAGGCGCTCGGCGTGCTGCGTGCGCTGCCCGATGCAGTCAGCAACCATGCGATGGCGCGCTTCTCCGCGGGGCTTTGCCACGTGCACGACGGCCTGCGCGGCGGCAAGCCGCTCAAGGCGTTGCTCGAGATCATCGACGCGATCGGCGATGAGGAGCTCGGGCCCGCACCGCAGCAGCTGCTGCGCGCGGCCCATGCCGCATTCGAAGGTCGTCACGAGGCGGCGCTCGACGACCTGCGTCGCGCGACCCGGGACGCGGCGCGAGTGGTCGAAGGTGACGGCGGCGAGGCGCGTTTCCTCGCGCACGTGCTGGCCGCCGGCTCCCACTTCGCGCTCGGCCACGAGGATCGCACGCTGCGCGAGCTGCAGAAGGCGCGCGCGCACCTGCCCCCCGAAGCCGGCGCCCACCTGCGCGCGATGGTGCTGGTGCGGGGCGTCGAGCACCTGCTCGCCGCCGATCTGCTCGACGACGCCGAGCTGTGGGTTCGCGAGGCGCTCACACTCGACGAGCGCGATCGCGAGGCGACCTCGTTGCTGGCGCGCGTGCTCGCCAGCAAGGGCGATCGCGATGGCGCCGAGGCGGCGTTGCTCGGCTTCGACGAGGACGACCCCGCCTACGACCGCACGCGATTGTTCATCGCGTTGTGCACTGGCGGCGTCGACCCTCGGCCGATCGCGTTGCGCGTGTTGCAGCGCGACCCCGAGGATCCCGCGCTGCGACGACTGTGGGCGCTGGCCGAGCTACGCCACGCCGCCGACGACCCCGCGGTCGAGCTCGAGCCCACGATCGCCCGCGAGATCATCGCTTCGCTGGTACGCGCGTGCGAGGGCGCTGCCAAGGCCGCCGCCGATCGCTACCTGCACGAGCTCGCCCATGCTGCGCTGCGGCTGGAGCTGTTCCCCGACGCCGTGCGATCGCTCGTCGAGACGCGGCTACGCAGCGATGCCGGCACCGCCCCCGAGGAGCTGCGGCTGATCCGCGCGCGCGTGCGACTGGCGGCCGGTGATGCCAGTGACGCCGCCGGTGATTTCGTGGCCGGCGTGCCGCCGCGCTTCCGCGGCGACGCAGAGCTGGGCGGTGCGTATGGGCCCGATCCGCAGAGCCCCGTGCGCAACGACGACACCCGCACGGCCCTGCGCGCGGCCGAGCGCTCGCTCGCCGTCGCCGAGCTGTGTCTCGCGCGCAACGAGGCGCTCGCGGCTCAGGAGTTGCTCGTGCAAGCACTGGTCGAGTGGCCTGCGCTGCCACGGGCACGCGCGCTGCTCGGCGAGCTCGTGCACCCCGAGCACGCCGCGCGACTCGAAGACCTGCTGACCGCGTCGACCTCACTGCTCGCGGGTGTGCCGACGCGCGTGCTCGGCGTTTCGCTCGAGGGGGTGCAGACCGCGATGTCGATGGTGATCGCCGCGCGTGAACGCCTGGCGCGACCGCTGACGATCGCGATCATGGGCGAGTTCTCGGCCGGCAAGAGCACCTTCGTCAACGCGCTGCTCGGCGAGGCGGTCGCGCCGATGGGCGTACTGCCGACCACGACCACGATCAACGTCTTCCGCAGCGGGCCCTCCGGTGGCGGGCGCGTGCACTACCGCGACGGGCACATCGAGACGCTCGCGGCCGACGAGGTGCAGCCGTTCTTGCACGGGCTCGACTCGACTGCGGCAGCGGCGATCCGCCACGTCGAGATCGAGCGCACCGGCCTGCGCATGGGTGACACTGCGGTGGTCGACACGCCGGGCTTGAACGCGCTCGACCCGTTCCACGAACAAGTCGCGCGCAGCTTCATCGACGAGGCCGACGCGGTCGTGTGGCTGTTCTCCGCCACCCGCAGCGGCGCGGCGTCGGAGGTCGGCATGCTGGCGAGCCTGCGCGCGGGCGGGCGCCAGGTGCTCGGCGTGCTCAACAAGGTCGATACGCTCGAGGCCGACGAGCAGCGCGAGCTCGCGGACTATCTGCGCGCGCAGCTCGGCGAGGTGTTGGTCGAGGTCGTGCCGGTGCGTGCCCGCGAGGCGCTCGAGCACCGCACCGGAGATCGCAAGGGCGAAGATCCATTCGCCGCGGTGGAGCAGTCGCTCGAGCGCAACTTCATGCAGCGCGCGCGCGAGCTCAAGCGCGAGCTCACCACCCGTCGCCTGCGCGAGGCGCTGGCGCTGGCGCGCGGCTCGGTGTCCGACGCGATCGAAGCGCTGACCCAGCGCGGCGTCGGTGCCCATGGTGGCATGGGCGACGGCGTCGGCGCGGCGGTGTTGCTGCGCCGCTTCGCCGACGCACTCGGGGTGGGCGTGCTCGACGTCGACGACGCGCTCGTGCGCGAGGGGCTCTCGCTCGGGGTCCTGCGCACCGGCAAGGGCGTGGCCAAGCCACCGCTCGATCCCCAGGATGCCGGCTATCTCGGGGCGTGTTTTCGCGACGCGACGCTGGCGGCACTGCGTCGAGCGCTGCTGGCACTCGCGCAGCAAGACTCGGCGGCCAGCGAGGTCGTCGATCGCGAGCTGTCGTCGTGGGCGCAGGGTCAGCTCGAGGGCCTCGTGATCGCCGGCTTCGTCACGCGCACGATGCTCGAGCGAGGCGGTGCGATCGTCGACGGCGAGGCCGCGGCACGGGCGGCGTTCCGTGACGCGCTCTCGCCGATCGCCGCCGCGTGGTCGGCCCGCGCCGAGGGCTTGGTCCACGCGCTCGAGCGCGCCCGTGCACGCGCGCGTCGCTGGGGTCGTGCGGCGCCGCAGGCCGAGGCGCTGCGCCTGCGCGCGACCGTGCTGTCGTCGATCGACGCACTCGCCCACGCGGCCCACGAGGTCCAGGCGTGAGCACGCCGCGTCGCACCTTCGGCGTCGACGAGGCCGGTCGCGGCCCGATCCTCGGGCCGATGGCGATCGCCGTGGTCGCACTCGAGTCGCGACAGGCCGGCGCCCTGTGCCGCGCCGGCGTGGTCGACAGCAAGCACTTCGGCGCCGGGCCGGATGCTTGTGAGCTGCGAGCGCGCCTCGCCGAGCAGATTCGCAGCAAGGCGATTGCCTGCGAGGTCCGCCTGGTCGACGTCGAAGAGATCGATCACTACACCTGGCGCGGCCAGCTCAATGCGCTCGAACGCCGGGTGGTCACCGAGCTGCTGCGCGAGCTCGCGGTGGCGCACGGTGATCGCATCGTGTGCGACGGCGCGACGTTGTTCTCACCGCTGCGCGCGCTGTTCCCTTGGCTCGAGGCCCGCGATCACGGCGAGTCGGTGCACACCGCGGTGGCCGCCGCATCGATCGTCGCGAAGGATGCCCGTGATCGCGCCTTCGCGAGCATCGCGGCGCGCTACCAGCCGGAGTTCGGACCGATCGCCGGCGGTGGCTACCTCAACGCGGCCACGCGCCGCTTCCTCGATGCGTACCAGGCGCGCCACGGCGGCCTGCCGCCCGAGGCGCGTAAGAGCTGGGGCAACAAGGACGCCGCGAACCTCTCGCTCGCGTGAGCGACTCGATCACTCGAGCGCGTCGTCGACCTTGGCGTTCTTCGACGGCGGCTTGGGGGCCGGCTTGGCCTTGGCCTTGCTCGAGGACGCGGGCGCCTTGGGACGCTCGGTGTCGATGAAGCTGACAATCTCGCCGTCGAGATCCCGTGCGAGCTTGTAGGCCGCGTCCGCCGACTTTCGATCGCCGGCGACGGCATCGCACAGACCCAAGCCCGCGTGGGCGCGCGCCTGCACCCGTGCATCGGCGTCGCCGAGCGCGAGCGAGTACTCCGAGCGCGCCGACTCGCAGTCGCCACGATGCCGCGCACGATCACCGCGCGCGATGATGTCCCAACGCGGCGGATCGCCATCGGCGGGCTTACCCTGGGTCTGGTCGACAGGCGCCTCCTGCTCGAGCGCGCCCTTTTTCCGCAGCTGCTCGTCGGCCGCCTCCGCGCCCTGCTCGCGCTGCGCGTCGGCCTTTGGTTCGGGCACGACGCTCGGTGTCGTCGCGGTGACCGGTGAGGGCGGCGAACCCGGCGACGCACTGCCGGCCACGCCGGCGCGTGACGAAGGCATCGCATCCTTCGTCGCGTTCTTCGATGCAGCCGGGTCGGTGGCGTACCAGTCGGGCTCCGCTGCGGTGGGCGCTGGGGCGGCCGCGGGTTTCACATCGTCGGCGCGGCTCGGTGCAGGCGCAGAGGCGACCGACTCGGAGCGCCTGTCGCCCTGCACCATCACCAGCACGAGCGCGGCCGTGCCCGCGAGCGCGACGCCGGGAATCAGCGCGGCCTTGCGCAGCCGCGTCCAGAAGCTCGGTCGCTCGGGCGCGAGCGCGGGCGTCGGCGCGACCGCAGGGGCCTCGGCGGCCGCACGTGCCTGCGCGAGCACGCCGTCGAGCAGACCGCGGGGCACCTCGATCATCGGCAGCGCCTGACGGCTGAGCGCGAGGATCGAGCGGTAGTCGTCGAGGCGGCGACGCACCATCGGCGCGGCGTCGTCGTGCGCGGGCGCGAACTCCAGCGACTCGAGCGAGTCTTCGATGCGATCGAGCTCGTGCGGTGCGAACTCGGCGGGGTCAGCCATGGACCAATCCCTCCTTGCGCATCGCGACCGCCTCTTCGGCGTAGTCGGACTCGAGATCGGCGAGATCAGTGCGCAGCTTCTCGAGCGCGTACCGCATGCGCGACTTGACGGTGTTCTCGGGCGCACCGACGGCCTCGCCGATCTCGCGGAACGACAGGCCCGAAACCTGTCGCATCAAGAACACTTCGCGTTGATCGTCGGGCAGCTCGTCGATCGCCCGTGCCAGTCGCTCGCGCAGCCGCGGCGCATCGGCACCCTCGTCGGTCGGCACCTGATCGGCCGGCATCGCCGCCAGCAGAGTGCGGCCCTCCTCCTGCGCACGCCCGCGCCGCGGCGCGTCGAGGGATTCGTGCTCGCGAAAGCGCGCCCGCCGACTCTCGTCGACCGAGAGGTTGCGCGCGATCGTGTAGACCCACGTCGTGAACTTCGCCGAGCGCTGGTAGCGATCCTTCGAACGGATCACGCGCACGAGCACTTCTTGCAACAGCTCCTCCGCACGCGCTTGGTTGTGCACGCTGCGGAGCAGATAGTTGAAGATGCCGCGGCTGTGGCGGGCGACGAGGATCTCGAACGCACCCGCGTCGCCCTGCCGGAAGGCATCCATCAGCAGCTCGTCGCTGCGGGCATCGAGTTCGTCGGCCATGTCGTCGGCGAGACCCCTGGCGTGCGAGTGAGTTCCGCGCGGCCAGAGGCCCTGGCGAGTGTGCGACGCCGCCGGCGGGGACGGCAACCGCGGTCGCGTGGGGACGGGCCCTTGGGTGCCGAGTTCCATCGAGGCAGGTGCGCCCCCTTCGGCGGGAGCGTGGGCCTGGGAACGCAACGGCACGATCCATCGATCTGCCCCCGCGCTCGCGAAGTGGGGCCGATCGAGGACGTGGCCTCGCGGGGGTGTGCCGGGTTCACGGGGCCGAGCGGCGTCGGGTTCCCCGTTTCGCTCCCGGCGGCCGATGCGCCTTCGCGATCGGGACGTGATCGTCGGCGCGCTGACGATCGTCGGCGTCCCGGACCCGGCCGTCAACGCGCTGACAGCTCGGGGGCGCCACGTCTCTGGCGATCGGAGGGATCCAGTTTGGATCTCCCGGCTCTCTTGCATGGCACGGCCGCTGCACTAAGGGGCTCCGCTCCCCATGGGGGCCCTGCAACGAACCAAGCCCGCCTCGACGCGCGAGCGATGTCTCCCCCGGCCGCGCCCGCAACCAACGTCGAAGCCAAACCGCCACCCTCTTCTCTCGAGCCCCCGCCCTGTCGGGGGCTCGGTCGTTTGAGGGTTCGGACGCGCGGGGGTCAGCGAATGCGACCACGCGGCCGCGGCTGATCGACAGGGCAGAACACACCGCCGCGCCCGGCGTGCACGAAGGCCACGAGCTCGGTGCCGCAGCGCGGGCACGGTCGACCGGCGCGGCCATAGACCTGCAGCTCGTCTTGGTTGTGGCCGGCCTCGCCGCTCACGTCGCGGAAGTCTCGCAGCGTGGTGCCGCCGTTGTCGATCGCGCTGCGCATCACGTCGCGCAGCGCGAGCGCGAGTCGTGACCATGCAGGCGCGGTCAGTCGCCGCGCGGCCACCAGTGGATGCACACCGGCGCGATGGCAGGCCTCGATCGCGTAGATGTTGCCGACGCCCGCGACCACGCTCTGATCGAGCAGCACCTCGCGAAGCGGCCGACGACTCGCGCGCACGCTGGCCTCGAGCACGGCACCATCGAAGCCGCGATCGAGTGGCTCGGGTCCGAGCTCGACCAGCGGCGCCTGTGACCACAGCTCGTCGAGCGGCGCGGCGCGCAGGGCCCCGAAGCGTCGCGGGTCGACCAACCGAACCTCGCGATCGTCGTCGAAGCGCACCACGAAGTGGGTGTGCCTGGCGTGCTCGAGTGCGCGCGTGGCGAGGCCGAAGCGGCCGCTCATGCCGAGGTGCACGAGCAGCCCGAGCGTGCCGTCGTCGCGCTCGAAGTGCCACACGATGTACTTGCCGCGGCGCTCGAGCTTGCCGGCGCGCGCACCCACGAGCGACTGCAGACCTTCGCGACCCGGCGCGGTGCCGATGCGCAGCGGCGCTGATGAGCGCCACACCTCCGTCACGCGTCCTCGCAGGCGCGCGGCCACCAGGCCTCGACGCACCGACTCGACCTCCGGCAGCTCGGGCACGGCGTCACGACCCCTGCTCGGCGAGGTCGTCGTCGGGCGCTGCGCCATCGTCTGCGCCCGCGTCGGACGAGCTCGGCGAGGGCGGGTCCTGCTCGCGCGCGCGCTGCAGCGCGGCGAACTGCGCGGGCGCGAGCTTCTCGGGGCGGATCGCCGGATCGATGCCGGTCCGCTCGCACCACCGCTGGGCCGCGGGTCGGCCCGCCAACGACGACAACGCGTTGGCGAGGGTCTTGCGCCGCTGCTGGAACGCCCCGCGCACGAGCGCACGGAAGCCCGACTCGCTCGCGACCTCACCGAGCGGCTGCTCGCGCGGTCGCAGGCGGATCACGGCGGAGTCGACCTTGGGCGGTGGCAAGAAGGCGCCCGGCGAGACCGCCGTGACCCACTCGAGCACGCGCACGCGCCCGAGCACCACCGAGAGCCCGCCGTAGGTGCGTGAGCCCGGCGGCGCGACGATCCGTTCAGCGACCTCGCGCTGCACCATCACGATCCAGTCACCGGTGGTCGCGTGGTGATCGAGCAGCGCGAACATCAGCGGGCCGGTGAGGTGGTACGGCAGGTTGCCGACGATGGTCGGTCGCGGGTGCTCGGCATCGGCGGCGCTGGCGTAATCGAAGCGCACTGCGTCGGCCTCGAACAGTCGCAGTCGTTCGGCGCCGGCGAACTCGTGGCGCAGCACGGCGCACAGATCACGGTCGCGCTCGATCGCCCACACCTCGGCACCGGTCGCGAGCAGGCCATGGGTGAGCGAGCCGACGCCGGCGCCGATCTCGATCACGCGCACGCCGGCGCGCGCGCCCGCAGCCGCGACGATCGCCGCGTGCACGTCGGGCGCGTGCAGGAAGTTCTGCCCCCAGCTCTTGCGCGCCCACAGACCGTGGCGGCGCAGCACTGCCCCTGGTGATTCGAAGGTCACGACAGCTGCTGCCTCGCGTCGTCGATGGCGAGGCTGGTGTGCACCTCGAGGCTGGGTGTGCAACCGGCCGCGATGCGGGCGGCCGCGGCGGCGGCGATCATCGCCGCATTGTCGCCGCAGTAGCGCACCGGCGGCACCACCAACGTGAAGCCATCGGCGGTGGCGGCCGCGGCGGCGGCTTCGCGCAGGCCGCGGTTGGCTGCAACGCCGCCAACGATGTGCAGCCGCTGCAGGCCGCTGCGCTGCACGGCGCGCCGACACTTCTGCACCAACACCTCGACCACCGCGGCTTGGAACGACGCGCATAGATCGGCGAGCCCGGCGACGGAATCGGGCAGGCCACGCTGCTCGATGTGCACGAGCACCGCGGTCTTCAAGCCCGAGAACGAGAACTCGAGGTTGTGCTTGTCGGCCATGCCGCGGGGGAACGCGATCGCGTTGGGATCGCCATCGGCGGCGAGCCGATCGATGATGGGCCCGCCGGGATAGCCGAGCCCGAGCAGCTTCGCGACCTTGTCATAGGCCTCGCCGGCGGCATCGTCACGCGTGGCGCCGAGCAGCTGGTAGCGACCCAGGCCCGCGACCGCGACCAGCTCGGTGTGGCCACCGCTCACCAACAGCGCGACGTGGGGCTGCAGCGGCGCGGGGTCGCTGCGATCGTCCCGCAGGCACGCCGAGAAGAGATGACCCTCGAGGTGGTGCACGCCGAACAGCGGCAGGCCGGTGGCGAGCGCGAGCCCGCGGGCAAACTGCACACCGACCAGCAACGCACCGACCAGCCCGGGGCCCTCGGTGACAGCGACGGCATCGAGTGCGTCCAGCGGGCACTCGGCCCGCGCCAACGCCTCGTCGACCACCGCCGACACGGCGCCCAGGTGATGACGACTCGCGAGCTCCGGCACCACGCCGCCGAAGCGGGCGTGGATGTCGATCTGCGTGCGCACGACGCTGCTGCGCACGGTGCGATCATCGACCACGGCGCATGCGGTCTCGTCGCACGAGCTCTCGATGGCGAGCACGCGCGGCACGATCAATCCGGGGGCGCCGGCGGCGTGGCGGCCTTGGCCTCGAGCCGACGCAACTGCCGTCGCACGGTCTCGGCGTAGAGGCCGGTCGGCGCGAGCTCGAGGTACTCGCGGTATGCGGTCGCGGCGTCGTCGAAGCGCGCCCGCTCCTGCTCGATCACGCCGACGGCGAGGTGCGCCTCGGCGTAGCCAGGCTCCACCTCGGTGGCCTTGCGCGCGTCGGCGAGCGCCGCGTCGTACTGCTTGTCTTCGATGAAGAGGTTCGAGCGCAGCACCAACGCGCGCGCGTGATCGGGCTCGCGGCCGAGCACGCGATCGATGCGCTGCCGGGCCTCGCGGGCCCGGCCGAAGCGATAGAGCCGCTCGGCCTCCGCGGTCTCGATCTGCGCATCGAAGGGCTCGCCGGGCTTGGGCTGGGCGCCGTCGGGCCGCGGTTGGGCCGGGTTCGTGAGCTCGGCGGGCACGGGCGCGGTGCCAGCTTGGATCGGTCGTTGTATCTGCTGAGGCTGGGGCTCGGCGATCGCAGGCGCCCGGTTCTCCCGGATCACGCCGACCGTGAAGCCCGCCGCCGCGAACATGAGGATCAACGCGGCGATGAGTCGGTACGGCGCCGGGTCGGCCGCGATCGCAGGCGGCTCGTTGCCGGCATCGGCACGACCATCGACGAGCGACTCCTCGGCGGGCCGCGTCATGCGAACGCCGACCGCGTCGGACTCGTCGCCGAGCGTGCCGGCGGCCGGGCTCGGCCGCGGCACCGGGATCGCGTGCTCGTCGTCGTCGGTGACCGGCCGCGGCATCGCGCCGGCTTCGTGATCGAGCTCGAGCGTCTGCGGCTCGTCGACCACCGGCGCATCGAGGCCGAGCTCGGCGTTGATGCGGCTCTCGAGGCCCTGTTCCACGCCGAACCGCGGCAGCCGCGAGGGCTCCGGGTCCGGATCGTCGTTCATGTCGAACACGCCGCTGGCGGCCGCGCGCGGGGCCCCCACCGGGGGGCTCACCTGCCCGGGCGTCGGCGCGATGGTCTCGCGGGGCGAGGTCGAGATGGGCTCGAGCGCCGCGACCCGTGACGGCGGCGGCACCGTGGGATCGATCTCGTCGCTCGCCTCGCCGAAGTCGTCGAAGGTCTCGTCGAGCGCGAGGTTCTGACTCGCTGCCCGCAGCGCCGACGCGCTGAGCCCTCGACCCGGCGGCAAGGTGCCACCATGGTGGACCGGCGGCTCTGGATCGAGCTCGGCGACCGGCACCGTCATGTGGGCCGGCGGGACGAACGTGCCGATCGCGGGCGTGTCGTCTGGCGTGGGGATCAGCCGCGTCGCGGAGACGCGACCCGACTGGTCGTCGACCACCTCGGCCATCGAGGTGATCTCGTCGTCGGACTCCTCGTCGAAGACGTCGGGCGAGCCGCGCTCGATCTCGTCGAGCTTGTCGCGCAGCGCGGTCATCACGTCGGTGCCCGCGGAGGTCGCGGGGCCCGACGGCAGCGGGCCCGGCAACGGCGAGCCGTCAGGGATGCCGGGCACGATCGCGTCGTCGAGCTCGTCGTCGGTGGCACCGAGCGCAGGAAACGGCGCGGGGTAGCTCGGCGGCGGCGGCACGTCGACGTCGGCGAACGAGACCTCGGGGTCCTCGCGGACGGTCGCGGCGGTCGGGCTCACGCGGGTCGGCGCGTGGGAGTCCCACGCCTCGAGCGCGATCGCCCCGGTGTCCTCGGAGGGCGTGCGCTCGAGCGGTCCGTGGGAGAGCGTCAGCAGACCTTCGAAGTACGCGGTCGAGATCGCCGTGAGGACATCGAGATCGTCCTGACCGCTGTCGTCGACGACGTCGAGGATGCTGCGTCGACCATCGAAGCGCCGGATCGCCGCCAGCTGCTCGGGCGGAAGCTCTTCGCGGCGATCATCGAGCGCGGCGAGGTTGATCGCCAGCACCGATCCGAGCGGTGGCAGCTGCTCCATCAGCCGGCCCCACTCGTCGACGCGGCGCATGCCCTCCATCAGCAGCATCTGCGTGCTGGCGTCGATCGCCGAGCTGCGGTTGATGGTCTTGAACTCGACCTCGAACTCGCCGTCGCCCAGGCCCAGCAGGCGATAGACCGCCGACTCGCCCTGCAGACGGCCCATCTCGGCATCGATCACGGCGCCGTCGCGGAACCACACCGTCGCCGCGCCGAACTCGGTGCCGAAGTGGATCATGCCGCTCTTGCGGCTGATCTCGATGGTCTGCAGCAGATCGACCACGGCCATGTCGGCCAGGCGACCGCTGAACTTGGTGCGCGTGTCCTTGCGCTCGAGCTTCTCGTGCTGCTTGCGCTGCAGCAGCATGGAGACCCGCGTGGTGATCTCTTTGACGTAGATCGGCTTCGTCAGGTAGTCGTCGACGCCGAGCTCGAGACCGCGAACCTTCTGCTCGATCGATTTGTCGCTGGTCAGGAAGATGAAGGGGATCGCCCGCCAGCGTGCGTTCGCCTTGAGCTGCGTGCAGAAGGCGAAGCCATCCTTCGAAGGCAGCGCGGTATCCGAGATGATGAGGTCGGGCTCCGCGTGGGCCACGAACTCGAGCGCCTCTTCGGCCGACTCCGCGGCCGTGATGCTGAACCCGGCCTTGCGCAGGCTGACCTCGAGGACCCGCCGATTGCGGACGTCGCTGTCGACGATCAGGAGGTTCTGACGGGCCATGGGGGCGAAAGGCGCTGCGAGGCGCCGTGCACTCGGCGAGCAGACGCCGCGAAGACGGCCGATCGATCTACGAAGGGGATCGGGGGACCCTGCCGCGAGACGATATCAATCTGCGACGGCGGGCGGCAAGGATGCGCCGCGCGGCGCCACCGCGAAGCACGGCGTGGGTCACCCCACTGACCTGCGCCGCACTCGGACGCCGCGCGTCCGAGAGGCCAGTCGATGGGTTTTCGACTATCGTTCTGGTCCCCGTGACCGGCACAGAGCTCGATCCGCGTCGTGAACCCTGGCGGACGCGCGTGCGTGCGGCCTGGCTGACCGCCTCCATCGGTGTGATCTGCGTGCTCGCGTTCGTGGGCACCGTGGCGGGGTGCGCGTGGACCAGCGCGAGCCCGGGCCGGACCGCGATCGAGTCGCTCTACGGGCTCTCGAGCTGTCGCGCGACGATGGAGGCCGCCGGGGCGCTCGCGGTCGGACGCGTCTGGGTCGACGGCGAGTGGTGGCGCATCGCCACCACCGGCTTCCTCCACGGCAGCTGGCTCCACTTGATACTGAACGTTTGGAGCCTGTGGTCGGTCGGCGAGTGGGCCGAGCGCACGTGGGGTGCTGCACGCACGGGGGCCCTCTTCGCCGCGGGCTGCCTCGGCGGCGCGTTGGGGTCGCTCGCGTGGGCGGAGGCCCCGGTGGTGGTCGGTGCCTCCGCCGGCATCCTCGGCTTGGCGGGTGCACTGCTCGTGGCGCGTCTCTTCGGCGACCCCGCGACGCGGGAGAAGCTCGCGGCCGTCTCGCCCATTGGACTCGGGGTCACGCTCGCCGTGCTGTTCGCGATCGGAGCGATCGTACCCGTCATCGCCCAGGCGGGGCACGTCGGAGGCCTCATCGCGGGCGCCTGCGCTGCGTGGGCCGGGATGCAACGCGGCTTCCTGCGCGGCGCCTCGGCGCTGGTCTTCGCGGTGGCCACCAACGAGGTCGTGCACATCGCCGCGCGGCCCGATGCCCGGGCGCACTACCACGAGTTCGTCGGCTTTCGCTGGATCGACCTCGACAACCAGGCCGAGGCGCTCCCCCACCTCGAGCGCGCCCTCGAGCTCGCACCCGGGGACCCGGCGGTGAGCAACGCCGTCGCCTACGGGCTCGCGCTGGCGGGGCAGGATCTCGACCGCGCCGACGTCCTCGTGGACGCAGCGCTCGCCGATGAGCCGGACAACGTGAACTATCTCGACACGAAGGGGTGGATCGCCTGCCGACGTGGCGATGCTGCGGCCGGGCTCGCCTTGTTGGAGCGCGCCCGCGATGGCGCCGAGATTCCGGTGCAGGAGATCGAAGACCACCTCGTCGACTGCCCCGCTGCCGGGCCTTCGACGCCCTGACGCTGGGGGCGCTGGGGCAGCGCGAGCCATCTGCCCGCGCGCGCCCCCCGGCGTCGGGCGAACGCGGCGTGGCCCTGGGCGGAGGATGTTCCACGTGGAACACGGGTCGATGGCGCAGAGCCGCCGACGCGCCCGGACCTCTGGGGGACGGCCCGGCGCCCTGGCAGCCGGGCGTTCAACCCCGCCAGACCTCGGCCCCCCGCCGGGCTCTGGCGCCGCCGGGCTCGGCGCCGCCGGGGCTCTGGCGCCGCCGGATTCCTGGGCGGGCGGCTCCTCCGACGGCCCGAGGGGCGGCTCCGCGGAGACCCGGAGACCCGCCCTCGCCCGAGGCGGGCGCCGTCAGCACGGGGCGATCAGCAGCCCAGGCGTCGGAGTTGTCCCGCAGGCGAGCAGAGGGCTGGCCTCCGGGGGAGAACGCCTCGTCGAGAGGGGAGAGCCGTGACCGAGACCCGGCGCCGCGAGCCCTCGTCGCGGCCGTGGGACGGCCCGCGGCCGCCGCCAGTCCGTCGCTGGCCCTGCCGCCAGCCCGCGCCGCTCAGCCTCGGCGCGGCCGAACGCCAGAGAACGGACTGCGGTGGCAGCAGACCGGCGCTCCGCCCGTGCGCCCGTGGTCGTCCAATCCGCCACCCGGCCGCCGAGCTCACCTCACCGCGTTTTCCAGACCCACGTGTTCCACGTGGAACGTCGCCGTCAGCGCCGAGAATTCGCGCGAACGGCGACAATCTGCGAGTCCCCCCACGTGACGGCGGCCAGAATCTCGCGCTTTGCGCCGAGGTCCGCGCCGGCATGGAGGTGCGCGAGTAGCACTCCACGATCCATCACCAGGTTGTCCCCAACCTCGAGCCACCGATCGGGGGCAAAGACAGCACGGGAGCTCGCCACGGAAAATGCGTTTCCCACCCCATATTCATGGCGTTCGGCGAGCTTTTTACGCCACGTGGGATCGTCGGTTCTGGCCCGCACGACCCCACCTTTGTCGACAGTCGAGGCGAGCGCGAGCTCGAGGAAGCTGGCGCGCTTCTGCCGCGGTTCGACCATCGTCACCGTGCACGGCGAGGCGGCCGCAACGATCAGCGCTGGGAAGCCGCCGCCCGACCCGACGTCCAGCCAGGTCGTCGTCGGTCCCACGATCCCGGCCCGCATCGCGCACGCGATGGTCGCGATGCCGTCTCCGAAGTGCGGCAGCAGGGCGGCCTCGTCGTGGGCACCCACGAGGTTCATCGCCCGACCGTAGCGCAGCCACAGATCGCGCAGCGTCAGCAGCCGCGCGAGCGCAGCGTCGTCGAGCGGGACCGCGAGTTCCTCGCCGATGCTCTGCAGCTGTTCGCGCACGACCCCCACGATCATGCCACGTCCTTCGACGCTGCAGTATCCTGCGCCCGCGCCGATGGCCATCGAAGCACGCACCGCCGCGCGTCTCGCCGAGCTCGCTGCGGCGGGCCTGGCCCGTCGCGCGCCGGCGATCAGCGAGCGCAGCGGCATGCGCTACCGACTCGACGGCCGCGAGGTCGTGGGCCTGTGCAGCAACGACTACCTCGGGCTCGCCGACGCCCTGGGCCCGGCGCCCGCGTCCGTGAGCGCCGGCGCCGGCGGCTCCCGCCTGATCTGCGGCGACCTGCCGGTCCACCGCGAGGTCGAGCGGACGCTCGCAGCGATGTGCGGCTCCGAAGACGCGGTGCTGTTCTCGAGCGGCTTTGCGTGCAACGTCGGCGTGCTACCGGCGGTGATCGACGCCGACGACACGGTGGTGAGCGACGCGCTCAACCACGCCTCCCTCATCGACGGTCTTCGCCTGTCCCGCGCCCGCGTCGACGTGATCCCCCATGCCGGCACACCTGCGTCGACGCCCTACCCTGCGCCGCCGTCGGTGTCGTGGTGGGTGAGCGAATCGATCTTCTCGATGGACGGCGACCGCATCGATCTCGCGGCCCTGCGTGCGCATCACGGCCGCGGCGGCGCCAGCTACGTCGACGAAGCCCACGCCTTCGGCCTGTTCGACGGTGGTCGCGGCCTGCTCGCAAGCCACGACGAGGCCGCAACCCTGACCATCGGCACGTTGAGCAAGGCTGCCGGCGTCGCAGGGGCCTTCGTCGCCTGCTCCGCGACCGTCTGCCGATGGCTGCGTTCGCGCGCGCGCAGCTTCGTCTTCTCGACCGGTCCGAGCCCCACATCGACCGCGCAGATCGGCGTCGCCCTCGACGTGCTGCGCAGTCGCGAGGGCGATCTCCGCCGTGCTCGCCTGTGGTCGAACGCGCAGCGCCTCGCGAACCTGCTCGGCGAGGACGATCCGCCCTCGCCGATCTTCCCCCTGCTCATCGGCGACAACACGGTCACGCTGGATCTCGCCACCGCGCTGCTCGACCTCGGCTGGCACGTGCAGCCGATCCGACCACCGACCGTTCCCCATGGCACCGCACGCCTTCGCATCACCGTGAGCGCGGCCCACGAGCCCGCGATGATCGACGCCTTCGTCGACGACCTGCGACGGGCGCTCGATCGTCTGCAGCTCCCGCTTCGTCTCGATCGCGGCGCGGCGCCATGACACGCCGCGTCGCATGCGTCGGCACCGACACCGGCGTGGGCAAGACCGAGGTCGTCTGTCGTCTGCTGCGACAGGCTCGTGCGCGCGGCGTATCGATGCTGCCGTTCAAGCCGGTGCAGAGCGGTGACGCCGACCCCGGCGCCTCCGATGCCGAGCGCCTGTGCGCCGCCGCCGGTCGCAGCCACGGGGATGCCGACTGGATCGCACCGCTACGCTACGCGCCTCCGCTCGCGCCGGGCATCGCGGACGACCCGACGCCCTTCCTCCGGCCGGCCGTCCTCACCGACGGCTTGGCGGCGCCGCTCGCCCGCGCGTGCGCATCCCAGCGTGAGCTCCTGGCGCGCCATGATCCCGCGTGGCTGCTGGTCGAGCTCGCCGGCGGCCTGTGGGTGCCGATGCCCGGTGGCAGCTGGCAACCATCGTGGATCACCGCGCTAGCCGACGACGTGATCGTGATCGGGCGCGCGGGCCTGGGCACCATCAACCATTGTCTGCTCACCATCGATGCCCTGCGCGCGCTCGGGCTCGAGCCGCGCGGCGTCATCCTCTGCGAGTGCGTCGCCCCCGATCCCTCGAACGAGCACAACGCCGCAGTGATCGCCGCTGCCCGGGCCGTACCCGTCGTCGGCACGCTACACCACCGCCGCGACGACGACGATCTGCTCACACCCTTCCTGCGCGCACTCGCGTGAGCGTGGGCGTGCGCGCGCCTCACTTGCCGATGCAGAAGCGCTCGAAGATCCGCGCGAGCACGGCTTCGCCGACCGGCCCCAACGACGAGCGCCCAACGATTTCATCGAGCCGCTGCTGCGCCGCGCGCAGGTGAAACGCCGCCAGCTCCGGCGCGCCACACGACGCATCGGCGAGCGCCAGCTCCTGCGCGGCCTCGCGGGCTCGATCGCGGTGTCGTTCCAGACCGATCCAAGCCGCGTCGGCGTCGCCGTCGAAGCAGGCCGCGAGTCGCGATCGCAACGCGTCGAGATCCTCGCCGCGATCACTCGCAACGCCGATCCACGCCGCCCGCCGACATCCGAGGTCGCGCTTGCTCTCGACCTGCAGCGTCGGGACCGCCAGCTCCGGTGACGCGACCGGCTCGGCGTCTGCGGCTTCGATCCACAGCACCACGTCGGCACCATCGAGCTGCGCGGCGGTTCGTTCGATGCCCGCGCGCTCGATCGCATCGGCGGCCTCGTGCATGCCCGCGGTGTCGACCAACACGCAGCGATGCCTCCCCACGGTGAGCTCGGCCTCGACGTAGTCCCGTGTCGTGCCCGGCTGCGCCGAGACCAACGCCCGTGGATACCCGAGCAGCGCGTTGAACAGCGTGCTCTTGCCGGCGTTCGGCGGGCCCGCCAGCACCACCCGCGATCGCGAGCGCGCCCTCACCCCCGCGGCATACCGATCGAGCCAGGTCTGCACGCGCGCACGCAGCCCACCCAGCTCGACACGCCAGCGCGACACGTCGACGTCGCCGATGTCCTCGGGGAAGTCGAGGTGCGCCTCGATCTCCGCGCGCAGCCCCTCCACCGCCTCGACCAACGCCTCCACCTCGCGGCCGAGCTCGCCGGCGACCAATCGCCGCGCCTGATCCACCGCCGCCTGTGTCTGCGCGCCGATGAGTGCGGCGATGCCCTCGGCCTGCTCGAGCGTGAGCCGCCCCGACTCGAATGCGCGTCGTGTGAACTCGCCGGGTCCCGCCGCCACTGCGCCGTGCTTCAGGCACGCGGCCACGACCTCCTCGACGTTCACCGCACCGGCGTGCACGTGGAACTCGACCACGTCCTCGCCGGTGAACGAGTGCGGGCCCAACATGCCCACCACCAACGCCGGCTCTCGCGTGACGCCACCGAGCGCGAGGCGGCGCTGCACGAGCCGCCTGTCGTCACCGACCGATGCGCCCATCGACGCCGCGATCTCGAGCGCCCGCGGCCCCGACAGCCGCACGATCGCCACGCCGCCATCGGGCGTGCCGGTCGCGATGCCGACCAGGGTCGTCCGCGCAGCCACGTCGCGACCGCGCCCGCCTACGCGCGCGCGTTCTTCTCGCCACGATCGCGGAACACGACCACGTGACGTCGACGCCCCTCACCCTCCGACTCGGTGGCGAGGCCATCGATGTCGAGGATCGTCGTGTGCACCACGCGTCGCTCCATCGCGCTCATGGGCTCGAAGTGGTACGGCTCGCCGGTATCGAGCACCTTGGCGGCGGCGTTCTGCGCCAGCTGACGCAAGGTCTTCTCGCGACGCGTGCGGTAGCCGGCGACGTCGAGGGTGATGCGCATGCGCTCGATGTCCTCGGCCTGGAGCACGCGCAGCGTCAGGTACTGCAGCGCGTCGAGGGTCGCGCCGTGGCGGCCGATCAGCAGGCCGCCGTCCTCCGGCGTCGCGTTGAGGTCGCAGTGCAGACCCTCTTCCTCGATCTCGATGTCGACCTCGACCTCGACGCCGAGCAGGCCCAGCACGCTCTCGAGGAACGACCGAACGATCGGCACGGCCTTCGCGAAGCTCTCGCGATCGCCGACGCTCGCGGGCGCGGCCTGGGTCGAGGGGGTCTTGGTGCTGCTCGGTGTCGTCTCGGACATGCTCGCTTCTCCCGCCATCATCTCACTGGTGATGGCCACGCGCGAAGCAACCGGCGACAACCGGCGCCCACGCGCACGAAATCCCTGCTCGCCGTGGCTGTTGCGCCACCGTCGGCCGCGCACGCGCGCCGCGCTCGAGCCCTCGTCGGCCGCCTCATGTCGAGGGCGCCGCCTGATCGTTGCCCCGCACGCCGACCTGCACCGCGGTCTGCACGATCGACAGCAGGATGTTGGCGAAGATGTACACCGCCAGACCCGATGGCAGGAACAACATGAACAGCGTGAACATCACCGGCATCATCCAGCGCATCAGCTTGGCCTGCGCGGGATCCATGGTGTTCGGCATCATGCGGTTCTGCACCACCATCAGCACGCCGAGCGCGAGCGGCAGGATGAAGTAGGGATCCTGCTTGGTGAGGTCCGGCAGCCAGAGGAAGGTCTGGTGCACCAGCTCGACCGCCGCCGACAGCATCGAATACAGCGCGAACCAGATCGGCAGCTGCACCAGCGTTGGCAGGCAGCCAGCCAGCGGGTTCACGCCCGAGCGGGCGAACAGCGCCTGCATCTCCTGGCCCTGCTTGACGCGGTCGTCCTCGTACTTCTTCTTGATCTTCGCGATCTCGGGCTGGATCTCGCGCATGCGCTTCATCGAGCTCATCTGCTTGAGCGTCAGCGGCAGCGTCGCCAGCTTCACGCAGACCGTGAGCAGCACGATCGCGATGCCCCAGCTGTGGGTGAGGTCGTAGAACCACCGCAGCATGCCCAGCAGCAGGCGCCCGAGCGCCTCGGACAGCCCGCCGAACAGACCCCAGTTGATCGACTCCTTGAGCTCGAGGTTCGACACCGAGACCGCATCGAAGGCCTGCAGCTGCTCGAGCTCCTTGGGGCCGATGAACAGGCCGAACTCGTGGGTCTGGCTCTCGCCCGCGTTGAGCGTGACGACCCCGGTCGAGAGTCGGTTCTCGACGAAGCCGCCCTCGCCCGCTCGGATCTCGCAGTCGCTCGCAGCTTGGGTCGGGACCACGAACAGCCCGAAGTACTTGTTGTCGACGCCGCCCCACTGCACCGGGCCGGCGTAGCTGACCGGGCCGTCCTCGACGTCGCCGGCGTCCTCGTCCTCGAAGTCCTCGCTGGTCTGGCACAGACCGCGGCTGACGTCGTACTGGCTGTCGCTGCCGCCGACCCGCGTCGACACGTGCAGGCGATGGTCCTGCGCCGCGTTGCTGCGGTTGGTGACGGTCACGGTGAGCTTGGCTTGGTAGCCGCCGAGCTGCTCGAAGCGCTCGGTGACCTCGACGTCGCTGCCGCGGTAGCCGAACGTCGCGAAGCTCGGGCCCTCCTCGCGGAGCTCGTAGCTGGCGTTCTTCGGGATCTTCACGTCGCTGGCCGCGTCGGCGAAGCTGACCTCGAGCGTCGGCGCGCCGCCGAGCTTGAGGCTGTCAGTCGCGGTCAGCTCGCCCTGGAACTGCTTCGAGAGCAGCTCGATCCCGCCGAGGATGCCGCCGCGCGCCGGCGAGCGGTTGCTCAGGCGCAGTGCGCTGACGTCGTTGCGGAGCTCGCGATCGACTGCTGCGATGTCGGTGCGCACCGGCTCGTCGTCCGCTTCGTCGACCGCCTTGGCGTCGGTCTTCGCGTCGGTCTTGCCCTCGGGCTTGATGTCGGTCTTGCCGTCGGCCTTGCCCTCGAGCGCCGCGATCTCCTCGGGCGTGCGCTCGGGCTTGGGGTTGAGCCAGTCGAACGCGACGAAGATGATCGCGCACAGCGCCAGGGCAATGAGCGCGCGTTGTTGGAAGCTCATGGGCGGATGCTTTCGGCGTCGGGCGTCGGAGCCCCGAGGCAGCGATGCGAAACGACCGGCGGCACCGGATCGAACCCACCGCGATGGAAGGGATGGCAGCGACCCAGTCGTCGCAGGGTCAGCCACGAACCGCGACCCAGGCCGTGCTGTTGCAGGGCCTCACAGGCGTAGTGCGAGCAGCTCGGCGTGAAGCGGCAGCGGGGCCCGAGCCACGGCGAGACCACGCCTTGGTACACCCGCAGCAGCGCGATCGCGGCGCGCGTCAACCCGCGGTGGATCGCCGTCCACCAGCTCATGCGTGCGCTCCCCGAGGAGCCTGCAGCTGCGTGCACACGCGCTGCATGTCCTTGGCGATCGTGGCGTAGTCGGTCTCGGCTGCGTTGCGCTTGGCGACCCAGACCATGTCGATGCCCGGCGGCACCAGGGTGCGACAGCGACGGAACGCCTCGCGAACCCAGCGCTTGATGCGATTGCGGACCACGGCGACGCCGACCTTGCGCGTGACCGTGACACCCAGTCGGGGCGCGGACAAGTTCGCCGAGGTGGGGTTGCGCACGATGAACACCAAGAAGTGTCGCACGTGCTGGCGGTTGCCCTGACCCTGCACGCGCAAGAAGTCGGCGCGGCGCCGCAGGCGAAACGCACGCGCGAACCGCTGACCCCCCCGCACTTGCCGTGAACCGATGGCCGGGGCCTCGATCACGGGCGCACAGCTCACTTGTGGCCGGTCGTGACCGTGAGCCGCTTGCGGCCGCGACGACGACGTGCGGAGAGAACCTTGCGGCCGTTCTTCGTCGCCATGCGCGCGCGGAAACCATGCGTTCGCTTGCGGCGGGTGTTGTGCGGCTGATACGTGCGCTTCATGGCGGAGTCCTCGAAACCAGGAGTGGGGTCTTTCGGTGGGCGCTGCTCCGGGGGCGATCGAGAGAAGGTATCGCGCGGGCAGCTGCCGGCTGCTCCGCGGACGCCCGAGGGGCGACCGTCGTTCGGCGCAGCAGTCTGGGACCCCGAGGGGTCGATGGGGCGCGATCGATAGCAGCGCTCCCCGGGGGTGTCAAACACTCTCGGACCCCCTGCGCCAGGCGCCGCGCGCCGGCGCCACCTCGGCCTCGAAACCCGCCGCGACGGCAGCAATTCCGGATCGGCGGGCGCGCCGGATTTGGCACGGGACCTCCGGCGGGTGAACTGCTGCTTTGCCGAGGGCCCGCGAACTGGCTTGGCAAGCCAATCCGAGCGCACGCGACGTCGCAAGTCGGCTTGCGATGTGGGCAGTACTGGGGTCACCCCCTCTGCACTTCGAATTGTGCCGTGATCTCGACCAGATCGAACCCGCTTCGAGAAGCCCGAGGCCGACGTCGGCGCGGCTTTGCGCCGATCTTCGGATCGAAGATCAATGATCCTCGCGACTTCGAAATTTCCCGAACGACGAGGCTTGCAGCGTCACAACCAGGTGAGTAGAAGGCAACCCCCTCGGGGCGGCGCGACGAAGAAGCGCCTCGAAACGTCGATCCCGCGTACGCGACCAGCTGCGTTCGAACGACGTGGCATTTGCGTGCCCTGGTGCGCAAAAGGCCCTTCCCACGCCCCTCCTTCCCCTTGCGGCTGTGCCGGCAGCTGCCCCGGGATGCATGCCCATGAGGGTCTGTGGACAGCCCCCCCTCCTCCCCAGGAAATCCACTCTGATTCTCGCGACTTCAACTGGAATCCACACCGACCCGAGTCCTGTGGATCGGAGGCCCATGACGGACATCTGGACGGATGCCCTCGCCGGTCTGCGCCCTCGCCTGGGCACAGAGACGTATGAGCTGTGGCTGCGACCCCTCGTGATGGTCGCGGCGGCACAGGGTGTGCTGCGCCTGCGCGCGCCGAGCCTCTTCATGAAGGAGTGGTTCGAGAACCACTACCGCGACGCGGTGCTGCAGGAGATCTTCTCGCAGACCGAAGAGCGCTACGCGATCGAGGTCGACGTCTCCGAGGAGGCTGCACCAGCGCCGGTCTTCGAACCTGCGATCGTGCCCACGCCCGCGACAACGACTGCTCCGTCGCGTCGTGCCGCGGCGCCGGTCGGACTCTCGGAGCGTTACCGCTTCGGCACCTTCATCAAGGGTGCGAGCAACGAGCTCGCGGCCTCGGCTGCGTGTGCGGTCGCCGAGGAGCCGGGCCGTCGCTTCAACCCGCTCTTCATCTACGGCGGCGTGGGCCTGGGCAAGACCCACCTGCTGCACGCGGTCGGCCACGCGCTCTACGAGCAGCGACCCGACCGACGCATCGTCTACCTCTCGGCCGAGCGCTTCATGAACGAGTTCATCTCGGCGGTGCGCTTCAACGAGTGCGACCAGTTCCGCAAGCGCTACCGCGAGGACTGCGACGTGCTGCTGGTCGACGACATCCAGTTCATCGCCGGTCGCGACCGCACGATGGACGAGTTCTTCCACGTCTTCAACGCGCTGTACGAGGCCGGCAAGCAGATCATGGTCACGGCCGATCGTACGCCGTCGGACATGCAGGGCATGGAGGAGCGCATCACGTCGCGCCTCAACTGGGGCTTGGTCGCAGACATCAAGCCGCCCGATCTCGAGACCCGCGTCGCGATCCTCCGGCAGAAGGCCGAAGACGAGCGCATCGCGATCGCCGACGACGTCGCGGTCTATCTGGCCTCGCTGGTGCGCTCCAACGTACGCGAGCTCGAGGGCGCACTGGTGCGCGTGTCGACCTTCGCGGCGCTCAAGGGCGTGCCCATCTCGCAGGAGTTCGTGCGCGAGGTGATCGGCGACAACGCGGTCCAGCGGCCGCCTCAGCAGCTCACCGTCGAGGCGATCCAGAAGGCGGTCGCGGGCTATTTCTCGCTGCGCATCACCGACCTCAAGGGTCAGCGTCGCCACAAGGGCGTCGCGCGGCCTCGCATGATCGCCATGTACCTCTCGCGCGAGCTCACCGGCTCGAGCTTCCCGGAGATCGGTCTGCGCTTCGGCGGCAAAGACCACTCCACCGTCATCAACGCGTGCCGTCGCATGGCCGAGATGCAGACCAGCGACCCGGAGCTACGCACCATCATCGAGAGCCTTCGTCAGCAGCTCGTCGGTCAGGGCTAGCACCTCATCGACCTTCGTCACCGACCACCCTCGGTGTGCGCTGGCTTCCCGCGGTTCGTCGCTCCGACGTGCCGCGTTTCGTCGTGTCCTTCGCGGCCTGTGGACGACGACTCGAACAACCCTGTGGATACGCTGGTGACCCGCCGATCGCGCGAAGCCATCCCCAGACCCGGCCCACTTGCCCACGACCCCGTCCCGCCGCCATCCCCTGGAAAACCGCAGTGATCTCGAAGCAATACGACATTTACCCACGTTTCCACACCCCGATCCCTACGACGATGTTTTAATTCTCTTTTTTAGATCACTCTCGGCCCTGCCACCGGAGCTTCCCGCCATGGAGT
>WBZX01000903.1_pt1 | contig 24513 bp, 21 predicted proteins | sample 5204211 | NCBI WGS metagenome assembly WBZX01 (sample SAMN12344362, study PRJNA552823) | activated sludge metagenome | biome: Activated sludge suspended growth; feature: Nitrification reactor; material: Wastewater; isolation source: activated sludge from nitrification reactor of wastewater... | reverse complement strand
CTCCGAGGATCAGGCTACTGGCGCACGTGTTGGTGATGTACGTCAGGGGTTCCCAGCCGTCGGACTGCGCCTTTGCATTTGCGAGCTCGCTGAGAAACGAGATGCAACCCGCTCCGAGAGGGACTGCCATCACCACGTCAGGGGTCGCAGCGGCCAGCGTCGTCACCTGCGATGTCGGCGGGTTCGCATCGGTCGCCTCGATCGTCTGCTCCTCGACGATCTCGAGCCCGTACTCGCTCGCCATCTCCTTGAACGCATCGGCGTAGATCTGGCCGAATTCGTTGTTCGTGAAGAAGAGTCCAACCGTTGCGCCATCGGGAAACTGCTCTGCGATGTGCGCCGCGTACACCTTGGACTCCACGGTGTACGGGACGAGGAGCCCGGTCGTCCACGGATACTCGTTCACCTCTCCCCACCGAGGCGAGCCGGTCAGCGCGTTCAGCTGCGGGATGCACTCGTCGTTCAAGAGGTCACGGACGGCGGCGTTGTTCGGCGAACCAATGATCCCGGTGATGAGGTCCACGTCCGAATCGAGCAACGTGTTCACGGCTCCGGGAGTGAGTTCGGGGTTGTATTGGTCATCTTCGACTTGGAGTTCGATGGTGTAGCCGGGAAGAAGGCCCATTTCATTTGCATAGTTGATGTAAGCCCCCAGGCCCTTTTCGATCGGCGCCCACGCTGCGGCGGCCACACCGCCGGTCAGCGGCATCGCCGAACCGATCTTCACGGTGCCCTCGATCGGCGCGTTGGCGGCGTCGGGGTCGATGCAGTCGTCGGTGTTGACGGCCCACGCCTCGTCGGCGGGCTCGGTGGTCTCCGGAGCCGTCGTCTCGGCGGCGGCCTCGGTGGTGTCCGTGCTCGCCTCGGTGGTGTCCGTGGCGGCGGCCGTGGTGTCGGTGGAGGCCTCGGTGGTCTCCGTCGCACCCTCGGTGGTCGTGGTCTCCTCGTCGTCACCACCGCACGCTGCGATCAGCAGCGCGCCAGCGGCGAGCGCCGCGGTGAACGTCCTGCGACGTCGGATCATTCGCTCTCCCCCTCTGGAGTATCTGGAGTTGTACTTGCTTCGGTGGCCACGAGGGCCGGTTGCTCGGCGACGGCCACGCCCGCAGGGCGGGGCACGATGCGCACGACTCTCGGACTGTACTGCTTCCACAGTCCGACGATCCCTCTCGGTGCGACGAACATCAACACGATGAGGATCACCGCGAAGATGCCGGTACCGGGCGGCACCTTCGACCACGAGAAGAACGGCTTCAGCAGACCGGGGATGTTCTCGTCGTCGGCCCACCCGCCCGTGCGGTCGGTGACGAACACGTAGAGGGCGGAACCGATCACCGGTCCCCACAGCGAGCCGGCGCCACCGATCACCATGATGATCAGGAACGTCAACGAGCCCAGCACGGTGAGCGTCGCGATGTCGGGCGACACGCTGCCGAGGCGGATGGCCGTGACCGAGCCCGGCAGTGCGCACAGGCCTGCCGAGATGCCGAACGCGAACGCCTTCGCGGCGACCAGGTTCACGCCCATCACCGCCGCCGCCGTCTCGTTGTCGCGCACGGCGACGAGCGAGCGACCGGCGCGGCTCTTCACCACGCCGCGGCACACGAGGTAGACGATGATCGCGATGCCCGCGGCGATCCAGTAGTAGAAGGGGATCGCCCCCTGACCACGCAGGTCGCCGAACGGGTCCCAGCCGAAGATCTCGAAGTTTCGCATGCCGCGACGACCGATGTCGAAGCCCGTCGTGTCGACGGCGCTGTCGGAGTTCGGGATGCCGGGACCGCCGCCTGTGAGCGACTCGAGCTTCGGCCAGCGCAGCATGTTCGGGAACACCAGTGCCAGGGCCAGGGTCACCAGCGCGAGGTAGACGCCCTTGATCCGCGACGCCGGGAACGACACGATCACGCCGACGACGAACGCCACCGCGAACGCGACGAGGAACGTGGGCCACGGGCTCCACTCGTACTTCGACACCAGGATGCCGGTGGTGTATGCGCCGATGCCGTAGAACGCCGAGTGGCCGATCGAGATCTGGCCGGCGTAGCCGAGGATCAGGTTGAGCGCCATTGCGGCCGACATCAGCGTGAGCGCCTCGGTGGCCGAGGTGATCAGACCGTTGTTCTCGCTCGTCGGGATGTAGAGCATGATCGCCACGACGATCGCCGTGGCGAGCAGCCGCAGGGCCCAGTGGCCAGCGCTGCCTTCCTTGAGGGTGACCAGCGACTTCATACCCGCTCCACCTTCGCCGTACCGAACAGGCCGCTCGGTTTCACCATCAGCACCACCAGGATCACGATGAACGCGACGGCCAGCTTCATCTCCTGGCCGATGAACGAGATGTAGCCGGCCGCCATCGTCTCGATCACGCCGATCGCGAGGCCGGCGATCACCGAACCGCCCGGGGAATCGAAGCCGCCGAGCGTGGCCGCCGCCGAGCCGTAGATGAACACGGTGAACATCAGTCCGAGGCTCACGCTGTTGTTGATGCCGGCGAACACGACACCGCCGATCGCGCCGATCGCAGCGGCCAGGCCCCAGCTCACCATCAGCACCGTGTTGGTGCGGATGCCGACGAGCTTCGAGCTCTCCGGGTTGCTCGCCACGGCCCGCATCGCGAGCCCGAACTTGGTCTTGTTGAACAGCAGGAACAGCAGACCGGTGATCACGAGCGTCAGCGCGATGACTCCGAGCGACTGGTAGCGGATGGCGGCACCACCGATCTTGAAGAAGTCGTCCGGCTGGTCGGGGAACAGGCTCGGGTACGACGGCTGCTTGCTGCCGACGCCCGAGTTGGGCAGCACCTGGTCGCCCCAGATCGCACCGTCGAGCCAGTTGAGGAACTGGAACAGGCCGATCGTCACGATGAAGACGGCGAACGGCGACTTCTTCGAGATCGGCCGCACGAGCGCGACCTCGGCGGCGGCACCGAGGGCGAAGCCGACCATGATGCCGACGATGAGCGCGAGGCCGATCGGCAGGCCCCACTCACCCATCTGGTACACGACGTACGCAGCGAACAGCGCCATCTCGCCCTGGGCGAAGTTCAGGTGGCCGGTGCCGCGGTAGATGATGACGAGGCCGAGGGCCAGCAGTGCGTACACACCACCGGCGCTGAGCCCGTCGACGAGTCGTTGCAGGAAGAGATCCATCGATGTGCGCCCCTCAGAACCCCAGGTAGGCCTTGCGGATCGAGTCGTCGGCGCTCAGCTCCTCGGCCGAGCCCGACGCCACGATGCGCCCGGTCTCGATCAGGTACACCCGGTGCGCCATGTGCATCGCGAGGTTGGCGTTCTGCTCGACGAGCAGCACCGCCAACCCGGTCTCGCGGTTGAGCCGCTCGATCACCGCGAACAACTCCTGGGTGATGAGCGGCGCGAGACCGAGGCTCGGTTCGTCGCACAGCAGCAGCTTCGGCCGGGCCATCAGCGCCCGGGCGATCGCGAGCATCTGCTGCTCGCCGCCGCTCAGGCTGCCGGCGCGCTGGGTGCGCCGCTCCTGCAACCGGGGGAACACCTCGAACCACCGGTCGAGGTCGGCGTCTACCTCGCCGTCGGACCGGGTGTAGGCACCCACCCGAAGGTTGTCCTCGACGCTGAGCTCGGGGAACGTGCCGCGACCCTGGGGCACCTGGGCGATGCCGGCCCGCACGATCGAGTCCGGCGTGGACTTCGCGATGTTGTGGCCCTCGAACACGACATCGCCGCTGCGCGGGATCATGCCGCTGATGGCGCGCATCGTGGTGGTCTTGCCGGCGCCGTTGGCGCCCAGCATCACGACGATCTCGCCGGGTTCGACGCGCAGCTCGAGGCCGTGCAGGACGTTGATCGGGCCGTAGCCCGCGTTGAGGTGGGAGACGTGCAACAGGCTCATTCGGTGGTCCCCAGGTAGGCAGCGATCACGCGCTCGTCGGCCTGCACCTGCGTCGGGGTGCCCTCGGCGATCTTGCGCCCGAACTCCATCGCGACGACCTTGTCGCTGATGCCCATCACCATCGACATGTGGTGCTCGACGAGCAGTACGGTGAGGTCGAACTGGTCGCGGATGGCGACGATGGTGTCACCGAGTTCGTCGACCTCGCCGTGGGTGAGCCCGCTGGCCGGTTCGTCCATCAGCAGGAACTTCGGCTTGGCGGCGAGCGCACGAGCGATCTCGAGCCGCTTGAGCGTGCCGAAGGGCAGGCCCATCGCCGGACGGAACATCAGCGATCCGAGACCGAGCTGGTGCAGCAGCTCGCCGGCGAAGTCGCGGGTGGCCCGGTTCTCACGGTGTGCGCCGATGCGGAAGATGCCGCGGGCGAAGCCGACCTTGCCCTGCGAGTGCGCACCGACCATCACGTTCTCGAGCAGCGTCATCGTCGGGAACAGCGCGAGGTTCTGGAAGGTGCGAGCGATGCCGAGGCGGGCGATGCCGTGCGCCGGCACGTCGATGAGGTTCCGGCCCTCGTAGAGCACACGCCCCGAGCTCGGTTGATAGATGCGGCTGACGACGTTGAACATCGTCGTCTTGCCGGCGCCGTTCGGACCGATGAGCCCGCAGATCTGGCCCTGGTCGATGTCGAACGACAGCCCGTCGAGCGCCACGATGCCTCCGAAGCGCACGGACACGTCCTGAACTTGGAGCAGACTCAAGCCGGCATCCTCCCTGCAATCCCCCATGCCCCACCGACCCGGCGTTCCGGACGGCTCGGGTGACAGTAGCAGGAGCGCGAGCCCGACGAAAGCGGACTCGACGGTTCGACGCTCACGAGGCCATCGCCGTACGGTGGCGCGCCGTGAGCGACGTCGACCGCACCACTCCCGCGGCTCCTGCGGGGACCCCTGACCTCGACGAGTTCCGCGCCGAGGCGCGCGCCTGGCTCGCGGCGAACGGCGAACCGTTGCCGGCGATCGAACCGGTCGGCGCCGACGCCTCGGACGACGACACCGCGGTGTGGGGTGTCGGCAGCGACGACGTCGCCGTGTTCCACGACCTCGACGAGGACGAGGAGCGGCGGCGGTTGCTCGCGTGTCAGCGGTGGCAACGACTCAAGTTCGACGCGGGCTACGCGATGATCAACTGGCCCGTCGAGCTCGGCGGTCGCGGGCTGCCCAACTCGTACGTGCGGGCGTTCCTCGCCGAGGAGTCGCGCTACGTGGTGCCGAGCGCCGGCGAGCTGCCACCCACCTCGATGGGCCTCATCGCCACCACGATCGCGGCGTACGGCACCGCCGAACAGCGCGAGCGGTTCATCCGGCCGCTCATGCGCCAGGACATCTGGGGGTGCCAGCTGTTCAGCGAGCCGTCGGCCGGTTCCGACCTCGCCTCGCTCACCACCCGCGCGGTCCGCGACGGCGACGAGTGGGTGCTCACCGGCCAGAAGGTCTGGACCTCGGGCGCGCGCTTCGCCCAGTGGGGTCTGGCCATCACGCGTCACGACGTCGACGTGCCCAAGCACCGCGGCCTCACCGCGTTCCTGGTGCCGTTCGACGCGCCCGGTGTCGAGGTGCGACCGATCCGCCAGATGAGCGGCGGCGCCAACTTCAACGAGGTCTTCCTCACCGACGTGCGGTTGCCGGACACGCTTCGACTCGGTCCCGTCGGCGAGGGATGGCGCGTCGCGCTCACCTGCCTCGGCTTCGAACGCGACCACTCCGCCGGCAGCAGCAGCAACCACACCGGCGGCGGCTACCGACAGGTGCTCGCCGCGGCACAGCACTTCGACCTCGCCGGCGATCCGCTCGTCCGGCAGGCGCTCGCCGACCTGTACGTGCACCACAGGGTGGCGCAGTTCACCAACCGCCGCGCTGCCGCGGCGCTGAAGGCCGGGCAGACCCCGGGCCCCGAGGGCTCGCTCGGGAAGCTCATGTGGACCGCCAACATGCAGCGCACCAGCGACGTGATCTCCCGTGTGCTCGGCCCGCGCCTCGTCGCCGACACGGGCGAATGGGGAACGTGGGCGTGGCGCGAACACGTCCTCGGAGCCCCCGGATACAAGATCGCCGGCGGCTCCGACGAGATCCAGCGCAACATCATCGGCGAACGCGTGCTCGGCCTGCCCGCCGAACCACGGGTCGACAAGGACCGACCGTTCCGCGAGGTCCGCGACGGCGTCGCACCCGTCACCTGAGATCCCCTGCACATCCCCTTGATGTTCGGCGGGGGCGTGCCGATGACCAGAGCATGAGCGGCGCGGCGGACCTGATCGACGCCCCGAGGCACGGCCTCGGGCACCTCTCCTTCGACGAGCGCGGACCGGCGTCCCGGCCGACCTCGGTGGCGACGGGGACGTTCCCTCGTCACTTCGGCGCTCGGCTGCTGTCCGAACGGCGGGCGGCCCGTCGACCGCTCTGGGTGCTCGCGAGTCGCAGCCAGGGGCGGTTCACGATCCGCGACCTGCGCGACGTCGAAGCCGGGTTGCTCCCGCTCGACCCCGACACCGTCGTCGCCCTGGGCGACCTCTACGGCGTGCGCATCGGCAGCGTCCTGCCGCCGACCGCTCGGGGACTCGACGTGCACGACGGCACGATGAGCGCCGGCGGCGTCACCGTGGTGTTCGACCCCGACGATGCACGGTCGATGGTCGACGCATACTTCCGACTGGTGCGCACGCTGCGCGCGATCGAGGACGACCGACCGGTCGGCGTGCGCCACGACGACCTCGTCGAGATGGTGCACCACCTGGACGGCGCTCGACGCGCCGCACGTCCGACGAACGTGCTCGAGCAGGTGCTCGCGATGGCCAACGCCGAAGGTCGCGTGGTGGTCGCCAGCCTGCTCGCCTCGACCGAGGCGCTCGGGATCGATGCCGATCCCGCCGACCAGCTCGACGGGCCTCCCCTCCGGCAAGAAGCGCTCAAGTGACCTCGTCGGTGCTCCGATGACAGATCGATGAGCACCGCCGTCGTCCGCAGCTCGACCGCCGGGACCAGCCACTCGGTCGAGATCACCGAGGATCGTCTGGCACGTCGACTGGCCGTGATGCTGGCCGAGCGTCGACGTCAGACCGGCCGGAGCGTGCGCGCCGTCGCGCGTGCCAGCTCCGGCGAGTTCGGTGCGAAGGAACTCAAGCAGATCGAGGCCGCACGCGCGCCGCTGTCGCGGGACCGGGCAGCAGCGGTTGCCCGGCTCTACGGGCTCGACCCCGTCGTGCTGACCGCCGATCGCCTGCCGCTCGAGATCGACCCGCGCGGCGTGATCTCGACCGCCGGCTCCGCGATCTCGTTCGATCCCGACGACGTCGAGTCGTTGCTCACCAACTACCTGCGGCTCGTCCGCTCGATGCGTCGGGAGGAGCGGCCGCGAGCCATCGAGCTGCGCCGCAGCGACGTCGAGGTGCTCGCACACTTCCTCGAGATGCCGGGCGAGGTGGTCGTCGAACGTCTCGCCGGACTCATGGGCGCGACCCAGCTGCAGCGTCGCGTGCTCGCGGGGATGTTCGTCGCGGGCGCGATGGTGATCGGGCTGTCGGCAGCGGCCGCCGCCAACCTGCAGGCCGCCGAACACGGGACGAACGGTCCTGCGTCGGGACCGGGGAACGCACCGCGGTCGACCGCGGTGGTGGACGCGCCGACCGTCGACGACTGGCGCGACTGAGCGACTACTCGATGCTGCCGATCTGGGTGCCGACCTCGTAGGTCTCGCCCTCGACGCCGCTGAGCCGCACGGTGCCGGCGACCGGGGCCTCGATCTCGTTCTCCACCTTGTCGGTCTCGATCCGGTAGATCACGTCGCCCGCCTGCACGCTCTGTCCGTCCGACACGAGCCACTCGACCAGGGTGCCCTCGGTCATCGAGACGCCGAGCTTCGGGATGTTGATGGGGGTCGACATGGCGAGCGTTTTAGCCGATGCGCTGCTTCACTGTGAAAAATGACGGTCGACGCCGAGCCGGAGACACCCGAAGCCGAGGTGCTGCCCTGGTATCACAGCGCGCTCAACCTCGTCGCGCTCGTGGCTGCGGTCGCGGTCCTGGCCGCCGGCATCGGATGGGTGGTCGGCAACAACCGAGCGCTCCCCGACCCCGACGCCACCGACATCGGCTTCTTGCAGGACATGCGGTACCACCACGAGCAGGCGGTGCAGATGGCGCTGCTCTACCTCGACGACCCGGACCGTGACGCGAACCTCACGACGATCGCCCGCGAGATCGTCGTCGGCCAGAACATCGAGATCGGCCGCTTCATCCAACTGCTTCGCGACTGGGGCGAGTCCGAGGTGAACGAGACCGACCTCGCGATGGCGTGGATGAACGAACCGGTCGCGCTCGATCGCATGCCCGGCATGGCCACCGAGGACGACCTCCTCGCGCTCGCACGGGCCGAGGGCGCCGATGCCGATCAGCTCTTCGTGACGCTGATGACCGCACACCACCTCGGTGGCGTGCACATGGCCGAGTGGGCCCGCGATCACGCGGCCACCGAGGAGGTGCGGCTGATGGCGATCCAGATCGTCAAGGTGCAGCGCGAAGAGGTGACCGAACTCGCGCGTCTGCTCGAGATGTCGCAGGCGGGCTGAAGCCCGCCCGCTCAGCCGAGCGTGCGGCGGACCGCCGCCTCGATGTCGGCGACCTGCGGCATGAAGTCGGCCTCGAGGTTGCTCGCGTAGGGGATCGGCGTGTTGGCCCCACCGACGCGCTGCACCGGGTGGGCGAGCTCACCGAAGAGCTCCTCGTGGATGCGGCTCGACAGCTCGGCACCGAACCCACACCGCGTGACGGCCTCGTGGACGATCACCGCGCGCTTGGTCTTGTGCACCGATGCGAACACCGCAGCCTCGTCGCAGGGCACGAGTGTGCGCAGGTCGACGACCTCGCAACTGATGCCCTCCTCGGCGAGCTTCGCCGCGGTGGCAAGGCAGTCGTGCACCTGACGGCCATACGAGACGAGGGTGACGTCGGTGCCCTCACGCTTCACGTCGGCCACGCCGAACGGGATGCGCACGTCGCCCGGGGGCACCGGCCCGCCGTACGCCTTCGCGTTCCAGTACATCATCATCTGCTCGATGAAGAGCACCGGGTCGTCGTCGAAGATCGCGGTGAGCAACAGGCCCTTCGCGTCGGCCGGCGTGCTCGGCATCACGACCTTCATGCCGGGCGTGTGGATCATCCACGCCTCGAGCAGCTCGGAGTGCTGCGCACCGAAACCGCGGCCGGCACCGGCGGACGTGCGGATGACGAGCGGCACCGGTGTCTGGCCACCGCTCATGTACCGGATCTTGCCCGCGTGGTTCGACACCTGGTCGAGGCACGTGGCGATGAAGTCGAACATCATGATCTCGGCGACCGGCCGGTAGCCGGCGATCGCCGCACCCACCGCCGCACCGATGATCGCTGTCTCGCTGATGGCCGTCTTGCGCACGCGGTGCGTGCCGTACTTGGTGCTCAGCCCCTTGGTGACCTTGTACACGCCGCCGGAGGGTTCGGCGATGTCCTCGCCCAGCAGGAAGACCTTGTCGTCGAGGCCCATCGCGATGTCGAGCGCCTGGTTGACGGCGCTGCCGAGCGTGAGCATCGGGTGTTCGGTGTCGGTGGTCATCGCAGGCTCACTTCGCAACGGTCAGGTCGCCGTACACGTCGGTGTACAGCTCGTCGGCATCCGGGTAGGGGCTGTTGATCGCGAACTCGACCGCGTCGTCGATGGCAGCGGTGATCGTCTCTTCCATCTCGGCGAGCTGCGCTTCGGTGGCGTGACCGTTGTCGAGCAGCCAGGCGCGGAACGCGGGCACCGGGTCGGCCTCCATCGCCGCCTTGCGCTCGTCTTTGTCCATGTACTCCATCGCGTCGCCCATCAGGTGCCCGTAGAACCGGTACGTGCGGGCCTCGACCAACGTCGGGCCCTCGCCGGCGCGAGCACGCGCGACGGCCTCGCCCATCACCTTCCACACGGCCACGGGATCGTTGCCGTTCACGGTGACACCGGGCATGCCGTAGCTCGCCGCTCGCTCGCTGATGTACTCGACGCCGGTGCTCATCGCCATCGGCGTGTGTTCGCCGTACAGGTTGTTCTGGCAGACGAACACGACCGGCAGCTTCCACACGCCGGCCATGTTGAGGCCTTCGTGGAACGCGCCGATGTTCGAGGCGCCGTCGCCGAAGTTGACGACGGTGACCTGATCGGTGCCCGAGAGCTGCGACGCGAGTGCGAAGCCGTTCGCGATCGGGATGCCCGAGCCGACGATGCCCGTGGTGACCATCAGGCCCGACGCCGGATGGGTGATGTGCATCGGGCCGCCCTTGCCCTTGCAGGTGCCGGTCGCACGACCGAGGAACTCGGCCCAGAGCTCGCGCAGCGGCACGCCCTTGGCGAGGTGGTCGTGCAACCCGCGGTAGATGGTGACGACGTAGTCGTCCGGACGGAGGTGCACGCCCCAGCCCGCACTGATGCACTCCTGCCCGCGCGGCGAGTAGTAGATGAGCTGGATCTGGCCGGAGGTGAGCAGGCTGCGGAAGCGCTCGTCGCAGAGCTTGATCCGTGCCTGGATCTCGTACATCGCGAGGAGCGAGTCGCGATCGGGCGCGTCGGGGCGTTCGGACATGGCGGTTTCCTACCACGACCGCACATTCCTGCCCAACATCCGGCGCGTATGCTCGCCTCCGTGACCGTTCGCCACGCCCTCGTGTCCTCCCGTCGCCGGCGCTCGTGGCTGGGCGCCCTGCTCGCCTCGGCGGTGGTGCTCGCTGCCTGCGGATCGGCCGACCAGGGCGTCACCGCGCGCCGCTCCGATCAGCAGACCCCGTCGTCCGACCCCGGCCCCGGCCCGCAGCCCGACGAGACCACACCGCCCACCAGCCCCGACAGTCCGCTCGAGCCGACCGACGACACCACGCCGCCGCCGGTCGGCGAGCCGATCATCGACTTCGGCGACAACCACCCGGCGCAGCCGTACGACAACTTCCTCAACGCCGCGTTCCAGGACATCACCGACTGGTGGGCCGAGCAGTACCCGGCCGTGTACGGCGGCACGTTCGAGCCCGTGCAGGGCATCTACGCGCTGTACCCCGACCGCACTCCCCTGCCGCCCAGCTGCCAGGGGCCGGTGCCGTACGAGGAGGTCGAGGGCAACGCCTTCTACACCGACTGCGGCGACATCATCGTGTACGACGACGCCTTCCTGCTGCCCGACCTCGTCGAGCGGCTCGGCGCCGCCGCCGTCGGTGTGGTGGCCGCGCACGAGTACGGCCATGCCATCCAGGCCCGAGCCGGCGTGTTCGACCTCGGGCTGCTCACGGTCGACACCGAGCAGCAGGCCGACTGCTTCGCCGGAGCGTGGGCCGCGCACGTCGCGCTCGGCGAGAGCGACCTGCTCAGCTTCGACGACAACGACGTGAAGGCCGGCATCATCGCGATGATCGAGGTGCGCGACCCCGTCGGCTCCGACGTGAGCGACCCGAGCGGGCACGGCACCGGCTTCGACCGCGTGGGTGCGTTCCAGGAGGGGTTCATCAACGGCGCAGCCCGGTGCGCCGACTTCGTCAACAACCCGAACCCGCGCATCGACCTGGTGTTCAGCACCGAGCAGGACTTCCAGACCGGCGGCAACATGGACTACGTCGACATCGTCGCAGCCCTGCCGATCGCGCTCGACACCTTCTGGCAGCCGACCCTCGACAACGCCGGGGTGGCCTTCACCGCCCCGACGCTCGTCCCCTTCCAGCAGGGTGCCGCCGCACCGGCCTGCGACGGGCAGACGGCCGAGGATCTCGCCCAACGGGCCGTGTACTGCACGTCGAACAACACCCTCGTGTACGACGAGGCGTTCGTGCAGGACCTGTACGCCCGACTGGGTGACCTGTCGTTCGGGTTCCCGATCGCCGAGGCCTACAGCGACGCGGTGCAGGTGGCGCTGCAGAGCCAGCTCACCGGCGAGAAGCGGGTGCTGCTGAACGACTGCCTCGTCGGCGCCTGGATCTACGACATCGTCCCGTCGGGCCAGGTCGACGAGAGCGGCTTCCCGATCGCGAACAACCCGGCCCAGGAGATCATCCTCTCGGCCGGCGATCTGGACGAGGCCGTCATCACGGCCGTGGCCCTCGGCGACGAGGCCAGCTCCACCGACGTGAACGGGTCGGCGTTCGAGAAGATCGACGCCTTCCGCGCCGGTGTGCTCGGCGGCCTGCAGGCCTGCCAGAACCGGATCGGATGACCGAGGGTTCGAGCACCGTCGCGGCGCTCGACGTCGGCACCAACAGCTTCCACCTCGTCGTCGCCCGCGTCCGCGGCGCGGGCGCCGACACCGGGTTCGAGGTCGTCACCCGTGAGAAGCAGACGATCCGCCTCGGCCACGGCGGCGGCGACATGAAGGTGCTGGCCCCCGACGCGATCGAACGGGGCATCGACGCGCTGCGGCGCATGAAACGCCTCGCCGACGCGCACGGCGCGCCGGTGCGGGCGGTCGCCACCAGCGCGGTGCGCGAGGCGGAGAACGCCGAGGTGTTCATCGACCGAGCGCGTCGCGAGGCGGGCATCGAGATCGAGGTGGTGTCCGGGCTCGAAGAGGCGCGACTCATCCACCTCGGCGTGTTGCAGGCGGTGCCCGTGTTCGATCGGCGTCTGCTGCTGTGCGACATCGGCGGTGGCAGTACCGAGGTGCTCGTCGGCGAGCGCGGCGAGACGCTGGTGGCGCGCAGCTTCAAGCTCGGGGCAGTGCGCCTGACCGACCGCTTCTTCCCGGCGGGCCGCTGCACCCCACGTGCGGTCGCCGAGTGCCGTTCGTACGTGCGCTCGGTGCTCGCCGGCTTCGAGCGCGATGTCGCGCACCACGGCTTCGAGGTGGCGATCGCCTCGTCCGGCACCGCCGAGACGGTCGCGGCGATGGTCGCGGCCGCGCGCACCGGCTCGGTCCCCCAGACCCTGAACCGGTTCGAGTTCACGAGCGCCGAGCTCGACGGGGTGGTCGACGCGCTCACCGCGGAGCGCACGCCCGAACGGCGCGCGGCGCTGCCGGGGCTCGAACCCCAGCGGGCCGACATCGTCGTGGCGGGTGCGATCGTGCTGCAGTGCGTGGCCGCGGCGTTCGGCGTGGACGCCTTCACCTTCAGCGAGTCCGCGCTGCGCGAGGGCGTGCTCCTCGACACCCTCGCCCGGGGTGTCGACCATGGTGAGATGCACCACCTCCGCGACGTGTCGCGGCGCAGCGTGCAGGCGTTGGCAGAACGCTGCGACGACGACGTGGCGCACAGTCGGCACGTGGCGATGCTCGCGCTGCAGCTGTACGACGAGACGCAGGGGTTGCACGGCTTGCCCGAGCACTGCCGGGACTACCTCGAGGCGGCGGCCACGCTGGCCAACGTCGGGTTGGTGATCGCGCACAGCAAGCACCACCTGCACTCGTACTACGTGATCCGCAACAGTGAGCTCACGGGGCTGACCGATCACGAGATCGAGCTCATCGCCCTCGTCGCCCGGTACCACCGCAAGAGCGCGCCCAAGCCGTCGCACCCGGAGTTCCAGGCGCTCGACGACGCCGCCCGACACGTCGTGCGGGTGCTGGCCGGCATCCTGCGGCTCGCGATCGGCCTCGACCGCAGCCACGACGGGCGGGTCACGGCGGTGCGCGCCGGGCGACGCGGCGAGCGGCTGGTCGTCGAGGCGGTGCACCGAGCAGATCTCGACGTCGCGCTCGAGGTGTACACCGCGAGCGAGCGGAGCTCGCTGCTCGGCCAGGTGCTCGGCCTGCGGGTCGAGGTGGTCTCCGTCACCACCTGACCACGGTCCGCCCGCGGGGCCCGGTGGATGCCACGATGGGGCGCATGTCGGAGCGCATCCACTACGACGAGTTCGGGCTGTTCCACGAGAACGCCGCCGAGTACGGCCTGCCCTTCGAGGCGCCGCCGGTGGTGCGCCGCGAGTCGGTCCCACTGGGCGATGGTCGTCACGTGAGCGCCCTCGTGTGGGGTGGCGTGCCGGCCGACGAGGTCGAGGTCGTGTTCGTGCACGGCGGTTCACAGAACGCGCACACGTGGGACACGACGATCATGGCGCTCGGCTGCACGGCCCTCGCCGTCGACCTGCCGGGGCACGGCCACAGCGACTGGCGCGACGACGGCGACTACACGCCGATCTCGCTCGCCGACGACGTCGCCGTCGCCGTCGCCGCCCTGGCGCCGAACGCTCGGCTGGTCGTCGGCATGTCGCTGGGCGGGCTCACCTCGATGGAGCTCGCCGTCCGTCACCCACGGCTGGTGCGCTCGCTGGTGATGGTCGACATCACGCCCGGCGTCAACCGGCAGAAGGCCAAGGCCGTGCTCGACTTCGTGAACGGTCCGCAGGCGTTCCCGAGCTTCGAATCCCTGCTCGAGCGCACGATCGAACACAACCCCACGCGCACGATCAGCTCGCTGCGCCGGGGGATCCTGCACAACGCGAGGCAGCTCGACGACGGCAGCTGGCAGTGGCGCTACGACCGACGTGGTCACGGGCGCACCGAGGTGACGAGCGAGGCACCCGATGCCCCGCCGACTCCCTCACCGTTGTGGGACCACTTCGAGCACATCGCGTGCCCGTTGCTGCTGATCCGCGGGTCGCTGTCGCCGGTGGTCGACGACGACGACGTGGCCGAGGCGACGCGCCGGCTGCCGGGGCTCGAACTCGTGGTCGTCGACGGTGCCGGGCACAGCGTGCAGGGCGACCGCCCGCTCGAACTCGCCGAACTCATCCGAGGCCGTCTCGGCTGACCTCTCCCGGGTGCCCGATCAGGGCGCGGCGGTGGTGACCGGCGGCGGCGCGACCGTCGTCGTCGGGGCAGCCGTCGTGGGCGGCACCGTGGTGGTGGCCGCCGGCTTCACGGTGGTGGTCGGCGACGGCTTCACCGTGGTGGCCGTCGGCTTCGCGGTGGTCGGCGTGGCCGAGGCGACCGTCGTCGTGGTGGTCGACGTCGACGTGGTGGTGGTGGCGTTGGGGTCGGGCCGGTTGAACGAGGGCAGGCTCTCGGCTCGGGTGTAGTACTCGGGCTCCTTGCCGTCGTGGCCCCACACCAGGATCCGGTCGCCCTTGTCGACCAGGGTCGGGAAGATCTCCGACAGGGTGTTGTGGAGACGTACGCACCCGTGCGACGCCGGATGGGTGGGCACCTTCTCGGCCCCGTGCACCGCGATGCCGTAGTTGAAGTAGACGGGGTTGAGCATCCCGCCGAGCGGACCCACGCGCTTGCCCTCGTAGCGACGGGTGAAACGGAACAGGCCGCCCGGCGTCTTCGACTCGGCGCAGACGTCTTTCTCCTCCGGCTCGGGCAGCGGCTCACCGTTGGCGTCGGTGTCGATCGTGACGGTCTCGCAGAACGTGGCCGGCGTGACCCCGTCGGGGAGCAGCTCGCCGCTCGAGATGTGGGCGATGAACACCGGGCGATCGTCGGTGAACACGATCAGCACCTGCACCGGCAGATAGACCTCGACATGGGTGCTGCCGCCACCCTGCGGCCGGCGCGGCGCGATCGTGATCGGGTCCTGCATCTGCTGCCACAGGTCGTTGCTGACCGTCGTCTTGTTGTTGCTCTCGTCGAGCTCCTGCCAGGTCATCCCGCCGACCAGCTTCTTGTAGGCCCACACGGCCTGCTGGGTGAGGCTGCCGAACTGGCCGTCGACCGCGCCCGGCTGGAACCCGAGCTCGGTGAGCCGGGTCTGCAACTGCTTCACGTCATCGCCCGCCGCCCCCATCGCGAGCGGTTGGGCGAAGGTCGTCTTCACGACCGGCACCGCCGTGGTGTCGACGGTGACGACGGGAGCACTGGTGGTGACGGAGTCGGCCACGGGCACCGAGAGCGAGGACACCGTACCGTCGACGGCGTCGTTGCCCGAGTCACCCTCGCTGCGGCCCGACATGCCGGCCGCCACCACCACGAGCAGCACGCACCCGGCAGCGATCGCGGGCAGCCACCGCTTGGGATCGACGTTGCCCGCGTCGTTCGGACGGGGCGACCGCGCCGCCGCGCTGCGGATCGGCCGGGTGCTCGCCGGACGGCCGCTGCGGGCGCGCGACGGTGCCGCAGCGGTCGACGCATGTCGACGCGGGGTCGGTCGCTGTCCGGACGGGCCGGAGGGCCGGCGGGTGTTCACGTGAGGAGGGTTCCTGATCGGCGCGCTGGGAACGGGTGTGCGGAACGATACCAACGGGGTCCGGCCGCGCGCCCGCGGCCACCCTGGCCCACCCCACCGGCGGGGTCGCCCGAACGGGCGATCAGCGGATCGGCTGCAGGTCGCGGAGCTCGCGGCGCAGGGTGAACATCTCGACCACGATGCGCTTGATGACCGACAGCGACGACAGCGTGCTCTCGCCGCGGGTGCGGGGGAAGTAGTCGACCCCGAACTGGATGACGTGGAAGCCCAGCTTGCGGGCTCGGATGATGAGCTCGGCGTCGATGAACGACCCCTCGCTGCGCAGCGTGACGTGGTCGAACACCGTGCGGCGGCACAGCTTGAACGCGAAGTTGATGTCTCGCATCCGCACGCCGAACAAGCGCCGGATCATCACGTTGTAGAAGAACGTGTAGATCGCCCGCGACGGCCCCTCGCCCACCCGGTCGAACCGGTAGGCGCTGACGATGTCGGCCTCGTAGTAGTCGATCAGCCGGATCGCCTTCTTCAGCTCGGCCATGTCGAACGGCAGGTCGGCGTCGGTGTACAGCACCAGGTCGCCCGTGGCGGCGGCGAAGCCGGTCTTGATCGACCCGCCGAGCTTGCGGTTGACCGGGTGGTGGACGACCTTGACGTGCGGATCGGCCGCCGCCATCTCGTCGGCGATCTTGCCGGTGAGATCGGTGGATGCGTCGTCGACGACGATGAGCTCGTAGTCGCGGATGGTGCCCGCCTCGAGCAGCTCGTCGGCCACTTCCTTCGCCGCTCCGATGGTGCGCTCGATGTACGCCTCCTCGTTCCACATCGGGAAGAAGATCGTCAGCGTCTCGGCGCGGCGCGGTTCCACCCGCCGAAGGCTAGCCATCGCATCGGGGCGATACGCTGCGACCTCGCGATGAGCAGCCTGCCCCCGCCGCCCCCCGCCGGCTCCGTCGGACCCGCCCACGCAGCCTCGACACGCGACGCCGACCAGCCGCCTCGCCCCGTGCGAGCGGGCGAGCTCACACCGGCGTGGCGCACCACCGTGGTGGTCACGTGGGTGGGCATCGTGCTCGTGTGGGCGTCCGTGTGGCGCTCGTCGCGCACCATGGGGCTCTCCACGTGGTGGCTCGGCCCACCCGCCGAGCCCCGCCTGATCGTCGTGCAGCTCCTCCCGTTCGTGGCGCCGGTCGCGATGGTCGTGGCAGCCAGCCGCCCCACCCGCCACCTGCCCGCGCTGGGCCTCGTGGCGTCGGCGATCGGCGCCGTCATCGCCGCCGGCGACCTCGGCCGCTTCACCCGACTCGGCCTCGTCGAGCTCGCCGCCGCGCTGGCGGGCGCGCTCGTCAGCGTCGCCTCGTTCGCCGGTCTGCTGCGTGCGGCGCCTGCGGCCACGACGTCCTAGGTGTCGCGCGCCAGCGAGGAGGTCGACGCCCGCAGCCCCTCGAGCCGCCACGGGGTGAGCGCATCTTCGCGTCGCGTGGCGATGTCGCGATCGATCGCTTCCCGCATCCGCCGAGCTCGGCGGGGCGGCCGCGGACGAGCCAGCTCCTGAGCGAGACCGACGAGGTACACCCGGACCTCGTCGAAGCGCCCCGTCTCGACGAGCTGCGGGCGGGCGTGCAACCAGTGGTACACCTGCCGTTCGGCCGCGGTCAGGTCGTCCATCGCAGGAACGGCGAGGCGGTCGAAGTCCGCATGACGCGTGATGACGGGCCCTCCGGTCCGGACCATGGTGCGGGCGGTGAGTCGTCGACGCTCGTCCGCGTCGAGCACCCGACGCAACCCGATGTCGTGGCTGACATCGGGCTCGTGGTACGTGATCCGCTCACCGCCGTCCTCGGCGGTGACGCGCTGGTCGACCTGGGCGAGGTGCTCCGCTGCGGCGATCGGACCGCACCCGCCGAACCATTCGAGCGTGAGCGTCGCGGGGACGTCGCCGGGCTCGACGCGTAGGCCGGGCGGCGGCGGATCCGAGATGGATGCAGTCGCCTCGACGCCCAGCTGGGTGAGCGCCGAGCCGAGGACGTCGCCGATCCGGCGGAGGCGCGCGGCGAAGGTGCCGTGGTCCTCGTCGTAGGCAGCCGGCACCGCCGTCTCGGCAGGGCCTGCCGGCGTTCGGGAGGCCGCGGTGGCTGCCGTGACACCGGCGGGAGCGGCCGCTGGCGTGACCGGCCGCTCGTACACCGCGGGCGGGAGCGCGATACCCGTTCCTCGGCTCTCGACCGCGCGACGTTCGACGTCGTCCATCGAGTCGTCCGGGTGGACGACGACCCAGTCCATCCACGGCAGCAGGCCCGCCGAGAACGGCGCAGGGCGCGGCGAGCCGTCCGGGTGCCGGCGGGGACGGTGCAGCCGACGCCACCGTTCGAGCGCGTCCGCCGGCAGCCGGAGCTCGGGTTGCTCCGCCGCCACCTGTTCGAGCCAGCGCCGTGCCCACTCGTCGAGCCAGTCGACCTCGTCGACGACCTCGACATCGTCGCGTTCGACGACCGACGACACGAGATGCGGCGCGTAGCACCGCACACCGTCGACCACATCGATCGACAGCAGCCAACGACTCGTCGTCCGTCGGAACGGCGAGTGAGGGGCGTCGTGCCTGACGGCCACGGTCTCGCGCACCGATCGCCTGGGGAGACATCTCGCGCAGGCCCGGGCATAGCCGTCCCCGAAGCCCGACGACACCTCGACGACGAACATGGCCCGCGCGGAACACGCCCACGACGCGCACTCGTCGGCGGCCAGCGCCTCGATGATCTCCGGTGGCCAGCATCCACTTCCCACGCTCGACCTATCGGCGGTCAGACCCGGTCGGATGAGTGATTCCCGATCCCGCTGCCGGGCGAGAAGCTGCGAGCATCGTCTCCTAAGCTCGGCCCCGTGGCCGGCCATCGCGTCGGCGACAGGGGAGTCGAGGGGGATCCGCCGCATGCGCACCATCAAGCACCCGCTCTCGGGGGCGCACTACGACCTCGTGCCCGACGGCACGATCGAGGTGACCAGACAGGGCCGGCGCGGCCGGTTCACGGCGCACGGCGTCTGGATCGAGGGCGAGCTGCGCCACGCCGACCCGCACCTGTGCCTCTGGATCGGCGGGCCGCAGCTGCCCAACCGGTTCCAACAGGCCGCCGACGAGGTCGCGGCGGCGTCGTGACCGAGCTCTCCGACGCCCCGGCCCCCGGCTCCGCCCGGTCGCGCGGCCTGTCGTACCAGGAGCTGCTCGACACGGACAGCCGTCCCGAGAACGTGCCCGTCGCGCTGCGTTGGCAACGGTGGGAGTTCCTCGGCGACGCCGACGTGCCCGTCGACCGGTACACGAGCCGCGAGTTCCACGAGCTCGAACGCGAGAAGGTGTGGTCGCGCGTGTGGCAGATGGCCTGCCGCGAGGAGGACGTCCCCGAGGTCGGCGACACCTGCGTGTACGACATCTGCGACCTGAGCTTCCTCATCGTCCGGTCGGCGCCCGACCGGATCCAGGCGTACTACAACGCCTGTCTGCACCGCGGCCGACAGCTGCGCGAGCACGACGGCAACGCGCACGAGCTGCGCTGTCCGTTCCACGGCTTCTGCTGGAATCTCGACGGCTCGCTCAAGCAGGTGCCGTGCGAGTGGGACTTCCCGCACGTGCGCAGCGACGAGTGGTCGTTGCCCGAGGTGCGCGTGGGCACCTGGGGCGGGTTCGTGTTCATCAACCCCGACCCCGACGCCGAGCCGCTCGAGTCGTACCTCGGCGAACTGCCCGCGCAGTTCGAGAAGTGGCCGCTCGAGCAGCGGTACAAGTCCGCGCACGTCGCCCGCGTCTTCCGAACCAACTGGAAGGTGGTGCAGGAGGCGTTCATGGAGGCCTTCCACGTGGTGGCCACGCATCCGCAACTGCTGCCCGGCATCGGCGACGCCAACACCCAGTACGACTGGAGCGGCAACTTCAGCCGTGCGATCACGCCGAACGGCACGCCGAGCCCGCACCTGTCGTGGGAACCCACCGAGCAGGAGATGTTCGACGCGGTCAGCGACCGCCGGCTCGACCAGCCGCCCTTCGTCACCCTCACCGACGGCATGACCGCACGCGGCGTCACCGGCACCGGCGGGCGCGCCCGCTACGCGAAGGTGCTCGGCCCCGACGCGGCCGACCGGCTGAGCGACGCCGAGCTGAGCGACTCGATCTACTTCACGCTGTTCCCGAACTTCCACCCGTGGGGTGCCTACAACCGGATCGTCTATCGGTTCCGCCCGTACGAGGACCGGCACGACATGTCGATCATGGAGTGCATGTACCTCGAGCCGTACGACGTCTCGAAGCCCAAGCCGCCCGCGGCGAAGATCCACTGGCTGGGCCCCGACGACGACTGGACCGAAGCACCCGAGCTCGGGATGCTCGCACGCGTGTTCAACCAGGACACCTTCAACCTCCCCAAGGTGCAGAAGGGCCTGCCGTCGTTGCGCAAGGGCATCACCCTCGCCAACTACCAGGAGACCAAGCTCCGCCACTTCCACTGGCTGCTCGGCCAGTGGATCGCGAAGGACTGACCACAGGTTCCCCGCCACCGGTTCGGTAGCGTCGGACACCTATGTCGAAGGTGTTGATGTCGCTGCCGGTCGGGGAACGAGTCGGGATCGCGTTCAGCGGCGGGCTCGACACGTCCGCCGCCGTGGCCTGGATGCGCGAGAAGGGTGCGATCCCCTACTGCTACACGGCCGACCTCGGCCAGTACGACGAGCCCGATCTGCCCGGCGTGCCCGGCCGCGCCAAGGAGTACGGCGCCGAGGAGGCGAGGCTGATCGACTGCCGCGCCGAGCTGGTGCTGCAGGGCCTGATGGCGCTGCAGTGCGGCGCGTTCCACATCACCACCGCCGGCAAGACCTACTTCAACACCACCCCGCTCGGACGCGCCGTCACCGGCACGCTGCTCGTGCAGGCGATGAAGGACGACGGCGTCGACATCTGGGGCGACGGCAGCACCTACAAGGGCAACGACATCGAGCGGTTCTACCGCTACGGCCTGCTCGTCAACCCGGCGCTGCGCATCTACAAGCCGTGGCTCGACCAGCAATTCGTCGACGAGCTGGGCGGGCGCGCCGAGATGAGCGAATTCCTCACCACGCGCGACCTGCCGTACCGCGCCAGCAAGGAGAAGGCGTACTCGACCGACGCCAACATCTGGGGTGCCACCCACGAGGCCAAGCTGCTCGAGGAACTCGGCACCTCGATGGACATCGTCGAGCCGATCATGGGTGTCGCCCACTACCGCGACGACGTCCAGATCGCGGCCGAGACCGTGTCGGTGCGCTTCGTCGAGGGGTGGCCGGTGGCGATCAACGGACAGGAGTTCGCCGACCAGGTGGCGCTCGTCGACGAGGCCAACCGCATCGGCGGCCGCCACGGGCTGGGCATGAGCGACCAGATCGAGAACCGGATCATCGAGGCCAAGAGCCGCGGCATCTACGAGGGCCCCGGCCTCGCGTTGCTGCACATCGCCTACGAGCGGCTCGTCTCGGGCATCCACAACGAGAACACGATCGAGAACTACCGCACCATGGGCCGCCGTCTCGGCCGCCTGCTCTACGAGGGTCGCTGGTTCGACCCGCAGAGCCTGATGCTGCGCGAGCCGCTGCTGCGCTGGGTCGGCTCGGCGATCACCGGCGAGGTGACGATCCGCCTGCGTCGCGGCGACGACTACACGATCCTCGACACCACGAGCCCGAACCTCACCTACGCACCCGAGCGGCTGAGCATGGAGCGCGTCGACGACCAGGCGTTCGGCCCGCTCGACCGCATCGGTCAGCTCACGATGCGCAACCTCGACATCGACGACACGCGCACCAAGCTCGACGTCTACCGCCAGGCCGGCACGCTCGGCGCCGGCGGCGGGATCTTCGAGCTCGGCAACGGCGACTGACCACCCGTCGCGGGCGGTCCGTCCACGGTTCGTCAAGACGTCTCGCCGCCGGCGCGCACGGCCCCACGCTGGGCGCTTGCAGCGCCGTTGCGACGCTCCTAGCCTCGACTCGATGCGGAGCGGCGGAGTGCCCCGGCTGTTCGTTCGCGTCCCCTGGCGGGGATCCGGACGGTCGTCGACGCCGCGCGACCACTCGGCCCTCGTGCGCGACCTGCTGCGTCGCGGCGAGCCGCTGATCCTGCTCGGGCTCTCCACCCACATCACGACCTACGAGATCGTGCACCACGGACCGGTGCTGCTGCTCGTCAGTGCGATCCTCGGCCAGGCCGCAGGCGCGCTGTCACTGCTGTGGCCGGGCGACCGGCTCCGCCCCGCCGCACGGGCGGCTGCGGCGATCACCCTGCTGTTGTCCGCCACGCTGCAACTCGGCGATCCGACGTCGCTGGCGGTGATGCCCTGGTACTCGATCGTGCCGATCGCCTACGCGAGCGTGCTCGGCCTGCGCCGCGCCTGGCCGATCGTCGCGGTGATGGTGGTGCCGAGCGTGCTGGTGGTGCTCGACACGTTCGACAACGGCTGGGCAGTCGTGCTGCGGGTCATCCCCACCGTGGCCGGTGCCGTGGTGTTCGGGCTCGTGAGCGACGTGATGAGCGACGCGGTGCTCGCCGCCCGCGAGGCCCAGGAGCACGAGCGCCGCCTGCGCACCTCGGTCGACACCGCGCCGATCGGCATCATGACCGTCGACCTCACCGGCCGCACCACCCTCGTCAACGCGCTCGTCACGGACTTCCTCCAGGTGCCGGTACCGCCGGCCAGCCTCGACGAACTGCTCGGCCACGTGCACCACCTCGATGCGCAGGTGGGCGCCGACATGCAGGCCGCCATCCGCGACGGCCGACCGATGCGACGAGGCATGCGCGTGGTGCACCCGGCGCTCGGCATCCGCGACGTGCGCGTCAACACGGCACCGATGTTCGGCGACGACGGCAGCGTGATCGGCGCCGCGCTCACGCTGCAGGACGTGCACGACGACCTCGACAACCGGCGCAAGCTCGAGCAGTTCCGCACCATCGCCGACAGCACCTCGGACATCATCGCCGTGTCGTCGCTGCGGCCGCACAACGACTACCTCAACCCGGCCGGTCGCAGCTTCTTCGGCCTCGAGCGGATCCCGCTCTCCGACATCGCCGAGTTCGTGCCGCGCGAGTACCACGAACTGCTGTTCACCGAGGTGCTCGGCGTCATCTCCGACGGCGGCAGCTGGAGTGGCGAGATCGAGGTCTACGACCGACACCGGCACCGTCGACCGACCTCGGCCGTGGTGATGGCGCTGTTCGACGAAGCCGGAGACCTCGAAGCCGTCGCCGTCATCTGCCGCGACATCGAGGAGCGCAAGGCCCTCGAGCAACGGCTCGCCTTCGAAGCCGGGCACGACCTGCTCACCGGGCTGCCCAATCGGCAGAAGCTGTTCCACACCCTGTCGGAGTCCCTGGCGACGGGCGATCCGGTGGCGGTGCTGTTCGGCGACCTCGACGGCTTCAAGCTCGTCAACGACAGCCTCGGTCACGCCGTCGGCGACCGACTGCTCACGAGCGTCGCGAACCGTCTCGTCGATTCGGCCCGCGCCAACGACCTCGTCGGTCGTCTCGGTGGCGACGAGTTCGTGGTGGTGTGCCGCGAGGAGCTCGGCGTCGACGCCGCGATCGCGATCGCGCAGCGGTTCATCGACGTGGTGCGCCAACCGGTCGAGATCGAAGGCCGCGAGCACGTGGTGTCGATGAGCATCGGCATCGCGATCGGCCGTCCGGGGCTCAGCGCGTCCGAGCTCGTCCAGCAAGCCGACCTCGCGATGTACGCCGCGAAGCGCACGGGCCGGCGGCGAGTCGCGGTGTTCGACCGCGAGATGCGGGTGCGTGCCGACGAACGCCTCGAGCTCGAGGCCGACCTGCGCGCCGCGATGGAGCGCGGCGAGATCGAGCTGCACTACCAGCCGATCGTCAACACGCTGTCGGGCGACATCCTCGGGTTCGAGACGCTCGCCCGCTGGCATCACCCCACGCGGGGCCTGCTGCAGCCGAAGGACTTCATCCCCGTCGTCGAGAGCGCCGGCTTCGCGAAGTCGTTCGGCGAGTTCGTGGTGAAGGAAGCCACGAGCACGGCGGCGATGATGCGGTTGCTCGCACCCCGCATCACGATGGCCGTCAACATGTCGCGCCACCAACTGCTCGACCATCGACTGGTCGATGTGATCGGCGACGCGTTGGCCGACGCCCGGCTGCCCGCCTCGGCGCTGAGCATCGAGATCACCGAGGAGATGGTGATGGACGAACTCAACGCCGCGCAGCCCCGGCTCGACGCGCTGCGCGAGCTCGGGGTGCGATTCGCGATCGACGACTTCGGCACGGGCTACTCGAACCTCGCGATGCTGAAGCAGTTCTCCGCCGACTACGTGAAGATCGACCGCAGCCTCATCCACGGCGAGATGGAGCTCATCCAGCTGGTGCTGTCGCTCACGCGCGAGCTCGGGTTCGCTGCGATCGCCGAGGGCGTCGAGACCGCCGAGCAACTCGAGGAGCTGCGCGCCCACGGCTGCC
>WBZX01000901.1_pt1 | contig 24548 bp, 22 predicted proteins | sample 5204211 | NCBI WGS metagenome assembly WBZX01 (sample SAMN12344362, study PRJNA552823) | activated sludge metagenome | biome: Activated sludge suspended growth; feature: Nitrification reactor; material: Wastewater; isolation source: activated sludge from nitrification reactor of wastewater... | reverse complement strand
TGCGCCCGCGTTCGGTACGCCGCAGGCGGGGCAGTGACGCGAGCGGTGGTCACCTCCGCATTCGCGCTGCGGATGGTTCGCCGCCCGACGAAGGTAGGGGGTCGACATGGTCACCGTGCCCGGCACAAGCTCACACCGATGGCACGCTCGCGCTCGAGTTCCTTCGCGCTCGCGGTGGCTGCGCTCGCCGCCTGCCGTCCGGACTCGCCCGCGCCGCCGCGCTCCGAGGCGCCGCGCTCCGAGGCGCCGCGCTCCGCGACGCCGCTCCCGGAGCTGCCGTCCACCGCGGCCCCGCCGTCGACGCCGCCAGCGTCGCCAATCTCCGCGACGCCGGCAGCCTCATCCACGGCAGGCACACGCCCGCCTTCCCCGTACTGCTCGATGGGGCTCGAGCCGCCGTGTGGCTGCGCCGATCTGGCCGTGCTGGTGTCGCGCACCGACGTGCTGAGCGCGGCGGAGCTCGCATGGGCCGCCGCACAATTCGCCGCGGTCGCACCGACCGCGCTTCCGCGAGCCGCGTCGGCGCGAGCCGTGGCCGCGAGCGGTGCGTCGTGCGTGGCGCTCACCGGCGGCAAGGTCTACTGCCGCGCCGATCTCGAGGGCACCGGCAAGGGTGAGCTGCCGGTCGCGCTCGCCGTGTCCAACGCGTGCGCACCGTCGGGGCGGTGCGTCGATCTGCGCTTCGAGGTGGCGCGCGTGTGCCCGGCCGAGGGCGGAGCCGTCACCGCGTGGGCCGATGTCACCGGCTTCTCTGCGCTGTGGGGCCCTGGCGACGCGCGTCCGGTGCCCGGCGGCGAGCCACCATGAGTCGGCTCGCGATCACGCGCTGTGCCAGATCTCCTGCAGCTCGGCGTCGTCGAAGGGCTCGGGCACCACGCCCTCGGTCGCGAACACGTAGAGCGCGCAGCGGTAGATGGTGTCGAGCGTCTGCAGCACCGCGGCGACCACTGCGATCGCCACCACCGCGACCGCCGCTGCGATCGCGAAGCTGGCGACGTGGGTGTCGGGCGAGAGGCCCAGCAGCAGGCACACGCCCACGGTGCCGAGCACCGCGACGATCGCCACCGGCCACAGCACCCAGCCCAGCACCAGGCGCCCGAGGAAGGCCTCCTTCCAGGTCTCGCGCATGATCGTGCTCGAGCGCTGTACCGCCGCCACGCCGCCGCGTTGCTCGCGGGCGATGACCGGCACCGCGAGGTAGGTCGCAGCCCACCACGCGGCGCCGAGCAGCTTCGCGGCCAGCGGATGACCGTCGCGACGCGGACGCTTGCTGCCGCGCTCGCGTCGACCGCCGCGCATGCGTGCGAGCAGGGCACCGACCGAGGCATCGAGCACGGCGAAGGTCGCGATCGAACCGCTGCGCTGCAGGGCGCAACCGATCGCGCCGGCCACCGTCCAGCGGCGACCCGCCAGCGCCTCGAGGGTGGCGCTCGCGGCCGCAACCCCGAAGAACGGCGCCACCAGGTGCAGCCCGAACCACGCGAACAGGCCCATGCCGAGCGTCGCGCGGGTGTCGATGCTGGTCTCCAGCGCGCCGCTGGCCTCGACGCCGAGCGCGAGCACGGCCGCGCGCACGCCCAGCCAGCCCAGCACCGCCGAGGTGGCCACGACCGCAGAGGTCGCGACCGCGATGAACGCCGAGAACCACAGCAGCGCGGGGTCACGGCGCAGGGTCGACCAGGCGGCGCGGAGGATCGCGCGGGTGCGTCGGCGACTCGAGTTAGCCATCGGTGGTTGCCTTTCGGAAGTAGCGCAGGATGTCGCGGGGCGAGAGGCCGTGACGCGCACCGTCACGGATCGCCCGCTCGTAGATGTCGCGCAGGACGTCGTCGCGCGAGCCCTCGGCGGGCTTGCGATCGGGCGCAGGGAAGGTCCCGCGGCCGCGCTTGCCGACGATGTGCCCGTCGTGCTCGAGGTCGCGATAGGCGCGGGCCACGGTGTTGGGGTTGATCCCCAGCTGGGCGGCGAGCTCGACGATGGTCGGCAGCTGTTCGTCGCTGCCGAGGCGGCCGCTGGCCAGCGCGCGCGTCACGGCCTCGTAGATCTGCCGATACACCGGCAGACCGCGGTCGTAGTCGAGCTCCACCTCGAACGGCACAGTTACACCATATCACTAGTGTAATGAAGTGCAAGCCCGTCACGGTGTTGTGACTGGACGGCGGCCCAGGGGCACCGCTAGCGTGACCTCGCATGGTCGCCGTCGAGACCGAAGCCAAGCTCGTGTGCGGTCCCGACTTCGTGGAGCGCGAGCTGTTGGGGTGGCTCGCCCGACGCGGCGACGTCAGCGGCCCGGTGGAGCTGCAGCAGCAAGACACCTATCTCGACACTCGCACCGACGAGCTGGTCGCAGCCGGGCTCGCGGTGCGCGTGCGCGACAGCGCAGGCCTGCGGACGGTCGAGCTCAAGCCGGTGCCGATCGAGCGCTCGCTGGTGCTGGCGCGCTCGGAGTTCACCTGTGCGCTGCGCCCCGGTGAGGACGCCGGTGAGCGGGTGCGGACCTGGGTCGCCGAGTTGTTCGGGCTCGAGCTCGGCGAGACCCCCCGCGAGGTGCTGACCCTGACGACCACGCGGCGTCGCTTCGCGGTCTCGATCGACGGCACGGCGATGGAGCTGTGCGTCGATCACGTCCGCGCCGCCGAGCCCCACGCCCGCCGCGCGAGCTTCCACGAGCTCGAGCTCGAGCTGCGCTCGGGGGACGCGGCGGTGCTGCGCGAGCTGGCGGTCCAGCTCTCGAAGCGCGCGGGTCTCTCGGCGTCACACCGCACCAAGTTCGAGCGGGCGCGCGCGAGCCTGGGCCTCGGAGAGTTCCGTTACGGCGCCAAGGCGCCCAGCCCCGACGCAGACGCGCTGCTGGTCGACGCCGCGCGCGCGGTCGTCCACGCGTGGTGGCAGACCGTGCTGGCCCACGTACCCGGCGTGCGCGTGGGCCTCGACCCCGAGCACGTGCACAAGATGCGGGTCGCGATGCGGCGCCTTCGTACCGCGCTGCGGGTCTACGAGGCCGCGTTCGATCCCGAGGCCGGTGACGACTTCCGCCGGCGGCTGCGGTCGTTCGGCCGGTTGCTGGGCCAGGTGCGCGACTACGACGTGCAACGCGAGGCGATCCCCGCGTGGCGTTCCGCGTTCGTCGGCATTGCGGCCGAGGCGTGGGCCGACGTCGACGATCGACTGGTGCGGCGTCGGCATCGCGCACGGTTGCAGGTGCTGCAGGCGATGCGCTCCGAGGCGTGGCGTGAGCTGGTGGTCGCGGCCGAGCGCTGCATCGCGAGCGCGGTGCCCGGGCTGCGTCACACCGTGGGAGCAGCCGCGGCGGGCCTGGTCGCGACCCGGGTCGAGCGTTGCGCTCGCGCGTTCGCACGCCTGCGTGACGACGGCGACGCCGAGGATGCCCACGCGCTGCGCATCGAGATCAAGAACCTGCGCTACACCGTCGAGTTCTTCGCGCCGGTGTTGGGGCCCCACGTCGAGGAGCCGTTGCGGGCGGTGACCGAGCTGCAGGATCGCCTCGGCGAGGTGCAAGATGGCGTGCAGACCGGGCGGCTGGCCGGCGAGCTGTTGGTGATGCCGCCCCCGCCGGTGGCTGCGACGGCGGCGGCCCTCGGCGCGCTCGTCGGGCACGGTCACGCGATGGCCCAGACCGCGCGGGCGCTGGGGCTGGCCGCTGCCGACCACGTCGGCCTCGAGGCCGCACTCGCAGCCCTGCGCTAGCAGCCCTGCGCGCGTCGCCGCGTGGCCGGCTCGCGTACCGTCGCGTCGCGGATCCCACGCGAGGGATTTCGTGGCATGCATGCGCCGCGAGGAGCGAAGCCATGGGCGCACTGACGGTCGAGGGCATCGAGGGCATGCGTGCGTTGGTCGGCAAGACCCTGGGACCGACCGCGCCGGTGGTGTTGGATCAGGCGGCGGTGCAGGCCTTCGCGGACGCGACCCACGATCACCAGTGGATTCATCTCGACGTGGAGCGTGCGCGCAAGACCGCGTTCGGCGGCACGATCGCGCACGGCTACTTCGTGCTGAGTCTGCTGCCGCAGCTGATGTTCGAGCGCCTGCTCGACGTACGGGGCGTGAGCGCGATGCTCAACTACGGCGCCGACAAGCTGCGCTTCCCCGACGTCGCGAAGGTCGGCTGCGAGCTGACGATGTCGGCGACGCTCGAGTCGTTGACCCCGCGACCGCCTGGCGAGCTCGCGACCTTCGCGGTGGAGTTCCGCGCCTCGGGCTCGGCGAAGCCGTGCTGCGTGGCGCAGATCCTGCTGCTCCTGCTGCCGTGACGGCCCGGCCCGCGGAGGGGCCGCTGGAGGGAACCTTCGGCTGGGCAGATTGCACAACCAAGCTGCGCAGTCCGGGCCCGGCACACGTAACGGTCGAACGCGCCGACTCGGGCGGTTCCGTGCTGGCACGTCGATTGCTCTCTGCGCCGCCGAGACAGGAGGGAACGTGGAAACAGCCATCAAGATCGCGCCTCCGATCGTGCAGCTCGAGCCCTCGTCCGTAGGCTCGTGGAGCCGCGCGGCGATCGATGCCCAGTGGGACTTCACCGACGAGCCCGCCGCCACCGACGGCGCGCTGCTCGGCAAGCCCGACGCCGAGCTCGGCGAGTTTCCTCCGGCGCGCAGCGACGACGAGATCGCGGCGATCATCGACGATGTCGCCGACGAGCTGTGCGCGGTGTCGCGGCCCCGCGCGCGACGGCCCCGCGCGACGCTGCGGCGTTGATCGACCCACCGGCCGTCCATCGCCAGCGACCATCGCGTGCGGAAGCGGTGAGTCGGCACGCGACGTGTGCACGCCGGGCTCATCTGCGACGCGGGCCAGAGCTGCGTGGAGCACGGTGAAGCGCTGCAGGCGGCGCAGGCGGTGACGGATCGACGGGCGACGAGGGAAGTGGCCCCGTGACGATCGGGCTCATGCGCGGGGGCACGCTGCGGCTCACCGTTCGGTGCTGCGCGCTCCCCTGGATGGCAGCCTGCGGCGGCGGAGGCCCCGACGTGTCCGTCGGGCCCACCTCCGCGGCATCGACGGGATCCTCGGAGTCCATCGGCGCGACCGACGAGCCGAGCGCGGACGGAGCGGGTGACGGCGGATCGAGCCCCGCGACCTCGAGCTCCGAAACCGCCAGCGGACCGTGCAACGGCGGATCGTGCGGGGCCCCGCCTCCTCCCGGTTGGCTCGGCCCGATCGTGCATGCGCGGGTTCTGGCGGGCGAAACCCCACCGCAGTGCTCGGGCGATGGGCTCGTCGCCGGGCCAACGTTGGTCGACGGGTTCGTCGACCCCGGCCCGGCGTCGTGCACGTGCAGCTGCGAGCTCGGAGTGCCGAGCGATGGGTGCTTTGCCCTGGTCGAGTTGGGCTCGGCACCCGACTGCGGGGAGGAGCCAAAGTTCGCGCCCATTGCAGTGGGCGAGCCTTGTGTCGAGTTGCCCATCGATGGGATGGTTCAGATCGCCATCGAACATGCCGGCGGCGTAGGGAGCTGCGAGAGGACTGAATCCGACGACATCCCGGCCTTTGCATGGGAGGCGACGATTGTCAGCTGCAAGCTCGAAGCGCCACCCGCCGACTGCGACGGCGGGTCATGTTTGCCGCCGATTCCGTCGGGGTTTGGACCCGAGTGGTGCATCTATCGCGACGATGATGTCCCGTGCCCAGACGGGGCATACGCCCAGAGGCGGTCCTACTGGGCTGATGTCATGGATACGCGCGCCTGCACGAGCTGCGTGTGTGGCCTCGAGGCCGAGGACTGTAGTCAGGCGGCGTTGCAGGTCTACGCGGAGTCAGAATGCAGCGGCGCACCCGCGGCGATACTCGGCGACCAGACGTGCACCGCTGCCCAGGGCGCCTCGGTATCGGTCGCCTCACCGACGTCGACGACTTGCCCGGTCTCGCACGCGGCCGAGCCCACGGGCGACATCGAACCCGTGGGACCGTTCACGTTCTGCTGCCAAGGACAATGACGGCACGTCTGGAGGTCGGGCGCCGCTGCTCGAGCACGCCGGCCGGTGGTCGCTACGACGGGACGGTCGAGCATTTCTAGTCCGTGGCTGGGCCAGGGTAAGTCGCGACGCCGCGGGGGCGCAGGGGCCGTTGCGTGTGCCTTCTGCCCGTCAGCCGTCGCCGCGGTAGAGCACGGTGTGCTGATCGTCGATGTCGTCGCGGCCTGGTGCCGGGATCACCATGGGTAGGGTCGCGCTGGGTGTGACCGCAGCGGGGACGCCAGGCGCGGTGCCGCGGGGACGCATGACGACGACCTGATCCGCACGATAGCCCGGCGGAGGAATCGGCGGCGCCGAACGGATGGTGTCGCCTTCGGTCGGCTGCGGCTTGCCACGCGTGGGTGCACCCGCGCCGGTGCCAGCGCGCGCCGTCGGTGTCGTCGCCCGTGGCGACGCCGCGGGCTTGCCTGCGGGTCGTGCAGGCGCGGCCTTCGGGCTTGCCGTCGTGGTCGGGGTGGTCGGGGTGGTCGAGCGCGGGCTCGCCGATGGGCGCGCCGGTGCGCTGGCGCTGGCGCTCGCTCGCGGAGCGCCCGGCGACGGCGTGGCCGGACGCGTGCCGCCGGTCGGACGCACGGGCGCGGACGTCGAAGGGCGGGCGATCGCCCCGCCCCGCGCAGCGGGGATCGACGCGGTGGTCGAATGGGCCGCCGTGGGACCCGCGGGGGTGCGCGTCGTCGGTCGGCTCGCCGACGTCGTCGCGGGGCGCGGAGCCGACGTCGCCGACGCGGGCTTGCTGGCGGGGTTCGACCGACCGGTGGTGACGGGCTTGCTCGCTGCGGCGGCGGGCTTCGCTGCGGCGGGCTTCGCTGCGGCGGGCTTCGAGGTTGCGGCGGCGGGCTTCGCTGCGGCGGGCTTCGCTGCGGCGGGCTTCGAGGTTGCGGCGGCAGGCTTCGTTGCTGCGGCGGCGGGCTTGGTCGCTGCGGCGGGCTTCGAGGTTGCCGCGGTGGGCTTCGAAGTGGCAGCCGTGGGTCTCGCTGCGGCGGCGGGCTTCGCGGGGGTGGCGGCCGTGCGCGCTCGCGTGCTGCGGAGTCGCTCCGCGAGCGTGCGCCCGGCGGCGTCGACCGATGGGGGCGCCGCGGATCGTGCGGCCGCGGCGACCGGTTGCGGCATCGCGGCGGTGGGGATCGGGCGCATGGTCGTGGCCTCGCGCTCGTCGGCGGGCTCGTTGTCTTCGAATCCCGGCGGCAGCACGACATCGTCGAGCTCGTCCAGCGATGCCAGTTGCGGCGCCGCGCGTCGCGGTGCGCGACGCGAGCCGGTGGCATCGATGTCGATCTCGGTCTCGAACGCGGCGGCCTCCGACGCGTCGTCGGCGGTCTCGCGGGGGGCCAGCGTCAGGGCCGCGGTGCCGCTGCGTGGTGCAGCCGTGGGCACGGCGGTGTCGCGGCGTGGCGCAGCCGTGGGCACGGCGGTGTCGCGGCGTGGCGCAGTCGTGGGCACGGCGGTGTCGCGGCGTGGCGCAGTCGTGGGCACGGCGGTGTCGCGGCGTGGTGCCGGCTCGGGCTCGAACATGCCCGGGATGAACGGTCGCCCATCCGGCGTGAGCAGGAAGGTCTGGATGACCATCGTGCCCTCGGTGTCGCGCACCGGCAGCTCGACGGCGGCCATCTCGGGCAGCACCTGCACGCCGATCGGCGGCGCGATGATGCCGGAGTGCGACGCTGCCACCGGCTCGGGTACCGCGTCGATCTCGACCTCGACCTCGTCACCGGCGTCGTCGTCCCACTGGTTCACGAACTCGAGGATCGCGACCGCGTCGTCGGAGCGGCCGCGCGCGAGGTAGTTCTCGGCGAGGCCTTCGAGGCGCTGTCGCGCGGCGTCGAGCTGGCCGACCTCGGCCTCGATCGCTGCGATGTCGACGTGCACGTCGAGCTGGGAAGGATCGGCAGCGACCGCCTGCGCATAGCAGCCGAGCGCGTCGTCGTTCTCCTCGCGCTCGCGATGGATCTCGGCCGCACGCACGAAGTGGGCGAACGCCTCGGCACCCCGCCCGCGCGCGCGCGCGCAGTGGCCGAGCCCGACATGGGCCTGGGGCTCGTCGGGGTCGATCTGCAGCACCGCCTTGAAGGCGCCCGCCGCCTCTGCGAAGCGTCCGCCGGCGAGGTGTTCCGATGCACGTGCGAGGGGCCGACTGGTGGGAGGCGTCACGACAGCATCATTGGACCCCGAATCCCGTGGGTTCCACCAGTGCCCACGGACGTTTTCTCGGACGATCGTGACGATGGTCGCGTCGTGGTGCCCGTGCCGACGGGCCGCGACGCCGTCGATGCAGCGGGCCGCTCGGCGTTCAAGACATTCCGCTTTAGGCCGATGTCCCGCTCGCAATGGCCCATACCCAGCTCGCGCGTGTCATTCGCCACGCCGCCGTCACCCATGCCGCGCCGCGCGTGGCGCTCGGTTCCGAGCTGCGCTTGCACGCGGTGCCCCGGGTGCTCGACGCGATCCGCGAAATCCTGCCGTCGCAGCCGCAGCGCATCGAGCTCGACGGTTCGGGTCTACGCGTGATGACCGAGGGCGCGCGGCGGGTGCTGTTGGCGGCGACCGAGCGCCTTGCGGCGCTCGACGTCGATCTCGTGATCACCGGCTGCGACCCGTTCGAGCGCGGTTGATTGCCCGCGCCGGCGCGCGATGCCACGGGTGTCCGCGCTCACGGCCCCAGGAACGGGCGCAGCAGCGGTCCGAAGGCCCCGCGGGCGCCGAGCCTGCGCATGGTGCCGTAGTGGCCGACCACCACGCGATCCAGGAACACCAGCTCCGCGGGCGGCTGGAACGACGACACCCACTTCGCGAGGAAGCCGGGCACGTGCTCGAGCGCGTCGCGGTGCATGTTGGCGGCGGCGTAGTCGAAGGGGTCGTCGCCGACGAACGGTCGCGCGAAGATGTCGCGCCACATCTTGTAGTAGCTGGCCGGTACCGCCGGCATCGCGGGGTTGCGCGCGCCCAGCCGCAGCAGACCGGCCTCGACGCCGTCGTAGTCCTCGGCCAGCCCTGCGAGCACGGTCGCCTTGTAGGCTGCGACGATCTCGGGCTGCAGCCGCTTCACACAGCCGAAGTCGTAGAACACCAGGCGACCATCGCTGCGGAAGGCGAAGTTGGCGGGGTTCGGATCGGCGTGGATCGTCTGCAGCGAGAAGATCTGCTCGCACACGGTGCGGAACAACAGCGCGCCCAGGCGGTCGCGGAGCTCCTGCGGGTACTCGTCGGTCTGATCGACGTGATCGCCGGGCTCGAAGCCGAGTGTGAGCACGCGCTGCGAGCTGCGCTCGCCGATGACCTCCGGCACCACGACGTCGGGGTTGTCGCGGTAGTGCTCGCGGAAGAAGCGGACGTTGTCGGCCTCGTTGCAGTAGTCGAGCTCTTCGTGCAGGCCGCGGCGAATCTCGTCGAACAGCGCGTCGAGGGCCTTGCGCTCGATCTTCAGCAGGCCGCTGGCACGCAGCGCGAGCCGCAGGTGCGCGAGGTCGGAGTCGACCGCCTCGTCGACGCCGGGGTACTGCACCTTCACGACCACCTCACGGCCGTCGTCGGTGGTCGCGCGATGCACCTGGCCGATCGATGCGGCCGCGAACGGCGTGCGATCGAAGCGCTGGAACAGCGCGTGGGGTGACTGACCCAGCTCGCGTTCGATCTGCTCCTCGATGACGTCGAACGGCATCGGCGGCGCCTCGCGCTGCAGGGTCGCGAGCGCCTCGGCGAGCTCGCGGGGCAGGATGTCCTTCGCGATCGAGGCCATCTGCCCCACCTTCATCACGGCACCCTTGAGCTCACCGAGGGTCTTGGCGATGAGTTCGCCCGAGCGCGCGTGGGTCTGCGCCCGGTCGCGTTCGGCGTCGGCGTCGGACTGGAACACCGCCTTGATGCGGGATTTCGCGTAGCCACCCGCGACCTGTGCCGTCATGCTCGCGAGTCGCAGCAGTCGGCGACCCTTGGTGACGGGGCGATCGTTCATCGATGGCGAGCTAGCCTGCGCCGACGCCCGTCGGGGCGCAAGCCAGCGCACCGGGATTTCGCGACAACCGTGCGGCAGCGCGCGGGCTGGCAGGCGTTTGGGCCTTGCGCCTTGCACGGTCCCCCGCGACACTCCCCCCGACCCAAGCCGCGCTCGATGCGGCTCGGCGAGGAACGATCCAGCATGTCGACCGCGCTCCGCTCCCTGATCCCCATGTTTGGTGCCCTGCTCCTCACGACCGCCGTGGGTGCGTGCAAGAAGCCCGAGTACCCGAAGTGCAAGAAGGACAAGCACTGCAAGGTCGACCTCGGCGAGAAGTGCGTCGATGGTTCGTGCCAGAACTGCGCGACCGATGCCGACTGCGTCGGCAAGGGCAACGGCTTCGTGTGTCACGAGTTCCGCTGTCAGGATCCCGCGCTCATCACCGAGGGTGGCGCCGGCGGCGGTGAAATCGGCGATCCGTGCACCTCGCAGCCCGACTGCACGGGTGGCTGGGCCTGCACCGAGGGCAAGTGCGCCCAGTGCACCGACGACATCCAGTGCTCGCCGTCGACCTGCAACCTCGACACGGGTCGCTGCTCGAACACCGGCCAGTGCCAGACCGACGACCAGTGCAAGATGGACGAGATCTGCGACGGTGGCACCTGCGTGTTCTCGGGCCCCGGTGGCAGCGGCGGTGACGTCGGTGGGCCCTGCGGCCTCGATGCCGTCTACTTCGGCTTCGACTCCGACACCGTCGGCGACAAGCAGGGCGCCGACCTCAAGGCGCTCGCGACCTGCATCGCGGAGCAGGGGCGCAACGTCATCCTCGAGGCGCACGCCGACAACGTCGGCACCGAGGAGTACAACATCCTGCTGACCGAGCGTCGCGGCAAGTCGGTGAAGGACATGCTCATCAACAACGGCGCGCCCGAGAATCTGCTGCAGGTGGTGGCCAAGGGCGACCTCGAGGCCCAGGGCACCAGCGAGGCCGACCGCGCCAAGGAGCGCAACGTCACCTTCGTGTGGCCGTAGTCGCGACGGCGCGTGCGTCGAGGCCGGCTCCTGCGGGGGCCGGCGGCGCATCGATCGTCGGTGGCCGATCGAGCAATCGTCGGCGTGGGCGTGCGAAATGAGGACGCTGCTTCGCGCGGGCCCGGGGCCCACGCTTCGGGCCGCGATGGACGTAGCCGGGCTTGGAACGATGGGCCACGGCGTGTGAGTGGGGCTGACGTGGCGTCGGCCGCTCGGCCGACGTGCCCCGCTCGGGGCCGCACCAGTGCCGTGGGCGTCCGACAACGGCAGAGCCGTGATCGAGGCGCGACTCCACAGAGGGACCATTCCCACTGCACATCCGCGGTGGTCGTAGGAGTTCCTTCCAAGATGACCGGTCGAATCGACCATGGGTGCACCCGCCGCACCTCTTCCTCGCGTGGCCTTCGCCGCGTGTCCGTCTACTACGCGCCGCTGGCCCTCGCGCTCGGCTGCGATGCCGAGCTGGTGCCGGGCCCCATGGGGGCGCCGGTCTACCTGCGCGATCAGCCGGCGCCGATCGACGATGGCAACGACCTCGCGGCCTACGTCGCGCAGTGCGAGGCGGTGCTGGGCCCGATTCCCGAGATCTCGTGCGACCCGGCGAACCCGGCGCCCGGCACCCACGTCACGCGCATTCCGGTGCTGGTCGGCGGGCTGCCGCTCGGCTTCGGCGATGGCCACGAGAGCGACGAAGTCCTCGCGCGTCGACGCGAGGATGGCGACCAGTCGTGCGACTTCCCCAGCATCGGAGGCGACTTTCCCTGCACGGTGGGCTCGACGCTGGTGCAGTACGAAGATCCCGCCAATCCCAATGTGCAGTGGGTCGGGCTGTGCCGCGGCGTCGATCACGACAATGTCGGCTACGATCGATTCATCGGCAATGGTCTGATCGGCGCCAATCAGCAGACCGGCGAGATGTGCTTCTTCTTCGGTCGCAACCCCGAACCCGACGCGCCCTACGAGCTCCCGCGGCTCTCGAGCGAGGTGTCGAGCGGCGCCGACCTGGAACCGTGGCTGCCGCCGCGGGAGATGCCGGGCTCGTGCCTGTCGTGCCATCCCAACAACGACCCGTGGGTGCTGACCCCATGGTTGCAGCCGAACTACATGCGGCAGCTGCTGTCGAACCCTGCGTATCCGCTGCAGCTCCCCGCCGGCGTCGAGATCGACGACCTGCTGTCGGCCCGCTACATCCGGCAGACCCCGCCGGCCAACAGCACCATGCTGCCGACGCCGCTGCCCGCTGGTCGCACCGCGTGGACCGAAGAGGAGATCTTCGACGAGTCCGGTGCACTGGCGATCCGGCAGTACCGCGCGGTGGGCTCGAGCTACGTCGCCAACGAGGCCGCCGGCACCGTGGAGCCCCGCACCGGCACCAAGCCCGATAGCTGGAGCGTGAACTTCCGCGAGCGCCTGCTGCTCGAGCCGCAGGAATCGAGCTGCTCGGTCGGCTGCCACGCGATGGCCAACGAGAACTTCACGCGCATGGCCCACGACAGCCTCGGCAGCAAGTATGCCGCGCCGTACCTCAGCGCTCTCATGGGCGCCGACGCGGTGCCCGGCTTCAACTGGATGCCACCGGTGTTCGGCCCGGTCGAGCCCTGGCGTCAGCGCTTCGAGGCCGCGCAGGGCCCGAGCATCCCGGCGATCACCGAGTGCCCGATCCCCAAGCAGCTCGACGGTGAGCCCGAGGTGGAGATCGCCTGCGACGGTGGCGACGGTGGCTCGGTCACGGTGCGGTGGACCTACGTGAACGACTTCGGCGAGGTCGCAGGTCGCGACGACGTGCGCTTCGACGTCGCCGTCGCGCAGGCCGCCAACGGCCCCGACGAGCGTGGCATCTCGCGCGCCGCCGAGCTCGAGGGTGTCGAGATGATCGACGAGGGCCGCGACGCGATCGTGCTGCGCGACGTCGCTGCCAACGACGGCAGCGGCTACGAGGTCGTGATCCCCTTCATCGGTGCGCAGGGACACTGGTCGATCGATCTGCAGCCCAAGCGCTTCTGCTTCGAGGAGCCGGATCGACGCCCGCATGCCTACGCACCGCCACACCACGTGGACGTCGACGTACTCGCCGCGTGTGGCTGACGCGAGGCTGCTACTCGTCCGCTGGCAACAGCGGGCGATCCTCGGCATCGCGGCGCTCCGCCGAGAGGAACACCGACTTGCGCGGCGCGGGTACGTCGGCCGGCGCCGCGGTGTCGGCCGTCGTCGCCGCGGGCGCAGGTGGCGGTGGCAGCTCGGGGATCGCGGCGGCGCTGGCCGTCGGCTTCGCAGCGGCGTTGCGCGAGCGCTTGCGCAGGTTGCCTCGCCCACTGCCCTCGGTCGTCGGTGTGGCGTCGAGCACGACGTCCGCGGCCGCGGGTGCAACGCTTCGCGGCGGCGTGGGCTCGGGCTCGACGGCCGCGGTGGGCGAGCGCGGCGCGACGATCGGGGTCGCCGTCGTCGCGACCACGGCGACCGCAGGCGCAGGCGGGGTCGTACCCGCGGGCGCGGGCACGTCGGCCGGCGACGCGACGACACCGGCGTTGCGCAGCTCGACCGCGGCCGGCTCGTCGACGCGGTCGCGTGTCGCACCGAGGCTCCACGCCGTGACCGCCGAGACCACGCCGGCGACCGCTGCGATCGCGACCCAGCCGGCCACGCGCGAGCGCGATCGCGGCGGTGCGGGCGGCGGCACCGCGACCGCCTGCGGCACCGAGTTGGCGGCGGGTCGCGGCGCGGCGCGGTCGAGCAGCTGGATGAGCCCGGTGTTGCCGACCGTCGGCGATCGTGACCCGCCAGCCTGCGGCGTCTGGCCGGTCGGCGGCACCGACGGCAGGCGGAAGAAGGTCGCGGGCACCACGTCGATCAACCGCTCGACGACGATGTTCGCGTCGGCCGGGCGTCGCGTGACCTCCTTTGCGAGGCAATCGTGGACCAGCGTGACCAGGCCCTCGGGGACCTCGTGATCGACCGGCAGCAGCTGGCGCAGGTCGCGGGGATGCTCGTTGAGCGTCTTGTAGAAGATGGTCGCGTCCTCGCAGCCCTCGAACGGTGAGACCCCGGCCAGCATGCGGTAGAACAACACACCGAGCGCGTAGACGTCGACGCGGAGATCCAACGCGCCGCCGAGGATCGCCTCGGGTGCGAGGTAACCCGCGGTGCCGAGCACGTAGCCCTCGGTCAGCGGCACCTCGTTGCGGAGGAACTTCGCGAGCCCGAAGTCGAGCAGCTTCACGAAGTTCGCGCGACCCTTGCGTTCACACAGCATGATGTTGGAGGGCTTGATGTCGCGAATCATCATCTCGCGCGAGTGGGCGTGGCCCACGCCCTTCAGGATCTGCGCGGCGATCGGCACGAACTCGCGCATGCCGACGCGCCCCGAGCGGGCTGTGAAGTCGCCGAGCGATTCGCCGTCGACCCACTCGGTGACGAGGAACGGGCGGCCACAATCGACGCCGGCGTCGAACATCGTGACGATGTTGGGGTGCTCGAGCGCGCGCAATCGTCGGGCCTCGCGCTCGAACCGCGCGATCGCGTCGGCATCGTCCATCCAGCGCCCGGCGAGCAGCTTCACCACGACGTCGCGCTCGGGGAGGTCGCCGCGCGCGGCCTCCTTGGCGAGGTACACGTCGCCCACGCCGCCGCGACCGATCAATCGCACGAGGGTGTAGACCCCGGCGACGACGCGCCCGCTGGCGGGTTCGTCGGGCAGCGGTCCGCTGCGCCGAGGCTTCGGCATGCCACTGGGGAAGCGTTCGGCGATCATTGGCTCTTCCCGAAACCGACCACGAAGTCGCTGTTGATGGCCGCCTCGTGGCAGTCCATGCAGAAGCTGACCCGACCGGCGTGCGTGATGGTGTCGTCGCGCAGCTCGAGCCAGTACCAGTCGTTGGCGGCGGGGTTGTAGCCGGCCGGGGCCTTGTACATGACGTTCAGCCCGAACATCCCGCCGTCGGCGTCGAAGTGCTCCTTGACGAGGATCGTCTCGACCGGGAACGCGGCGGTCACGGTCGGGTCGTCGGGGTCGATCGCCGCGAATGGTGCCATCGCGTCGGGCGTGCCCCACACCCGCACGGCGGCCGCGTCGGCGTGGGTCTCGGCGAGCTCGTGGACCTCGGTGAGTGGCGCGAGGTCGGCGTAAGCGACCGCGGCGGCGCGCACGAGCTCGACGTCGACCTCGACTGGGGCCCCGGTGTCGCTGGAGCCGAGGGTCTCGTCGTCGTCGTCCCCCGTCGCGCGGGGCAGTCGCTCGGGATCCGAACAGCCCAGCACCAACAGCGATGCAATCGTGAGTAGCTGCAATCGAATCATGGCTGTGCCTCCCCGACGACCGATTGCACCGGGACCTCGTCGTACACCAGCGCGGCCGCGTCCTCGCCGCGGTAGTACGGCACGTTGTCGATCGCCTGCGCCACGATCTGCAGGCGCACGGTGCCGACGCCCTCCGGCAGCACGAGGTATTGATCGGCCCGCAGCTGGTTCACCCGCGCGAGCCCCGGCGGGATCACCGAGCTCTGGTAGTCGAAGTTGCAGGCCGGTAGGCAGTTCGGCACGTCGGCGTCGACGTAGATGTGCACATAACCCTCGGGCCCGCCGGCGACCTCGCCGGGGGCGATGAAGCCCGGGTTCACCAGCGTGAAGTTCAGCGAGGCGACCTCGAGCTGCACCCGGGCGCCGTCGGCCGCGAATCGAGCGCCCGGCGGGGGCTCGACGATGGCGACGTGCTCGAGCCCGTCGTCGACCCAGAACGCGACGTGGGCGTCGGATTCGACATTCTCGAACCGCGCGCCGTCGATGTGGCGTGGGCTGAGCACGATGTGATGCAGGCCGCCGGTGGTCGGCATGTCCAGCGATGCGATGTCGAGGCCGGCCTCGAGGTCGCCGCCGGTGACCGCGTCGACCAGCGCACCATCGAGGTAGATCTCGACGTAGCCGGCGCGCGCGTCGTCGGAGGCGTCGTCCGAGAGCACCAGATCGCGCCCCTCGAAGCTCAACGGGATCGTGGCGTCGGCCGGGGAGAAGACCTGCAGCGGCGCGGGCGAGGCGATCTCGAGCGAGAGGCCGCGGAGCTCGGCCTCGGCGCGGCACAGACCCTCGGCGCAGGCCTGCCCGAGCGGACAATCCTCGTCCTGTGAGCAGACATAGACCGCCGAGGCCTCGGCGTCGAGCTCGGCGGTGTAGCAGCCGGCCAACAGCAGCAACGGAATCGTCGCCAACGTGGATTCGAAACGAAGCATGATCAGAACCTCCATCCATTCGGCGTGGGCGCCATGCGAGTCGCGATGTGCTCGGCGCGTCGGTGCTGCGTGCGACGGCGCACCAGCGCGGTGACCAGCAGCGCGGCTCCGACCACGCCGAGCGTCGCACCGGCGGCGATCGACGCGATCTGCAGGGTCTCGAGATCGCGGCCGCGCGCGTTCAGGTCCTCGGCCTGGGCGAGGCCGAGTCGCTCGGGATTGCTGCCGTCGCCGAGTCGCTCGACGCGGTCGCTGGCGCGGCGCGCCGCCAGCCCGAAGCCCAGACCGCCGGCGAGTGCGATCGCCGAGCCGAGCCCGAGCAGCGTGCTGCTGCTGATGAGCAGCGGACGAATGCTCTTCGCCCGCGGGTCGTCGACCGCCGGTGTGCTCCGGTGCGGCGCGTCCCGCTCGGCCCGCGGCGCGGGCGGCGAGGGCTCCACATCGCGCGGGGCGACCAGCGGGCGCAGCACCTCGAGTCGCTGGGCCACCAGCGCTCGCTCCTCGAGCGGGATCTTCGGCTGCGCGACGAACTGTTCGTAGTAGCGAACGGCCTCCGCGAGCTCGCCCTTCTCCTCGTAGATGCGACCCATGTTGAACAGGTCGGTGGCGTGGGGGGCGAGCGCGTGGGCGCGGCCGAAATCGTCGATCGCGCCCTGGAAGTCGTCTTCGAAGTAGCGCTGCTCGGCCTGCTTGCGCAGGCGCGCGGCCTCGTCTTCGTCTTCGTCGCTGTCGGGGCTCGCCGACGTGGCCGACGGATCCTCGGCCGGGGCTGCGACGGCGAGCGGCGCGATTGTCCACGGGCCCAGGGCCAGCGCGGCGATGAACCGGAAGCGTGGGCGTGCGGTCTTCACGGCGCCTCCGTGAGCGCGGCCGGCAGCGGCTCGCCGTCGAGGGCTCGCAAGAACGCTGCGAGCGCGCGCAGCTGGGTGGCGTCGAGCGCCAGCGGACGCAGGAGTTCGTCCTTGCTGCCCTCGAATGTGCCATACGCGGCGCCGCCGAGATCGTAGTGTCGAATGACGTCCTCGAGCGTCGCGAAGTTCCCGGTGTGCATATAGGGTGGTGTCAATCCGATGCTCCGTAGCGACGGCGTCTTGAAGGCGCCGACCTCGGCGCCTTCGGGCACGACGAAGTTGACAGGACAGGCGGTCTTGTCGGGGTGGTCGCTGTACGTCCCCGCGCAATTGAACTTGTCGGCGATGAGCTTCGCGACGCCAGCGGCACGCCCCTGGTCCATCTCGGGGACGTTCTCGCCGCTCTGTGGGATCGCGATGTTGTGGAACTCGCCGTCGGTGAAGTTGGGACCGTTGTGGCACCCCAGGCAGCGCCCCGCGCCGATGAACACGCGCAGGCCCGCCTTCTCTTCGTCGGTGAGCGAGGGGCTGTCGGGCGCGCCGGCGGCGAGGTCGTGCCACAGGCGATCGAAGCGCGAGTTGCGGCTCACGAGCAATCGCTCGTAGGCGGCGACGGCCTTGCCGAAGTTGGCATACACGCCCTCGATGGCGTCGCGCGACTCGGCCGGGAGCGCGTCCCATTCGGGCATGCCGGGCTTGTAGGTCGGGTCGACCAACGGGGTGCCGGTGTCGTCGCGCAGCGCGGGCATGGGCCCGAACACCGCCTCGTAGTCGTCGCGGTATTCGTCGTAGAGATGTAGCGCGACCTTGCTGCGGGTCGACGCCATCGCGGCACCGCTCTCGGGCACCGCGAGGGCCTGGGCCCACTGGCTGTCGGCGCGGCCGTCCCAGAACTGCCAGATCGGTCCGTCCTCGGTGGCGGCACCGAATGCGCCGTTGAGCAGCCCGAGTGAGGAGCGGCCGGTCACCGCGATGCCGCTCGAGAGATTGGCTCGTGAGTCACCGAAGCCGGCGGCTGGGTCGTGGCAGGTGACGCACGAGACCTCACCGTTGGCGCTGTAGCGGGGGTCGAAGAACAATCGCTGGCCCAGCAGCGCCGCATCGGGGTCGTCGGCGAACGCATTCGACGGATCGGGGTGCGGTGCGTCGGGCAGTGGTCCGAGCCACGCGAGGATCGTGCGGACCTCGTCGTCGTCGAAGAAGGCCGTCGGGCCGCCGTCGTCGCTGGAGCTCGATGCGCCGCCGTCGCTCGACGACTCGTCGGCTGCGGGCGGGCCCGGCTCGGGGTCGGCGTTGCACGCCGACGCGACTGCGGCGAGCAGTGCGAGTGCGGCAAGCGATGGCGGCCGACGAACCGTGGCTGTCGATGGCGGAATGCGATGAATGGAGCGCGTGCGCATGAATGATGAGCCTCCGCGGAGGTTCTCGACGAACGATCCGAAGGACGAAAGTGACGACGAACTCGCGATCGTTCGACCGGGGACGATCATTCGATCGCGTGCAATCCTGCGGTTTGCAGGTCGGCGCGAAGCTGCCCCGCCGCTGCGATTGGCTGCGGTGGCAGACGATGATTCAGCTCCGCCCGGGCGGTGAGCGACGACCCGAATGTTCGGGTGTCACGGGCGACGAACGGCAATGTCGAGCATAGCGGTACCGCTCGGGTGCGGCAAGTATCACGTGCTGCAAAATATGTATTCCACCGCTCGTTTGACGGTGCGCGATGTCGATTCCGTGCCATCGCGAGTTCGGCCGCCAGTGCCCGTTTGGCCGCCGTCTGGCGAGGTTTTCAAAATGGTCCGCAGGGTCGACTCGAAGTGGCCGAGCGGTCGTCGTCGTCCGTCGGGCCGCGCGGCCATCGAGCGCCGTCGCCCCGTCGCGAGCGCGAGTCCCATCGTTGGCCGCGTGCCACCGTGAATGGGGGGTCCGATCGCGGACACTCTGCCAGCGGCCGGTGTGCGCCGCACGTCGCTCGTGGGCGCGGGGGCCGTGGCGTTGGCGCAACATTGTGTTGCGGTCGGGCACCCGCGCGGCCCCGTGTGGCGCGGGCCGGGTGGCGCTACGCTGCTGGCCATACGGCCGTGACGCAGCAACGACCCAACCGCCGCCAGATGCTCGTCGGCTCGCTCGCGGGCGCGGCGACCGTCGCGGCGGGTTGTGCCCGAGCGCCGTCGTCGTCCGCCCGAGAGGATGCACCCATGACCGCCACCCGCCAGCGCATGCCCGTCGCCTATGTCCCCCACGGGGGCGGTCCGTGGCCGTTCGTCGAGATGGGCCTCGACCGCGGCGAGCTGGACGCGCTCGCGGGCTACCTGCGCGGCCTCGCGTCGCTGCCGCCCGAGAAGCCGACCGCACTGTTGGTGGTGTCGGCCCATTGGGAGGCGCCCGTGCCCACGCTGATGACGGCGGCCCAGCCTCCGATGCTCTACGACTATTACGGCTTCCCCCCCGAGTCGTACACCATCACGTGGCCGGCCCCGGGGGCGCCGGCGCTCGCGGGGCGGGTGCGGACGTTGTTGGCCACCGCCGGCTTCGAGAGCGCGCAGGACGATGTCCGGGGCTTCGACCACGGGACCTTCGTGCCGCTCAAGCTGACCTACCCGGACGCGGACGTGCCGACGCTACAGCTGTCGCTGGTGCGGGGTCTCGATCCCCAGCAGCACCTGGCGCTCGGGCGTGCGCTGGCGCCGTTGCGCGACGAGGGCGTGTTCATCGTCGGCAGCGGGATGTCGTATCACAACATGCGCGGCTTCAACGATCCGCGCGCGCGGACCGACGCCGAGACCTTCGATGGGTGGCTGCGCGAGACGTGCACGAACGCGCCAGCCGACCGCGATGCCGCGCTCGCGCGGTGGAGCGAGGCGCCCGCGGCCCGGCGGGCGCACCCGCGTGAGGAGCACCTGCTGCCGCTCATGGTCGTGGCCGGTGCCGCGGGGGACGACCGCGGCCGCAGTGGCTACCAAGGTGAGATCTTCGGCAAGCGGATCAGCGCGTATCACTTCGGCTAGGACCAATCCGAGTCATCGCACTGGCGCGAGCTGGCGCGTCGCCCGGGCGAGCCCGGCGATCACGGGGTCGAGAGCACGATCGAGATCCGCTGAGCACCGCCGTCGGTCGCGACCAGGTCGGGAATCGCGTCGGCGTTGGCGTATCCCGACGCCAGCGAGTAGACCGGGCCGGCCAGCGGTATTGCCAGCGGTGGCTGCAGGCCGCCGTCGCCGTCGCCGGGGTAGACCCACAACGACTGGCCGCCGACGTGACCGACGACGACGTCGGGCGCGTCGTCGCCGGTGACGTCGAGCAGCAGCGTGTGCTGCGGGTCCTCGTCGGTGGTGTAGCCGACCGGGTCGGCGAAGCCGCCGGCGCCGTTGCCCAGCTGCACGAACACCTGCGCGAGCGTGACGTCGACGTACACGAGGTCGCCGTGGCCATCACCGTCGAGGTCGCCGCCCGAGACACCGCGCGGGAGATCGCCGCCGTCGTCGATCATGATGCTCGAGCCGAAGCTGGCGTCGCCGTTGCCCAACCGCACGATCAAGCGCTGCTCACCGTAGGCCTCGTAGACGTAGATGAGGTCGGTGTCGCCGTCGCCGTCGAACTCGCCGAGTCCCATCGCGTGCACCGGGCCGCCGAGTCCGAACCCGCCCAGGCCGAGCGGCGCGCCGTCGCCCGTGCTGCGGAGCACCTCGACGCCCATGCTGGTACCGACGATGATGTCGTCGCCGGCGTCACCATCGAGCTGCGTGATCAGCAGGTGGCTCGGCGGATTGTTGGCCGTGAGCAGGGGCTGGATCGCGAAGCCGCCACCGCCGTTGCCGCGGGCGATGGACACCGACGAGTCGTACTCGTTCACCCCGACGATGTCGGTGTTGCCGTCACCATCGACGTCGCCGATCTCGGCGGCGATCGAAACCATCGTGACCCCGCCGAGGCCGGGTCCGAAGCTACCGTCGCCGACCCCGAGGTGGACCACGACACCATCGCCGATGAGGTAGACCACGTCGCGATCGCCGTCGCCGTCGAGGTCGGCGAGCCGACCCGAGAACATCACGTCGCTGCCGTCGACGAGCGTGATGTCGTCGAAGCACAGCTCGCCCACGGCCGCCACGCCGTCGCCGCAGATCGCCACGGGCTCGCCGGTGCTGCCGTCACCGTCGGTCGACCCCGCCTCGGTCGTGCCGTCGTCGCCGTTGCCGGTGCCCGCGCTGGACTCGCTGTCGCCGCTGCTGTCGCCGCTCGGGCCGCCCGACGTCGCGTCGGAGCTCGTGTCGTGCGCGCCCGACGATCCCGAGCCATCGGCCGAGGTGGCCGCGCCCGTCGTGGTCGGATCGGTCGCGTCGGGCGAGAAGCAGCCGCCGGTGAGTAGGGTCCAGGCAAGGGTTCCACGGCGACGCATGACCCATGGAGGACGGCGGGGCCGGGTGTGACAGCCTCCGGGCGCCGAAACCGGGGCGCGGGTCCGCGCCGTCTCGGGGCTTCAGCGCCAGCGAAAGTCGGCGATGCAGTGCGCGGGCGAAGTCTCGAGCACGTGCACCTCCACCGCCGTCGCGCCGGCGAGCCGGAGGATGCCCTCGACGCGACCGGTGGTCGCGTACCACATGGGCTCGGTGTAGCCGGCGGTGCCCTCCGTCACGACGCGGGCACAATCACGCGTGAGCGTCACCCAGGTCAGGGTGCCTTGGGAGTTGTATTGACGCCACGCGCGCTCGAGGCGACGCAGGGTGGTCTCGTAGTCGGCCACGCGCAGGAAGATCGAGTACACGCCGCCGAAGTCGGTGCGCGCCGCCTCCACGCCGACGCGGCGATTGACGTCGAGATCACCCGCGCCGAGCACCTCGCGGATGGTCTCGTGCAGGGCCGCGCTGAGGTGGATCGGGATCATGCGCGTGGGGATGAGCGGCCGATCCAGCTGCTCGGCCACGCCGGCCGGTAGTGCCGCGCGCACGCGCATCCACGCCTCGGGTCCGAACAGTCGCTCGACGCCTGCGATCGCGCTGCGCACCGCGGTAGCCTTGACGTGCACCTGCTCCCATCAGTGTAGCCCCGAAGGGTGCGCGCGAGGGTGCCGTTGCGGTGCAGTCCCGGTTCCGTGCGCGCGCGCAGCGATCACGGGATCGGGGGTGCCTCGCTGATGCGCTCGACCGCGCTGCCGCCGGCGTAGGCATAGCTGACGTTGGCGTCGAAGCCATACACGTCAATGCCCGCGTTCTTGTCGGAGATGAGGACGTGGGCCCCGGGATCGATCGGCACGCGCGCATACGACCACGACTCGCCGGCCAGGGGCGGCAGCTGCTGCCACTGTGTGACCGACTGCCCGTCGAGGGTCACGTCCGCGCCCTGTGGTGCGAAGATCGTGACCGTGCTCTGTGCGTAGCCGGCGGGCGACAAGAACACGTAGCGCGTCTGCAGCTGTGAGATCGACGGCTGCGCGATCATGCTGGGGTCGCCCGAGCTGCTCGGCGTGGGGTTCTCGAGGCCGTTGAAGAGGAACTGCGTGACCGCGAACGGGTGCTCGGGATCGCTGCTCACGACCAGCGGGGCGGCCGACGCGAAGGCAGCGGTTTCGTTCGCATCCAGCGAGTCGGGCGCTCCGGCGGGCTTGCTGCCGCCGTACTGCAGCTGCGTGCCGTCGAAGGCCGCGGTGATGCGATAGGTCGCGGGGGCATCCTGGCGTGGGTCGGCCGGCAGCGGCGGCGGCGGGGCGATGTAGCTGGCGCCCCACGCCACCAGCGGAAGCATCTGGTGCTCGACGTGGTCGAGGCAGCACTTCGTCGCCGTTGCTGGTTCGCGCGCGCTGACGTTGCCCGAGAACACGGCAATCGGATGATCGGCGATCACTCGCGTGCCCGAGAGGTTGCCATACGGGTTGCCGGTGGCCGAGTCGGGCTTCGAGAGGATCGTGAAGACCTGCCCGCGGTTGAGCACCGCACCCTCCCATGGGCCGTCGGCGAGCTCGGCGGTGGGATAGAACGACACATGGGTACCATCGACGGTTGCGACCGCGCTGACGAACGCGCCGGCGTCGTAGCCCTGCGTCTCGAAGGATCCCGGTGGGTACATCGAGAGTCGCACTGCATCCGATGTGACCGCCAGGTAGTCGGCCTCGAGCACGTGGGCCGGGAGCAGCGACGACGCGTCGTTGGAGTACACCGGCGTGAGGTTGTCGAGTGGCTGGAACTGGTATGCGGTGATCGGCACGTCACTCGAGATGCGATAAGCATCGGCACCGCCGTTCTTCGTCGGGTCGACGTTCTGCATCGGCGGCCGGAACGTGTGCGTGTGCAGCGGGGCGATGGTCGCGGTCTCGAGCGCGGTCGCGCCGTTGCTGCTGTAGATCGACACCGTCGCGGCCTGTGCGTCGGAGACGTTGGCGACCACCACTGCGAACTGCTGGTTGGCCGCGATGTCGTAGCTGAACGGCTCCGATGCGAGCCAGCCGTTGGGCAGATCGACCGCCCAGAACTCGCAGCCGGCGTTGGTACGGATCGCCAGCGCGTCCTGGCAGGTGCCGGGGATCTCCGCCACCGCACCGCCGACGTCGAGCTTGAGGCCGTCGGGGATGTCGATGCCGTCGTCGCCGGTCGAGCTGCCACCGGGCATCTGGCAGGTGCCGTCGATGCACGCCAGCCCGAGCCCGCAGTTGTCGTCGACGAAGCACGTGCCCGGCTGCGCCGAGGGCACGCAGGCGGTGGAGACGAGCACGCAGGCCAGGGGGAACGCGATGCGGTTCACAAGGCGGTAGGTGCTGGGCCCGGAGATTTCGATCCGTTGCCGGGGATCGAAATTCCCACGGCCCGCACTTGTCCGCCGTGCGTCGCCTTCGTGCTCCACTCTCCATGGTCTTGGCCGCGGCCGTGGCGCTGCCGGTCGCGCAGCGCTCGAGGACGGCGGCCGCCATGCCGGTCCCCGCGACGGCCGCTCCCGACGACGTGCTCGCGGGACCGCGCGGGCTCGATCCGGATCGGCTGGTGAAGGGCGAGGAGGCGGCCTACCAGGCGTACATGCGCGGCAAGCGAGCCCACGAGGGCGCCGACTTCGATGCTGCGTTGGTCGCGTTCGGCGATGCGCTGCGTCTGTTGCCCGACGAGCGGCCCTACGCGCGCAGTCGCGGGTCGGTCGCGCTGTGGATCGCCCAGTGCCACGCGCAGATCTACGGCCTGCGCGGTGACCTCGAGGCGCTCGCAGCCGAGCGGACGGTACTCGAGGCCTACGCGGCGCGGCTCGGGGAGATCGCGACGGATGCCGCCGATCGCAGCGCGAAGCAGTCGCTGGTCGAGGCCCGCATGAAGGAGATCGACGCCGAACGGCAGCGGGTCTCGGGCGAGCACGGCGATGCCGACGCACAGATCGACGCCAGCCTGCGAGGTGACTACGAGGGCGTGAGTGCGTCGAGCTGGGCGCCGCGGGTCGAGGACCTCGCGTGGTACCGCCGGCGCGACGATCCGCGCGCGCGCAGCCGCCAGGCCGACGATGTCGATCCTCAGCCGCAGCCGGGCGAGACCGACGAGTCCCATCGCCGCAAGGG
>WBZX01000900.1_pt1 | contig 24551 bp, 21 predicted proteins | sample 5204211 | NCBI WGS metagenome assembly WBZX01 (sample SAMN12344362, study PRJNA552823) | activated sludge metagenome | biome: Activated sludge suspended growth; feature: Nitrification reactor; material: Wastewater; isolation source: activated sludge from nitrification reactor of wastewater... | reverse complement strand
CCGCAGCCGCAATCGCACTCGTCGTCGCCGTAGTACGCGGGGTTGCAGGTCCAGCCGTCGATCACCGGCGCGGTGCCGACCAGGCCGTCGACGATGTCGACGCAGCCGCCACCGTCGACCACGGTCGACACGCCCATGTCGTCGATCGTGACCTCGACCAGGCGGACGCCCGTGAAGGTGCTGCTGAAGAAGCCGCCGGCGACCGGCAGACCCGAGTACTCCACCGAGCCCTGCGACTGGAAGTAGATGCGGGTCGGGACGCCCATGGCGTCGGCGTCCTCGAGCAGCACCACGCAGTGCTCGCAGGTGGAGAGGTTGTCGTCGGGCGCCATCGACAGATCGAAGGTGCCGCCGTCGTCGTTGGCGAGCACGACCGTGAACTGGTCGAGCGTCATGTCGTCGCCGATGAGGTCATCGGCCTGGGTGAAGAACAACCCCGGGTTGTTCGATGCGTCCATCATCTCGGTGGCGGTCACCTGCACGCAGTCGCTCATGGCGCCGGTCGAGCTGCTGCCGCTACCGCTGCCGTCCGACGACGACGACCCGTTGGTCGGGTCGGTGGTGCTGGTGTCGGTCGGGTCGGTGGTGCCGCTGCTGTCGCCGGTCGGGTCCGTCGTCATCGTCGTCGACGTCGCCGTGGTCGTCTCGGTGGTGGCGTCGGTGGTGTCGGCGCTCGTCGAGTTGGTCGTGGTCAGGGTGACCGACGGGTCGTCGTCGCTGCTGTCGTTCGTGGTCGAGGTGTCCGCGTTCGTGGTCGTGGTCTCTTCGCTGTCGCCCGGGCAGGCGGACAGCAGCACGACGGCGGCGAGGGACGGCAGAAGAGTGATGAGCTTGGTGTTGCGCATGGGATCAGTTCGTCTCTTGCAAGGGGTTGGCGTCGCGTGACGCACTCGGGGACATCGCGTGACATCCGAGGTGTCGTGTGCGGCGCATCGCGCGGCCGCGGGGCCACGTGGAGTGGGCGCGGCGCGGCCGCGAAGGCGCACCCTTTACCGCGCATCGGACTCGGTGCGCAGCACACCCACCTGGAGATTCCTCATGCGGAACCCCATAAGCCCGAAATTTCGCAGGATTTTCGCTTGCGACGTGGCGCCAAAGGGCAACGCAGATCGCACGAAGTTGCCCAGCGCCGCGCCCGCGCTCAACCGCCGCGCAGGAACGTGGCGGCCGGCTCGAGCACCGTGCGGCGCCACTGCAGGGTCGCATGCAGGCCACCGACGAAGGTCGGCTCGACGCCGGGCAGTCGCATCTCATCGACCGCGACCACGCCGTCGTCGTCGCCCTCGACCAACGGATTGAAGCCGCGGGCATCACCGCGCCCCCCGGCCAGCACCAACACGTGGGCGCTGGCCGGCAGCGCCGGCAGCCGTGCGACCCGCTCGGGCTGCAGCTCGTCGGCGGCGTGGCCGTACAGCAGGCGAAACGCCCGGCGCCCCTGGTTGCGCGCGGCGAGCTGCGAGCCGCGGTTGGGCGGTGACAGCATCACGACGCGCTGCTCGTCGCCCAGCGTCGCCGTCGTCAGGTACTTGCGCACGACCAGGGCGCCCATGCTGTGGGTCAGGAAGCCGAGCACCGGCGGCCGCGGCCCCAACCACTGCTGCACGAACGCGTCGAGCCGTTGCGCGTGCTGCTCGAGGGTCGCGCTGCGCGTGGCGTAGTCGAACGCGCGCGGCTGCAGGCCGCGGCGCCGCAGATACGCCGCGGTCGGCCACATGCCGAGCGACGAACGCAGCGCGCCGTGCAGCAGCACCACCGGGATCGCGCTCATCGTCGCGCCCGCCCGCCGCGGGTCGCCGTCACGGCGGTCGACTTCGCGACCGCGCGCAGCCGGGTCCGCAGCACCACCGCCAGCACCGCGACGACGCACAGGGCCGCCAGCTGGCCGCGCGATGCCGGCCCCACGACGGCCGGCGCACGATCGGCGCGCATGGGCTCCTCGACGAAACTCCGCACGGCGACCAACACCAGCGCGACACCGATCGCGTGCTGCCCCACGAAGCGCCGACGCGCGCGCTGCCACCACCACAGCCCGCCTGCGAGCAGCCCGCCCAGCACCGCCACCAGCTGCGTCGGGTAGACCGGCAACGAGCTGCTGGCCGTCCGCGGCAGCAGCTGCGACAGCTCGCGGCGGTGGGCGAGGTACGCCGGCGAGCCCTCGGGGAAGCGCAGCGCAAACCGGGCCTCGGGGGCGTAGGCCCCGTAGCCCGCGCCCGACAACAGCGCGCCGAACCCCTCCAGCGCGACCGCGAGCGCGACCGCGGGCGCGAGCACGTCGAGCCACGCCATCGCCGGGACCCCGACACGTCGGCACTGCAGCAGCGTGATGGCCAGCGCGAAGGCCACCCCGGCGCCGGCGGAGAGCTCACCCGAGCGCAGCGCCAGCAGCGAGATCCAGCCCTCGAAGGCGGTCGGGTGCTGCAGCAGCCACACCGCCCGCGCTCCCACGAGTCCGAACGCCACCGCGAGCACATAGCTGCCGCCCAGGCGGTCGGCCGGCAGCCCCTCGCGGGTCGCCAGCCGGATCGCCAGCACCCAGCCGCTCACCAGCGCGAGCGCGACGAAGAAGCCGTAGGCCGAGACCTCCCACGCGAGCCCCGGGATCGTGAACAGGATCGGTGACACGGTCGAGGCGCCGCCACTAAAGCGCACCCCACGGGCGGCTGCAAGGCCGTCCGGGCTCGACGTGGACGCGCACGCGCTATCATGCGCCGGCGCCCCCTTCCCGAGGGAGGTCCGCAGGGCCAGCCTTGTTGAGCAACCGCAGCGAGAGCTGGAACTCGTCGTTCGACGCCTACGCGGCCGCCCGTCGGCGCGTCGCCTGGGCACTGGTGGTGCTGGTGTTGGTGGTCGCGGTCGGTGCCGCCGGCTACTGGTACATCGGCTGGCTGCAGAGCCCTGGTCTGTGGCGGCTGCGCGACTGCGTGTACATGACCGTCATCACCATCACGACGGTTGGTTACGGCGAGATCCTCGACTTCCAGGCGATCCACGGCGGCCGCGAGTGGACGCAGCTGCTCCTGGTGTTCGGCGTCGCCGCCGACCTCTACGTGGTCTCGACCATCACGAGCTTCTTCGTCGAGTCGGACTTCGTGAACATCCGACGGTGGCGCAAGTTGGAGCGTCGCATGCACGACATCTCGAACCACTACATCGTGTGTGGCATCGGCCGCACCGGCATCCACGTCGTCAACGAGCTGGTCGCGGTCGGTCACGACGTGGTCGCCGTCGACGGCGACGAAGCCGTGCTCGAGGAGCTCCGCGAGCGCGGCATCCTCACCGTGCACGGCGATGCCACCGACGACGACGTGCTCGACCGCGCCGGCCTCCGCCGCGCCAAGGGCGTGGTCGCCACCCTCGACGACGACAAGACCAACATGTTCGTGGTCGTGAGCGCGCGGCAGACCAACCCCAAGCTGCGCATCGTGGTGAAGGCGCTGTCGCCCTCGGCCGCCGAGAAGCTGCGCCGCGCCGGCGCCGACGCGGTCGTCACGCCCAATTTCATCGGCGGCATGCGCATCGCCTCGGAGCTGCTGCGGCCCCACGTCGTGCGCTTCCTCGACGAGATGCTACGCGACAAGGACGCGCGCCTGCGGATCGAAGAAGCCACGATCACCGCGGCGGGATCGCTGGCCGACAAGACCCTGCGGGCGGCGAACCTGCGCGAGAGCGCGGGGGTCCTGGTGCTGGCCGTGCGCTCGGCCGACGGCGGGGTCAACTACGTGCCGCCGTCCGACCTCGAGCTGCGCGTCGGCCAGACCCTCATCGCGATCGGCCGGCCCGACGAGATCGCCGCGCTGCGGCGACTCGCCGGCGCCTGAAGGCCCCGCGTCACTCCTCGGCGTAGACCGCCTCTTCCTTCTCCTGCGCTTCCTTGCACTGGATGCACAGCTGCGCCTCGGGACGCGCCTGCAGGCGCTTGAGCGAGATCGGGTCCTCGCACTCCTCGCAGATGCCGAAGGTGCCCTCGTCGATCTTGCGCAGCGCGTGTTCGATCTTGTCCATCAGGAAGCGCTCGCGACCACGAAGACGGAACGAGAACGCCTGCATGTACTCCGAGGAGGCCTGGTCGACCTCGTCCATGCGCTCGTCCGAGTCGATCACCATCTCGTGATCGAGGGTTCGCTTCGCCTCGTGTAGCAGCCGGTTGCGCTTCTCCTGCAGAACCTGGCGGAAGTCTTCGATCTGCGACTTGTTGAGCGCCATGTGGTGGTCTTTCGCGAGCCGAGCGGTAACCGCGGTTGGGCCGGAGATGGCCCCCCTGGCGGTTCCACGGGACCGCGAAAGATAGGCCCCAAGACCGGCCTCGACAACAGGGAAATCGGCGTGCGTTCACTTTTCGAGCCCACGCCGCCGGGGCCCTCGCACCGCCGGCATGGCGTCGCCGTCGGCGGCCGATGGGATCGTGATCGGCGGCCACGCGTGCGACCGGACCATTCGGCCGTGACCCGTGCGCAGACGATGGCAGTGGGTTTGAAACGTCGTTCAGACGCGGAGGTGACACGGCGCCGTGGGCCGCACGCGAGCGCCGGGGCACGGTCGTCGCGCGCGGCCCGAGGTGCCCTTGGCGGCTCGCGCGACGCGTCGCGGCGGCGGCTCGAGATCCGCCGCGCGACGGCGCGATCGCGATCGCAACGCGAGCACGAGCACCGCGGAGGCACCGATCGCCCGTCGACGCAGTTGACAAGTTTTCGCACCCCATCCTACCCTGCAGCAGCGTTTCGCCCCACGTTCTACCGCCCGCCTGAAAGACCGAACGAAGAGAGCCCGAACCGATCATGGCAAGCTCCGACAAGCGCAAGCAGAGCCTCTACTTCCCGGAACAGATGTTGAAGGAGATCCAGGAGGAGGCTGCCCGACAGGACCGCTCGCTCTCGTGGATCGTGCAGAAGGCGTGGAAGATCGCGCGCAAGGACATCATGAAGTATCCGAGCGTCAACGAACTCGCCGACGACGCGCCGGATGACGAGCGCGGCCGGGACGAGTGAGCGACGCGCCGGCGCAGCCGCCCGCCGGTGACGCCGGCGGCGGCCCGACGCCGAGTTCCCAGTTCGACGAGGCCCTCCCGACCGGGCGCATGGTCGAGCGGCACGGCGCGACCCTCTGGACCGGCGCAACCGGGCCGCTGGACGCGCCGTGCGTGCTGATCCTCGATGGCATCGGGTGCAGCGGCTGGGCGTTCCGCCGCGTGGTGCCGCGGCTGTCCGAGCGCCTGCGGGTGATCCAGATGCACTACCGCGGGCATGGGCGATCGCCGCAACCGGCGCGTCCGTGGCGGCTGTCGATGCCCGACCTCGCGGACGACGCCGCCGCGGTGCTCGAGCACTGGGGCATCGATCACGCGATCGTGGTCGGGTTCTCGATGGGCTTCCAGGTCGCGCTCGAGGTGTTCCGCCGCCATCGCGCCCGTGTCGACGCGCTGGTCTCGATCGCCGGCCCGTCGGGACGCGTGCTGTCGCAGTTCCAGGGCACGGACGTGTTCGGCCACGTGCTGCCACTGCTGCAGGCGGCGACGCGCCACGCCTCCGAGTTCTCGCTGAAGCTGTGGCGTACGGTGCTGCCGTCGCGCTGGCTGCCGCTCATCGGGCTGCACACGCAGCTCAACCCGATGCGCATCGAGCTCGGCGACCTCGAGTTCTACCTGCGGCAGATGTCCGAGATGAACCCCGAGCTGTTCGCCGACATGCTCGGCGAGGCCGCGCGTCACTGCGGCGAGGACATCCTGCCGCGGGTGCGGGTGCCGTCGCTGATCATCGCCGGCGCCGGTGATCGCTTCGTACCGGTCGAGACCCTGCGCAAGATCGCGTTCGCGATGCCGCGCTCGCAGTGGCTGGTGATCGACGGCGCCTCCCATGCGCTCCCCGCCGAGTACGGCCCGGAGCTGGCCGAACGGCTGCTGCGCTTCGCCGACGAGGTCCACGCGGAGCAGCGCGCGTCCGCAGGGGTCGCGACCTGAGCCACCGCCGTCGCGCCGCCGAGCGGGCGCAGCCGTGTGCTCGGCCTGCCCTTCCCCTGGAAGCGCGAACGCGGCCCTAAGGCGCCGGCGCCGGCGGGGCCGACTCGCGCGCCGCGTCGTCGGCCTTGATACCCGCGCGCACGAGCGACTTGAGGGTCTCGTTGCGCTCGATGTTGCCGAGGATCTTCACCAGGTCGTCGTGGACCTTGCTGTCGCTGATGAGCTTGCCCAGCGTGCCCTCGCCCTTCTCGACCTTGGCGGTGATCGACGCGACCTTACCGGTCACGCGCTCCACGTCGCCGAGGATCTTCTCGAGGTCGGCCACCATCTGGCCGTCGGGGTCGCGCAGCAGCTTCGCCACCAGGCTCTTGTTCTTCGGGTCCTCGAGGTCCTCGAGCAGCTTGCGGATGCTGGTCGCGACCTTGCGGCCGTCGTCGACCAGCGGCTGTACGTTGTCGTCGAGCTTGCGCAGCGTCGAGTTGGCGCGGTCGACGAAGGCATCGAGGCCCGCGGCGGTGTCCCGGACCTTGCGCAGCGTCACGCCGACGTCCTCCTTGAACGCCGGGTCGTTGAACAACGCGCCGACCAGGCCCTCGCCGCGCGCAACCTGGCCGGTGATGGCACTCAGGTTCTCGAGCGTGGTCTTGACCGAGCCGATGGTGCGCTCGTCGTTGAGCTCCGAGAACAACGCCGAGATGCCCGAGAGGCTGGTGTCGACCTTGTCGGTGAGACCCTCGATGCGACCGCGGAAGAGCTCGATGTCCTCGAGCAACGACGGTGTCGACTGGATGCGGCGCTCCTCGCCCAGGGGGTCGCGCATGCCCGGCGTGATGTTGATGAGCTGGTCACCCAGCACGCCGTTGCTGGCGACGGTGGCGCGGCTGTCGCTGCGGATGAGCTCGAGCTTGTCCTCGAAGACCTTCATCGTCACCTGCACCCGGCGATGCTCGGTGTTGAAGCGAGCGCAGACGCCGACCGGGCCGTTCCACTCGGTCCGTCGTGCGCGGCGCTTGAACTCGGAGGTCACGCAGACCTCGTCGTCGGCGCAGTCTTCGCTCGACAGACACGGCGGGTGCATGCCCTTGGCCGCGTAGGGCTCGAGATCGCCGCACTCGCCCGACGGCGCGCAGAAGAGGAACTCGTCGCAGTTGTCGGTGCGCCCCGCCCCGTGGCGGCCGACGTCCTCGGTCAGCGGGTCGCACAGGTAGCGTCGGTTCACGAAGTCGATCGACTCGACCTTGCCGATCTCGACGCCGGCGAGCTGCACCGGCGAGCCACGGCGCAGACCCGTGATCGTGCGGAAGTCGGTGTGGATGTTGGTCTTGGACTCCCAGGTGCCCTCGACCTGTCCGATGATGAACAGCGACGCGAACAGCATCACGCCCAGCGCGACGACGAAGCCGCCGACCACCAGTCGCGTGCGGGCCTCGTTCTTACGCGCCACTTTGCTGCTCCTGCGTGCGGCCGTCGCGTCCGTGGCCCCGCCGCAGCGTGCCGTGGATGAAGTCGCGGACCTCGGCCTCGGCGCTGTGCCACATCTGCTCGACGGTGCCGGTGAAGGGGAACCGGCGCTCGAACAGCATTGCCACGCGATCGGAGACCTTGCGCGCGGTCGGCATGTCGTGGGTCACGACCACCGAGGTCACCCGCAGCTCGCGTTGCAGCTTCATGATCATCTTGCCGATGTTGGTGATGTTCACGGGGTCGAGCCCGGTGGTCGGCTCGTCGTAGAGGATAACCTCGGGCTCGATCGCGATCGAGCGTGCGAGTGCGACACGCTTGCGCTCACCGCCCGAGAGGGTCGCGGGCATGGCGTCGAGCAGATCGGCGCCCAGCGCCACCATCTCGAGGCACTCGCGCGCCCGCTCGCGAATCTGGCCGTCGCCGAGCTGGGTGTGCTCCCGGAGCGCATAGCCGATGTTCTCGAGCACGGACATCGAGTCGAACAGTGCCCCGCCTTGGAACACGTAGGCGACCCTGCGCCGGATCTTGCGCAGGCCTTCGGCGTCGAGGGCGTCGACGTCCTGGCCGAGCACCCGCACCTTGCCGGCATCGGCCTGCAGCAGACCGATCATCATCTTGAGGCACACGCTCTTGCCCTTGCCGCTGCCGCCGATGATGCTGAGGGTCTCGCCCGCGAAGACCTGCAGCGACATGTGCTCGTAGACGTGCAGGGCGCCAAACGCCTTGCTGACGTCCTCGAACTCGACGACCGGAGCGGCGGCCCGCACGGTCACGTCCTGCGTGGCCATCCGCGTCACCGGCCCTACGAGAACACCATGGTGAGGTAGAAGTCCGCGATGATGATGCAGATCGAGATCGCGACCACGGTCTCGGTCGTCGCGGCGCCGACGGCCTCGGTGCCGAACTTGGTGTTGAAACCCTGGTAGCAGCCGATCAGCCCCACCAGCATGCCGAAGGTGGTGGCCTTGACGAGGCTCGAGATGTAGTCGAGCGGCGCGAGCTCCTCGACGTAGGTCTCGTAGAAGTAGCCGGCCGGCACGCCGAAGATCCACTCGCCGATCAACATGCCGCCGAGCAGCGCGAGCAGGTTGCCCCACACCACCAAGAGCGGCTGCGAGAAGGTCGCCGCGACCACCCGCGGCCACGCGAGCTTCTTGATGGGGTCCGCGCCCAGGGCCGCGACCGCGTCGATCTGCTCGGTGACCTTCATCGAGCCCAGCTCGGCGGTCATGCCGGCCGCCATCTTGGCGCCCACGGTCAGCGCGACCAGGGTCGGCACCAGCTCGCGCACCAGCGCCAGCGAGCTCGCGTCGCCCAGCGCCATGGTGGCGCCGAAGTCCTTGAGCGCGTAGCCGAACTGCCAGGCCAGGATCATGCCGATGAACAGCGACATGAAGGTGGCGATCGGCAGCGAGCGCACGCCCTGGTGGACCATCTGCGCGGCGATGTCGTCGATGCCCCACGGCCGCCGCGGACCCGCGCGCAGGATCGTGAAGGCCATCTGGGTCAGCCCGCCGAGCCAGTCGAGGCCCGACAAGACGATCTGGCCCAGGCGGCCGATCGCCTTCATGCGCCCACCAGCGGGAAACGAAAGCCACCGACGACGCGATCGAACGCGGCGTGGCCCTTGGCGTAGCCGTCGGGGGGCGCCGAGTAGCGCAGGTCGAACAGGCAGCCGTCCTTCTTCACGACCACGAAGTCGTTGCGGCGCGGGACCCCGTCGAGCTCGGCGTCGACCACGGTCCGCAGTGCGGCCCTGCGCTCGAGCTTCAGCTCGACCTGGGAGACCACGGTCCACTTGGTCCAGTCCATCCGCAGATGATCGGTGTACTGCTCCAGCGAGCTGTCGCCCTGGTCCGCGCACTGGGCATGGAGCTCGATCACCGCCCCCAGGTCCGGCTCGAGCCACGCGACCTGGAGGTCGCCGCGGTCGGTGATCGGCTGCCAGCCGCCACCCGGGAGGCCGAAGGCATACGTCGCCTCCTTGCGGGCCCGCGAGGCCGGCGCGCGGTGGCGCAGGTATCGATCACCCTGCCAACCCCGGCAACCGCTGGAGCTCGTCAGTACGCAGATGGCGACCAGGGCGAGGGTCCTCAAGGGCTGTCCGCCTCCGCCCGAACCACGTGCGGTCTTGCACGGCCAGGCCGCGCGGAGTCTAACCCAAATGGCCGCCGGGGCTCGGAAACCGACGCGGGCGAGCACCCGGGAACCCGCGGCCGGATGGTCCGGGGTGCGCAGGCGGCCGTCGCTTTCGCGCAGCCAGGTGCACACCCGCGCCGCGCACGTCCGTGCGCATCGAGGGCTCGACGTCGCCTTCGAAAGACCTGTGGAGACCGCCGGAATCACGCGAATTTTCCTGTGGGCGCACGGAGCGGCGCCCGCTCGCGGCACGGAGGTTGCGTTCCCGCCGCGCAAGGCAGGGCATCACCATCATGGACCTTCCCACGACCAGCTCCGACGCCCGCACCGACGCCACCCACGATCGCCGTGCGGTGGGGATCCTCGCGCGCTCACTCTTCCGACAGATGCGCCACCAGGGTTACTCGCCCGAGCAGATCATCACCCTCTCGAGCGAGCTGATCCAGCTCGTGCGCGACGACCTCGTGGCCACCGGCCCCGACCAGTGATCGAGACCCGCTAGCCGGCCGCGCGCCCGTGTGAGCCGCCACGTGGACGTGGTGCGCAGGCTTGGGCTACTGATCGCGCCGCCATGGCGTCCCCCGCGGTCCCCAGCCATCACGAGCTCGACGTCGACAACCGGCGCGTGTTCGTTCGCGTCGACTTCAACGTACCCCTCGGCGAGGGCGGCACGGTCCGCGACGACACCCGCATCGTCGCGTCGCTGCCCACGTTGCGCAGCCTGATCGAGCGCGGCGCGAAGCTGGTGCTGGCGTCGCACCTCGGTCGCCCCAAAGGCGGCTACGAGGCCAAGTACGCCATGGAGCCCGTCGCTGGCCGCCTCGCCGAGCTGCTGTCGACCGAGGTGCGCGTGCCGACCGACGAGGTCGTGGGCGACGCGGCCACCAAGCTGGTCGCGGATCTGCGGCCGGGCCAGCTGGTGCTGCTGCAGAACCTCCGCTTCCACCCGGGCGAGACCAAGAACGATCCCAAATTCTCGCAGGCGCTGGCGCAGCTGTGCGATGCCTACGTCAACGATGCCTTCGGGGCGTCGCACCGCGCCCACGCCTCGGTCGTGGGCGTGCCCGGGCTGGTGCGGGCGCATGCGGCGGGGGACCTGCTGCTGGCGGAGTGCAAGGCGCTCTCGCGCCTGCTCGACGCGCCCGAGCGCCCCTTCGTCGCCATCGTCGGCGGCGCGAAGGTCTCCGACAAGCTCGGCGTGCTGATCTCGCTGGTCGAGCGCCTCGCCGCCGGCGACACGCTGGTGGTCGGCGGCGCCATGGCCAACACCTTCCTCGGCGCCGGCGGGGCCAACCTCGGCGCGAGCCTGATGGAGCGCGATCGCTACAGCGACTGCCGCATGGTGCTCGAGAAGGCCGCGGCGCGCGACATCCGGGTGCTGCTGCCGACCGACCTGCGCATCGGCGGCGGCGTCGATGCCAAGCTCGCGCGCCGCATGCCCGCCGCCGGCGGACTGGGCGAGGGGGAGATGGCCCTCGACATCGGCCCGGACTCCGCCGACGCGATCGCCAAGGTGATCGCCTCGGCCAAGATGGTGCTGTGGAACGGGCCCATGGGCCTGTTCGAGAACCCGGCCTTCGCCGAGGGCACGCTGACCGTGGCCCGTGCGCTGGCCGAGTGCCGCGGCTTCACGGTCGTCGGCGGCGGCGACAGCGTGGCCGCGATCCAGCAGGCGGGCGTCGCCGACCGCATCGGCCACGTGTCGACCGGCGGTGGCGCGTCGCTCGAGTTCATCGAGGGCAAGCTGCTGCCGGGCGTCGCCGCCCTGAAGCCGGAGGGTGTGTGATGCCGCGACAACGCTGGGTGCTGGGCAACTGGAAGCAGAACCATCTCCCCGAGGCGGCGGCCGCGTGTGCCCGCACGCTGGCCGAGGGCCTGGTGGGGGCCGCAGCCGACGTGCGGGTCGGGGTCGCGCCCGCCTACCTGTCGATCGCCGCCACCCGCCCCGCATGCCGCCCCGCGACCGACCTGTGGCTGTTCGCCCAGGACGTCGCGGCCCAGGACGAGGGCGCCTTCACCGGTGAGGTCGGCCCGGCGATGATCGCCGCCGCCGGCTGTGCCGGATCGATCGTCGGTCACTCGGAGCGCCGCGCGCTCTTCGGTGACACCGACGCGCTGGTCGCCGCCAAGCTGCGCGCGTGCCTCGGAGCCGGGCTGCACGCCGTGCTGTGCGTCGGCGAACGGCTCGAGTCGCGCGACGCGGGGACCCACGAATCCGTCGTCATCTCGCAGCTTTCAGCGGCACTCGGTGATCTTTCGCCTGAGCTGGTCGGCGCGCGGCTCGTGCTCGCCTACGAGCCGGTGTGGGCGATCGGCACCGGCCGCACGGCGACCCCCGAGCAGGCCGCCGCGATGCATCGCTGCATCCGCGCGTGGCTGGGCGAGCGCTTCGCCGACGCGGGCCGCGACAGATCGGTGCTGTACGGTGGTAGCGTCAAGCCCGACAACGCCGGGGCCCTGGTGGCCGCGGGCGACATCGACGGCTTCCTCGTCGGCGGGGCCTCCCTGCAGGCCCCCTCCCTGCTCGCGATTGCCCGCGCCACTGCGCACGTTCCCTGAGGCTCCCCGAATCCGCCATGACCCTGTTCGTCCAGATCATCTACGTCCTCATCACGGTGGTGCTCATCCTCGTGGTGCTGTTGCAGGCGGGCCGCGGCGGCGGCCTCGGTACCGCGCTCGGCGGCGGCGCCAGCCAGACTGTCTTCGGCGGCTCCGGTGGCGCCGACTTCCTCGCGAAGTTGACCCAAGGCCTCGCGATCGGCTTCATGGTCTGCGCGGTCTACCTCGCCTACGCCAGCGCCCACTCGGGCTCCGATCGCCTGAAGGACGAGAGCGAGAAGCTCGCGGCCGAGAACGCCCTGCCCGAGGACGACAGCGAGGTGAACTACGAGTTCGTGGGCCCGAACCCGCGGCCGCTGCCGCCCGCAGGCGCGCGCCCCAGCGCCCCCACGCCGGGTCAGCCCGCCGCGCCGGCGCCGACCGAGGACGAAGACGCCGCGCCGGACGAGCCCGCCGACGCGGACCTCGAGCCCGCCGCCACCGGCGGCTGAAGTGGCGGTTCGCCGTTGTCGTCGTCCCCGCCCCTCGCCGCCGACGCGCCGCTCTCGTTCGTGAAGGTCGAGGGGCTCGGCAACGACTTCCTCGTGCTCGACGCCCGCGGCCACGGCGAGGCCGCGCTCGCGCAGCTGCTCGCAACGCTGCAGCAGCGCGCCCCTGCCCTTTGCGACCGGCGACGCGGGGTCGGTGGTGACGGCGTGCTGGTGGTCGCCCGTCCCGAGAGCGGTGCCGCCCACGCGCGCATGATTGTGGTGAACGCCGACGGCTCGCGGCCGCAGATGTGCGGCAACGGTCTGCGGTGCGTCGCGCTGTGGCTGCGCGAGGCCGGGGCCCCCGAGGCGTTCGTGGTGGACACCGACGCCGGCCCCCGCGCCTGCACCGTGCTCGGTCGCGGACCCCGGGCCGCGGTCGCGGACGACATGGGCATCGCACGGGCGCTGGGCGACGTGACGCCGACGCGCGGCGACGGCCGGAGCTTTGCGCGGGTCTCGATGGGCAACCCCCACGCGGTCGCCTTCACCGACGACCCCGAGGCCCCCGAGCAGCTCGCGCGCGCCCTCGGACCGGGGCTCGAACGCGACCCCGCCTTCCCCGAGGGCACCAACGTCGAGTTCGCCCACGTGGCCGCCGACGGGCGCGTGCGGCTGTGGGTCTGGGAGCGCGGCTGCGGCATCACCGACGCCTGCGGGACCGGGGCCTGCGCGACGATCGCGGCGGCGGTCGACGAGGGGCGCCTGCCGGTGCAGACCGACATCGAGGTCGACCTGCCCGGCGGGACCCTGATCATCCGCGTCGGGTCCGACCGCCGCGTGTGGATGACCGGCCCGGCGAGCCTGGTGTTCGCCGGGTCGATCTGAGCTCGAGCGCCGCGCTCAGCAGGGGCACGAGGCGCTGGCCTCGGCCTCGCTGACGCACATCGAGTCCCACTGGTTGGTGCAGCAGAAGCTGTCCTCGCCGCACACCGCCCCGGCACAGCCGGAGCAGGCCTCGTCGAGCGGGCCGCCGACCTGGCACTCGTCGTGGGCACAGCCACCGCCGGCACACAGCCCGCAGATGCTGTCGGCCTCGCCGGCGCAGGTGGCATCCCAGTCGGTGTTGCAGCAGAAGGGATCCGCATCGCAGACGTCGGTGACGCAGCTCGAGCAACCGTCCGCGAGCGGACCGCCCTGCTCGCACTCGGAGTGGGAGCAGCCGGTGCCCGCGCACTGGCCGTCGCAGAACGTGTCGACCTCGCTGACGCAGGTGTCGTCCCACGAGGTCTGACAGCAGAACGGATCGGCCGCGCAGATCGACGACACGCACGCGCTGCAGCTGGCGTTCATCGCCGCACCGGTCTCGCACTGGTCGTGGCAGTTGCCGCCACCACCTCCGCCGCAGCCGCCCGCGCAGTTCTCCTCGACGTGCCCGACGCAGACGTCGTCCCACGAGTTGCTGCAGCAGAAGTCGTCGAGGTTGCAGATGGTCGCCGCACAGCTGCCGCACTCGGGCGTCAGCGGGCCGCCGGCGGTGCAGACGTCGTGGTCGCAGCTGCCACCGCCACCACCACCGCCACCGCCGGTGCAGTCGTTGAGCAGGGTCGGACAGGGCACGCACACGCCGTAGTCGCCCGCGACCGGCTGGCAGAACATGTGGATGAGGTGGTCGTTGGCGCCAAAGAGCTGATCGAGCAGCAGCGCGGCACCGATGGCCCCGAGCGGACCGAACGCGTCACCGGCGACGTCGTCGACGTCGATGTCCGTGCAGTCGTCGTCTTCCTTGCAGGGCACGCAGACGCCGCAGCTGATGCTGCCGCCGCCGGTGCCGACCGTGACGGCCGCGCAGGCGTGCATCGAGTACTGGATGACGGCGTCGCCGATCGCCTCGAGACCGGTGAGGTCGCGCAGCAGCTTGCCGACGTTGTAGTCGATCGAGATGTTGGCGCAGTCGTCGTCGTTCGAGCACAGGTTGGTCACCTGGTCGAACGGCTCGGGCAGCACCACCACGCCGTTGCCGAGATCGGAGCAGCCGCTCGCGCTCGGACCACAGGTGCCGTGGCCGCCGTTGATGGGCGTGTTGCAGCTGTCGTTGTCACCGTCGCAGCCGGTGCAGTGGGCATCCGCATCGCAGACCCCCACGACCATGCCCGGTAGCCCGCAGATCGCGGCGCAGCGGCCCTCCGGCGTGCACGACTCGCCCTCGGGGCAAGGATGCGTGTCGGAGCACTCGGCGCAGCGGTGGTTGTGGCACGCCATCGCCGGCGCCATGGTGCCCTCGCCGCACAGCGCACAGTCGGCGTCGACCGAACACTCCTCGGGGCACTTGGGTACGCAGACCTCGTCGACGCAGGTCTCGGCACCGTTGCAGGCCTCGGCCATGTCGCCGCGGCACTCGACGCACGCGCCCGCGCTGCAGACCTGGTGGTCGGGATCGCAGGGCGCACAGTCGGGATCATCGTTTCACTGCGTGCCGACGTCGGCGGGACACTGCGCGCCCGCAGGCACGCAGTAGCCGAACTCGGTGCACTCCTCGCCATCGGCACAGCCGTCGCCGGTGTCGGGGTTGCACGCGACGCAGCGCTTGTCGGGGCCGTAGCAGCTGTTGCGACCCTCGGTGCAGCCCTCGCAGTCGAAGTCGCTCTCGCAGTTGTGCAGCAGGCAGATGCCGTCCTCGCCGGCGGTGGTGTCGGCCGTGTCGGGTCCGGTCAGGGAGTCGCTGCCCGACGAGTCGCCGATGGTCCCGAGCGACGCGCTGCCGGTGCCTTCGGCGCCCTTGGGGCACGCGGCCAGCAGCAGCAGCAATGAGGTCGCGAACGAAGCGCGCAGCGAGAATTCAGTCACAGCCCTGCCCCCACGGGTAAGAAGAAAACGGCCCCCCGACGATACACGAAATCGCCGGGGCCTCGCCAAGCGTCGGCCGCGTCAGCAGGCCGCGGCGCAGCCGGCCGAGACCACCTCGCCGACGCACACGTCGTCCCACGCGTTGGTGCAGCACAGGTCGTCGATCTCGCACACGCAGGCCTCGATGCCCGCGTCGGTGCAGCCGGGGCCGTCGTGCGCGCTGCAGCAGTCGCCCACGCCGGCGCCGGTGGTGTCACCGCCGGTGGTATCACCCCCCGTGCTGTCGCCACCGGTGCTGTCGCCCCCGGTGCTCTCGTCCCCTGCGGTCGGATCCGTGACCGTGCTGCAGTCGAGATCGGCGATGTGGGGCGCGTTCGGGTAGTTCTCCTTGGCCTCGCACGCCAGGCGATTGCGCGCGCTGGTCAGCGCGGTGCGCGGGGCCGCCTCGGTGTCCTTGAAGCGCTTCTCGATCATGCCGCCGAAGCCGTCGGTCTCGGTGAGGCAGAAGCCGGTGCCGTCGGCCGCACACGTGGCGCTACCCAGCTGTTGCGCGACCACGGCGTCGACCAGCGCCTGCAGCGTGGCCTCGTCGGCGTCGGCGACCGCGATGAACTTGCCGGCGGTCGGCGACACCAGCGAGATCGCCGACGGCGTGCCGCTGCCGCCGATGCCGAAATCGCCCTTCTGCAGCGTCAGGATGCGATCGAGCAGCGGCACGAACAGGTCGAGGTTCTTGGCGCCCGCGGCCAGCGTCGGCGGGTCGGCCTGGATGCGCGGCAGGGCGTTGGTGAACAGGCCGCAGCGGAACTCCGACAACGTCGGGTGGGCCCAGTCGAGCGCGCGCACGCGGATGACCTGATCGGTCGTGAGCGCGCGGGTCGAGAGCATCTGCTTCTCGTAGGCGACCACGGTCGCGCCGCGGATCGGCATCATGGTGATGCGGTCGGGCGAGCCCGGCGGCGACAACCGCAGCATCTTGTCGTTCCACCACTCCCACGGCCAGCCGGTGCCCTTGATCTGGAAGTACACCGAGGCGAGCCCCTCGTCGGCCACGACCGCGCCGTTGAGCAGACCGCTGGCGCCGTCCTCGGTGGCGTACGTCAGGTGCTCGTCACAGAAGAGCGGCCGCAGCAGCGCCATCGCCTCGTCGACGTTGGCGGGGTTGCGACGGGTCCGTAGCCGCGCGGTCGCGACCCGCTGCTGGAACGCCGAGCGGATGGTCTGCTCGAGCCGCGCCGCCGACTTGCGGAAGCTCGAGCCCTCACCCGCCAGCAGCGAGTACATCGGCGCCTTCTCGGTCGCAGCCGGCACCGAGTGATCGAAGCTGACCGGCTCGGCGTGCCAGTGCTGCCACGGCGCCGACAGCTCGTTCATGATCGGCGTCATCGGCATCTTCGCGCCGGCGATGTGGCTGGGCTGCTCGTGGCACTCGTGGCAGCGACTGGGGTCGAGCTCGAGCGTGATCTTGTCGGCCGCGTCGGCCGGGTGACCGGCGTAGAAGCGGTACTGGAACGACACCGAGTCCCACGCGAACATCTCGAGCTCGCGGGTCTCGAGGTCGACGCCGGCGTCGTCGGCGAACGACAGCGCGAAGAAGGCCAGGTCGGCCTTCGTGCGGTCGGCGGAGCACACCGTGTTCACCACCCGCGGGAACGGCTCCTTGCCGTCGACCACCAGCGCGTCGGAGATGACGTACGAGTCGATCGAGGCGCGGTCGCAGCCCTGCTGCTTGGCGATCGCCTCGAGCATGTCGACGTAGGCGACGCCGATCTCACCGTTCTTGTCGAGGTTGGCGCGCAGCCACACCGCGATCGGGTCGTTGAAGCCGGCCAAGGCCTGGCCCAGCTCGCCGAGGTCGTCGCACTTGGCCTCGCCGCACATGACATCGGAGCCGGCGGCGTCCTTGTCCTCGCAGGCGACGGGCGCGACCGCGACCAGGGTCGTCAGCGCACAGGACAGGCGGGCGTGGGCAAATCGCAGGCGTGGCATCGTCAGGGGCTCCGATCGGTCGTCAAGTACAGGCTTGGGTGCCCGGGATCAGCGGGGCAATGGGGAAGAGTCGGCGGGCGCGGCAACCTCGACGCACGCGCTCGGTCGCGAGCGCGTCGCGACCTGCGGGGGTCGCGACGCTCGCGAGCCACGCCTCGATCGCGTCGCCGAGCGCCGCTGGGGTCTGCGCGAGCGCGTCGAGCCGGCCCGCGCGCAGATCTGCGACCGCCGCGGCATCACCGGCGTCGGCCAGCGCGACCACGCGGGTGCCGGCGTCGGCCAGCGACGCACCGCCGCCGACCACGAGCGCGTCGTCGAAGAGCGCGCGCGCCAGCCCGGCAGCGTCGGCGTAGTCCGCGGGATCGAGCCCGCCGGCCTGCGCCCGCGCCAGGGCGTCGCGCCACAGCCCGCAGCGCAGCTCCGAGTCGAAGGGGTGCTGCCAGTCGAGCGCGCGCACGCGCAGCACGTCGATCGCCGCCAGCACGCCGCGGCTGCGCAGCGCCTGTTCCATCTGCAGCGTGGTCTCGCCGCGGACCGCGATCATCACGAGCGCCTCACCGGCGGCCGGCGGCGGCAGCACCAGCGTGTCGTCGAGCGGGAAGCTCCAGCCGTTCTCCGGCTCGACCTGCGCGAGTGCCCGCACGAGCCCGGGGTCGAGCACCGCGCTCTGGCGCAGCTCGCCGGTATCGTGCACCTCCGAGACGTAGTTGGCGTTCTCGTCGCAGAACACCGGTCGCACCAGCGCCGCCGCGGCGTCGAGGCTCGGCGCATCGCCGCGCCGCTGGACCCTCGCGGCGGTGGTGCGATCGATCGCCGCGCGCACGATCGGCTCGAGGTTGGCGGCCGAGTCGAGCCGCCCCGCCTGCGTGAGTCCGTCGTACACGGGGCCGCCGGCGTCGGCGGGGAACGACGTCGCGAACGCGAACGACTCGAAGCCGGGTTCGGCGTTCCACTGCGCCCACGGGTTGGTCATCTCGTTCATGATCGGCGTCCACGCCTCGATCTCGAACGGACCACCGTGGCAGCTGCCGCAGAACTCGGGCTCGACCGCCACCGTCAACGCGCCGTCCCGCGGCGCCACCTGGTAGCGGCGGTACTGCGCGTGATCGGGATCCCACGCCGCCAGCCGGAAGCGCTGCGGATCGAGATCACCGTTGGCGCCGTCGGGCTCGAAGACTGCGAAGAGGCGGCTGGCCGCGACTGGATCGCTGGTGCACTGCGCGACGATCGCCTTGGGCGCGAAGGCCTGGTTCGACAGCACCACGAAGCTGTGCTCGTCGCCCGCCGAGCAGCCCAGCTCCCCGCGCAGGCCCGCCAGCCACGCCTCGTGGTCGCCCTCGACGTTGCCGCGCCCGTCGGCGGCGCCGCGCAGCCACGACGCGACCGGATCACCGAAGCCCGCCAGGCGTCGCAGCAGATCGGCGCGGTCACGGGGCAGATCGCAAGCAGTGTCGCCGCAGCCGGGTTCGCGCGGCGCGCTGTCGCAGGCGCTGCCGAGCACGGTGAGCACGACCAAGGCGTGCCCGGCCGGCCGCAGCGCCTGCCGGGGCAGCATCACGGCTGCAGCACCCATGGGTACGTCGGGCAGTCGTCGGCGTAGGCCTCACCGACGGGCGGCTCGCAGACGACCGCGTCGGCGGGTACCTCGACGTGCACGACCACGTCGTCGGCATAGCGCGTGCGGCAGTAGCCCTTGAGCTCGTCGGCGTTCTGCAGCACCTCTGCCGCCGTGAGGTCGCAGACCACCAGGGTGTGCGAGCCGTCGACGACGTCGTGCCAGCGACAGCCCGGCGGCAACGCGTCGATGCCCGACCACGTGCCGAGCTTGAAGCCGAGCTCGTCCGCGGGCGCGAGGTGCTCGCCCAGCGCGCTGCCGTCGGCGGTGTGGCAGCCGCACTCGGCCATGCGCACGCTCGCGGTGCAGATGACGTTGTCGGACTTGCGGTACTGCGTCTCGTTGATCTCGGCGTTGAGGTGACAAGCGCGGAAGAACGGGTCGTGGTACGGGTCTTCGGGATCGTTCGGGTCGCCCGCGGTCGGCAAGAACTCGCTGCAGTCGGTGACGAGGTTGACCGCCGCCTCCTGCGTGTTGGGGTCGAACTTCATGCGGAAGGTCTCGGTGTCGAACGGCACGCCGAGGATGGGCTCGACCTCGCAGGCATCGCCACACGGCGCCTCGAGGTCGGCGTCCCACGAGCTGAACACGCAGGCCGCGACCACCGAGTCGGGCGAGCCCTCGAGCGCGGCGACCTGCTCGCCGTCGAGCGCCAGCGGGATCGGCGTGAGGCCGTCGACCCCGTCGGGCCCGAGCAGCCGTCCCAGCACCTGTGGCGCGACCTCGGGGTGACTGGGCGTCGGCGGCAGCGTGGCGATCGCGAAGTACTCGCAGTACTCCTGGCCGCGGTCGGCCGCCGCGGTGCTGTCGACGTCGCTGCAGGACCATCGCAGCGCATCGACGGTGAACGAGCGCCGGTTGGGGTTGGTGGCCTCGGCCTCGCGGTCCCAGCACATCTGATCGACCTCGCTGGGCACCGCGCCGCTGTCGTCGTCGCCGCTGGTGCTGGCGTCGCCGCTGCTGCCGTCGTCGACGGCGTCGCACTTGGCCCCGACGCAGGCGGCGCTGTCGCCCCCGCCGTCGGGCTCGCCGGCGCATCCGAGCAACCACAGCGACGCCACGCCGGTGAGGGCCCCTCGGATCGATCGTCGCTTGCTCATCCCCACCACCGTCTCGCCTAGCTTCTACGGATCACGCCGGCCCGCCAAGGGGCGGGCCGGTCCAAAGCACCGCGGTCGGGCGCGACCGCGGTCGATTGCGGGCGCCGGGCCCCAACGCATCAGCCGCAGCTGCCGCAGCCGAACTCGGCGACCTCGCCCACGCAGGTCTCGTCCCAGCCGCTCGAGCAGCAGAAGTCGTCCTTGGCGCAGACGCAGGTCGAGATGTCGGCGTTGGTGCAGCCCAGGCCCTCGTGGGCGCTGCAGCAGTTGCCCGGGTCGCCGCCGGCGGTCGGATCCGCGCCGGTGGTCGGATCGGCGCCGGTGGTGTCGCCACCGGTGGTGTCGCCGCCGGTGGTCGGATCCTCGCCGGTGGTGGCACCCGCGGTGGGATCGCCATCGACCTCGGCGTTCTCGTCACCGATGTTCCATGGCAGCTTGCCGCAGCTGTTGTCGGCGGTCTCCTTGCCCGCGGGCGGGTTGCACGTGATCGCGGCACGGGGCACGTCGACGTGCACGACCACGTTCTGGCCGTAGGTCGCGCGGCAGAACTCCTTGGGGTCGTTCATGTTCGCGAGCAGGTCGGAGGCCGTGATGTCGCACTCGACCAGGAAGCCGGTCTCGCCGGTGTTCGAGTACTTGCAGCCGTTGGGCAGCCCGCGGTCGTTGTCCCACGTGCCGAGCCGGAAGCCGCGATGCACGTCGGGCGAGCTGACCGGCGGCAGCACGGCGTGGGCGAGCTGGGTGCCATTGGTGACGCCGGGCGCCGAGCAGCCACACTCGGCCATGCGGTTGATGCCCGCGCAGATGGTCGGATCGCTGCGCCGCCACTCGGTGCCGAACAGCTTGTTGGTGCCCATGCAGCCGCGGTAGTACGGGTTCTGGCCCGGGTCGTCGGGGTTCGACCAGTTCACGCTGACGCGCTTGTCGGCGGCCAGCGGGAAGCACTTCTCGATGAGGTCGATGGCGGCCGAGTTCGAGTTGAAGCCGACCTTCATGCCGAAGTTGGCGCGGGTGAAGGGGAAGCCCAACACCGCCCCATCGGCGCCGCACTTGTCACCCGGGCACACCGGCACCGGCTTGCTGACGTCGGCGTGCCACGAGGTGAACATGCACTTGCCGACCACCGCGCTCGGGTTGTCCTCGAGGCTGGCCTGCTGGTCGTCGGTCAGCGTCGTGCGGCACTCACCGCCGGACTCGCCGGGGGCACAGACCGCGAGCTTGGTGACCTTGCCCTGGCCATCGAGCGGACGGCCGAGATCCACGGTCTCACCGCCGGGCGGCTGCACCAGCGCGAAGTACTCGCAGTACTCCTGGCCGCGGTCGTCGTTGGTCGAGCCGTTGGCGGTGACGCCCTGCACGTCGGCGCATGCCCAGCGGATGTGGTCGGGCGTGAAGCCGCGGTTGCTCGAGTTGATGACCTCGGCCATGCGCTGCAGGCAGGTCATCGAGGCCTCGCCGGTGGGGGTGTCGCACTTGCCCGCGGGGCAGCCCGAGGCGTCGTCGCCGGCACCGTCGCTGCCGCCGCAGGCGGCCAGCAACGCGATCGAACCGAACAGCACGGAGGGGATGAGCATCGACTTCATGGTTGGTTTTCCCTGGTCTCGGTTGGCGAAGGCGGTGCTCACTCGGCGACCTTGCAGCTGGTGTCGAAGTGCGCCGATGGGCTCACGCTGAGCTTGGTGGTGGGCAGGGTCTGCTCGAACTCGAAGATCGGCAGGGTGAACGCGATGTCGTGCTGCCACTGGCGGATCTTGAACGCGTCGTCCATCAGCTCGCGCTCGTCGCGGTCCTCGCAGGCCTTGAGGAAGGCGTCGACGCGGGCGGTGTGCGCGGCCTTGTCGTCGGCGGCCTGCAGGCTCGTCAGCAGGTCGGCGGCGGCGGTGCCGGCGGCCGGGTTGGCGGCCTGCAGGTTGGCGATGAACGCCGCGCGCAGGTCGGCGACCGCGACGTCGGCCGCGGTCACGTCGGGTGCGGCCGCGAGCTCGAGCTCGCCGCCATCGACCACGCCGGCACCGCAGGCGGCCATGCACATCGAGGTGGCTTCCTCGACGCAGGTCGCGTCCCAGCTGTTGTCGCAGCAGAACGCGTCGGCATTGCACACGCACATGCTGATCTCGTCGTTCTCGCAGCCCTTGCGGCTCTCGTCGGCGGTGCAGCAGTTGCCCGCCATCACGCCACCGCCGGTCGCGTCGCCGGTGGTGCCGGCGGTCGGATCCTCGCCGGTGGTGCCGGCGGTCGGATCCTCGGTGGTGGTGCCCGCGGTCGGGTCACCGTCGGTGGTGCCACCGGTCGGGGGCGAGGTGAGCTGCTCGAAGGTCGGCGCGAACTCCAACAGCGCGCAGCGGGCATCCGAGAACACCGGACGGGTGAAGTCGACCATCAGCACGTCGCGCACGAAGTCGTCGTCGACCACGCCGCGCGACTTCAGCTCGTCGATGTACATGTTGTCGGCCTTGCTGCGCTCGACGAACGGGAACTTGAAGATCGTGTCGGCCTGGTTCAGGCCCGGCACGGTGTTGCCGGCGGCGGTGCGGGCCGCCGTGTAGACGTCGTCCTTCATGCCGATCGAGCCGAACGACTTGAGCTGCGGGTCGAGGAAGAAATCGGCCGGCAGGCTCGACATCGACGAGGTGTCGAAGTCGACCGCGTTGTCGATGTTGACCTCGACGGTGCAGAACAGCGGGCGCAGCAGGTCGGCGACGGTGCCCTTGGCGGGGTTCAGCGCGTTGGTGACGCGGGTCTTGGTCCACTCGCGGTTGCCCGAGTTGACCAGGCTCTCCATGTTGGCGCCCGAGCTCTCGGAGCCGAGGTCGTCCTTGTTGGCGTCGATCACCTTGTTGGTGCCGGGGGTCTGGAAGTGACCGGTCCAGTGCATCCACGGCGTGTCGAGCTCCTTCATCACGAGCCCGCCGCCGGTGTGGCAGCCCTTGCAGCGGCCGCCCTTGCCGGCCACGAAGTCCGACGAGCTGCCGAAGAAGTGCCACTGGCCGCCGGCGATCTCGTAGTAGTTGAACTCCTTCGCCTCGGGATCGAAGGCGATGAGCTCGGCCGAGGCCGGCAGCTTGCCCGAGGCCGGCACGCCGAACAGCGAGATCAGCAGCTCCCACTCGTTGCGGCTGTTGCAGCGACGGCTGTTGACCAGGCGGAAGTTCTGCAGCAGCGAGCCAGCCGAGAGCTGGCCGGTCTCGGTGACGAAGCGCGTCGACATGCCCGCGGCGGCGCCGCTCTCGCAGCCGGCCTTGTCGTTCTCACGCAGCTTCGCGACCGCCTCCTTGTAGCTGGTGGGGCAGCCGTTGCCGCCGCGCAGCACGAACACCGAGATCGGGTCCTGCAGCTCGGCCAGCACGTTCGCGCGCCCACGCTGCGACTCATCGACGACCTTCTTGCACGCGAACTGTGCCGGGTCGGTGGGGGCGTCGCACTTCGCGCCGGCGCAGACGATGTTGTTGTCGTCGGCGTCGCCCTCCTCGGCGCAGCTGGCGAAGGCGAGCATCGGGGTGGCGGTGACGAGGGCGATCGAGAAGCGCTTGAAATGCATGGGACTCCGATGGGCTCCGCGGTAAGTGATACCCCGACCTACACGGTTCATGGCGACCTGCGCCGACTACGTAGGCTGGCCCCCCGAAACGCATCAAATCCCCGGACTTCCTGCGGAATTTTCGCGATCGAATGGACGTGAGGGATTCCACGGACCCGCCGAGGCGGGATCATCTCGCCTGGCTGATCGTGTGCACAGCCCCGGTGGCGAGGCGCGGATGCGAGCTCTGCGTGCCGTCGGGCCAGTGCACCGTGACATCGGCCGTGCGCGCGCGACCGAGGCCCACGTGCACGACCTCGTCGTCCTGGCCCAGGTAGCCCAGGCCGGCGGTGATCTGCCGCCGCTGCACGGTCTTGCCGCTGCGCACCTCGACGACCGCGCCGACCGCCCGCGTGTTGCGATCGGCACCCCGCAGCTCGAGCCGCAGCGCAGCATGCTTGCCGCGCTGGATGTTCTCCAGGAGTCGCGGCGGCTGGGCGAAGTTGTTGACCACCAGATCGAGGTCGCCGTCGCGATCGACGTCGAGCGAGACGGCGCAGCGACTGTTGCCCTCGAAAGCCTCGGGAGCCGCGGTGGGCGTCAGGTAGAAGGTGTGATCGTCGAACACGAACATCTGATTGCGCTGATCGGCGGCCGGTGAGCCGGGGATCCAGCCGTTGGCGAGGTAGATGTCCTCGTCGCCATCGTTCTCGTAGTCGAAGAACACGCCCGCCCAGCCCCAGCCGCGATCGCCGGGCTCGAACCACTTGCCCTCCTGGGCCTCGAAGCGCCGCACGCCATCGTCGCCGACGAGGTTGAGGTAGAGCTTGTTGCCCGAGAGGTACTGGAACGAGCGCAGGATGCCGTCGGTCAGGTTCACCACCGACTGGTCCTGCGGGAA